>TARA_B110000091_G_scaffold38418_1_pt1 | contig 11250 bp, 8 predicted proteins | sample TARA_B110000091 | Tara Oceans TARA_B110000091 (sample SAMEA4397278) | marine metagenome | biome: Polar Biome; feature: [DCM] deep chlorophyll maximum layer (ENVO:01000326); material: water (ENVO:00002006), including particulate matter (ENVO:01000060) such as... | depth 35 m
AGTACCATCTACTCCTGAAGTACCTGATGTACCTGAAGTTGCACTTAGGCCACTTTCACCTGCTAATCCATTTGTACCTGAAGTACCGGAGGATCCTGATGTAGCACTTACTCCTGAAGTACCTGCTACTCCATTTTTACCTGAAGTTCCTGAAGTACCCGTTGATCCGGATGTTGCACTTTTACCTGATGTGCCTGCTACTCCATCTGCTCCTGAAGTACCTGAAGTACCTGTAGATCCTGAAGTGCCACTTAATCCTGAAGTACCTGCTACTCCGTCTGCTCCTGAGGTACCACTAGTACCTGTTGAACCTGAAGTTGCGCTTTTACCTGAAGTACCTGCTACTCCATCTTCTCCTGAAGTGCCACTTGTACCTGAGGATCCTGATGTTGCACTTTTACCTGATGTTCCAGCTACTCCGTCTTCTCCTGAAGTACCTGAAGTTCCTGATGAGCCACTAGTTCCACTCTCACCACTTGTGCCTGATGTTCCTGAAGATCCTGATGTCCCACTTACACCACTTGTTCCAGATGTGCCATCTACTCCTGAAGTGCCTGAAGTACCACTAGTACCTGATGTGCCTGATAGCCCAGCTGTACCACTTGAACCTGAAAATCCACTAGTACCACTAGTTATTTCAACATACCCTATTTTTCCTGATCCTGTGGCATATGTTAATAAAAATGGAAAATCTTGTATTGGAGCTGATTCTATTTTAAATTCATCTCCTGTTCCACTTACATCAAAAGTACTACTACCTGTTACAGCAAATCCTCCAGGAACACCTCCAACTGATCCTGTTATTTGTGCTGACCCTGAAAATGGAAAACCACTTCCACCTCCAACACCACCATCTGCTAATGTAGGACCTACATATTGATATGCTGATAAAACAACAGTATCTCCTGTTGTTGGTGATACTGAATTATCTACGAATTGTATTACACCTGTTTTATAATCAAATTGATAAAAAGCTGCATCTTGCTCAGTACCATTTACTCTAACAGTAACATTATATCCAGGTGTACCGTTTCCTGCGGGTACATTATCCTCAGTATTTTTAAATGTTAAGGAAGCATCTGAGTATTTTGGTGATAAAAAGCTAGTCTGTTGTCCATCCTGTATGATTTGAGGAGTAACAGCTGTTGTAGGATCATGTGCTGATTTTGATATAAAGAAAAATACTTCTGTTTTACTACCGTTAACAACCGATGATGGTGTTAGTTGGTGTTGGAAGTGGAACTTTACAATATCAACACTTGCAGATTGTAATGTATCTTGATTTTGTCCACTACCAGAATATGGTAAACTATTTAAAGGAACAAAATTTTCTCTTATATAAACATCACCAGCATTAATGTCGAGAGTTCTTGTGAATGCCTCCTGAGCATCAGTACTCTGCTCCATAGTATATCTTTTACTCTGGAGTAACCTATTCGACTTTTTTATTTTATCTAATGCCATTCTATATCTTTATTCTTTTACGTAATCGTTATGTCTATATCTTCTACTGGAACTGGATCTCCTTTATATCTTATTATAACTATAAAGTCCTGTGTTGACTGATCTAAAGTCATACCATTTCCATTTAAAAGAGGAAATTCATAACTTGTATTAACACCACTTCCTCTTACTGTACCTGTTTTACAGGCATATAAATCAATTGAATCACTAAATGGGTTTGTAAAATTATTATTTGTTATACCTATTTGTAAGGCATCCCCAACAGTAGTTGCTGGGTCAAAAATTCTTGGGTTTGTATACGCCTGAGCTCCTGATCCTGAGAATAAAAATGCTACTGATACTCCATTAGCTGAACTATCCCAAGTATTTAAAGCTGCTCCAAAACTAGCAGTTACATCACTAGCCCCATTCGATAAATTTCTTTGAAAAGCTCTAGCATAATATTGGTAAGCATTAGCTGTAGGGTTTGCAGGTAACCAATAACCATATGTTCCTGCTGGAGTAACTAAATATCCGGGTTTTACTTGTAATTCTAAAGGAGGTTGAACATATAATATGTCTGTACTTGTTGTTGGTTTATCACCACTAGCATACGACCCTGTTAGTAATTTATCATTAATTATTATTCTAAAATCTTCTCCTGTAAGTTGTTCGGTAAATACAGTATTACCTGAAGTTCCTGTTAAAGAACCACCATCATACCCTTGACTTCTACCATAATAAGCCATAGAACCAGATGAGAATTTAGCACCAAAAGTTCCGGGGGAGAAAATGGTTACTTGTTCTGTGTTAATATTATTTAATGATCCTGCAAAATTTCTACCTCTAGCTGTAATATCAAAAGTTAAAGGTGATATTGATGTTTGAGTAATATTAGTATTACCAGTTCCAAAAGAATTAAAGTCAACACTTGCACTTAATGTAACTTGATCACCTTGTATAGGAATTGTTCCTACTGATCTTACTGGTGTGCCGCCAGTTCCATATATAAAATTAGCTGTTTGAACTGTGGCTCCTGCTGTGCTACCTTGAAAAACATTTGATGTTGGGTTAGATAATGTAACCATTGAGTTATTATCTGTTAAATCAGCAAATAATGAGTTAGCTGAATACATAGGAGTAAATAAACCATAAAGTTCAATTCCATGTTTCCATTGGGATGAATTTAAATATGGAGCACCCGATAATGACCTAGTTGCAACTCCTATAGTATTTAATGTTTCATTTCCAAAGGATATTAATTGAGTAAAATCACCATTTACTATATCTGTATAAAATATTTCTTCATCTTGCTCATAAAAAGTAGTATAATTAGAAGAACCTGATTGTACCCCTATTGATGAAGATAAATAATAATATCCTGTTGATTCTTTTGTTGTAAAAGAAATACCACCATTATATAAATCATTTTGAAATATAGTTGTAAATTTACCATCCTGCCATGTTACAGGTAAACCTCCTACGGTTGGGATTGCCCCGATTGTTTGACCATTAGTTGTGTTAAATGGTGGGGGTGTTTTTACTAAAGTAAATTGATTTTCAACAGCTGTAGTAATTGTTTTTGATGAATTGTCTGAAAAACTTCTTCTTAAAGACCCTGATGATGTGAATGAACTGCTTACAGCTCCTAAATTAAATAATTGAAATGTAGGATCATTTGATGATGATGGGCACGTTGTGCTTCCAGCAGCAACTGATGTGTATTTTATGTTATAATTAGAATTATTATAAATAGGTGATACCCCTGGGAATAATGTTTGACCTGCAACTGCAAATCCCTTACTTTGTAAATAAATAAGTGTTGTATCTGTAGAACTTTGTGGAACATAAGCTCCTGGTTCTGTTGTAGTGCCTGTATTTGATTTTACTTCAGAAGTACCTGAGTAAAAACGAGCATTAGGTGAAACATCTGGTGATGATTCACTTAATTGAGTTGCTATAAATCTTAATATTTCTGCAGTGTCTGTGTTTTGATCATATCTATCAAATACAGAACCTTCTAAATCTGTTTTCCAAGCTTTTGATGTTGGGTAACCTACATTATCCGTATAATGCCATACAGATTGGCTAAACATCATTCCATATTTAGCTACATTACCTCCTGTACCATCATTATTTGGGTTTTGTGTTACGCCTATAGTAGTATACTCAGATTCTTGGTAAGTACTAGCTGTGACTTGTAATGAAGAGGTTGCAAAATATATATCTGTGGCTCCTAATAATTGGAATATTCCTGTTCCAGAACCGCCCCCACCACCACCTTCAACAGTAATATCAACTTGGTTATTTCCTGCATCTGTTACACTAGCTATACCATCTCCTAAAAAATTTAGAGTTTGAACACCATTACTTATTAAAGTACTTCCACTTTCAATTGTAACTCCTGTAAATCCCGGAACATTTTGTAAGTCTATACTATGTGTTACACTACTACTTGCAAAAAAGAATTGAAGATCAGTACCAGACAGAGAACTAGAGTAGTAGAGTGACTGGAAATTGCCATCTACTTCTGCGAACGTTAACTCTGAACCTTTGTTCTGTCTTAATATTATACCCATCTAATTTTATTTATAAATATTACAAAAAACAGTATTATTTCCCAGATTTTGGAAATTCTGTAAAGTTGTTATCCGTTTGAATGCTAAGACGGGAATTATCTAATTTTTTTCTTTGATTTAACTCTTCTATACTTTGTACTGTTTCCATATTAAATATAATTTGTGTGGGGGTATTGAATTTTTTTATTGCGTTTAATTGTTTTTGAACTGTATCAGGGACTAAATATCCATATAATTTTAAGCTAAATGTTGATTTAACTGATCTTTCTCCCTTTTGTTCTACCTGTACAGGAGTAGCAAAATTATCTATCCTAGCTCTAAATTGGTATCTTTCAGGATTACCCCAATAAGAATCTGAAGCGTAATTAATGGCTTCAACTATTTTATTTAATTGTTCTATATAATAAGTAGCAACAATAAAATCATAAGTAATATTTACATAGTCAGGTACTACTACTGCATAATTAACCTTATCAGGTCTTTTATTATTTAATATATCAAAATTATCATAAGCATTACTAACACTATATTGTTTCTGAAAGATATTTACGTTATGAGGATTATTTGCATCTAATTTATTAGCTATATTTCTAACTTTTTCAATATTATTACGTTTAAAAGTAATTAAAGGTAACATAATTTTACCTTTTTTATCTCTGTAATATCCATCTTTTTGCACCTGCTTCCATCTTTCTGGAGAACCATAAATAAATGGTACTTGTTGTACTGTCCCATTTTGTATTACTGTAGGTTTAATCACTTCCTCCATATAATAAGCAATGGCTTCATCTATATCTTTAATCCCTAAACTAAAAGGTTTAGTAGTATCATCTCTAAATGATACTTGGTTACCCCTATTAGGAACATCAGCATTGTTAGGATTACCTGTATCTGAAAAACCAGGAGAACCAGCTGGTGGGCTGTATGGATCAATTTGAGAATTTAATATTTCTCTTTGAGTTTTAGGTGTTGGTATTTTTCCTCTTTTAGCCATTTAGTGATGGGTTTGAATTATTTCCAGTATACAATCTTTCTTGTGTAATACCAACCTTATCAGCAGGTACATAATGTGTTTCAACTATAATTGAAACTGAAGTTCCAAAATTTTCTAAGCCTGGATTTTGTAATTGAGGGGAATTAGGATAATCTGGATTTTTGCCCATAAAATACTGGTTAGCATTTACATTATCTACTTCATAATATCCTTCATTATATAAAATTATATCTCCAACTTCAGGAACTAAATCAGCTCCATATTGATAGTTTGTAGGTGCAAAATCTAAATTAAATTCTTCCATTTTTCCTAATAAATCATCTCTTAAAAATTTAAAGGTAGCACCCCAAGTAAAGTCAGTACCTAAATCTGTTTCAGGAAATTCTTCATTTGATCTTTCAATAAGACAATTTAGTAAAACAGGACCCATGTAGAATTTTTCCTCTGCTGCTTCTCCATATATGTTTACTTTAGTTTCTTCTAACTTAAACTTATAAAAAGAACATTGCTGAGTAATGATGTCTGCCATTAACTCTCTATTTAGATGTCTAAATAAACTTATGTCTCTTGCTCCTCCAAATAATGCCATATTATCCTATATAAATTGGAAATGGAACCTTGCCTAATTCTTTTTCAATAAAATCGCTTTCGGCTGCTCTTCTTTCTAGTAATTTTTCTCTTGATGTTTCTCCTAAATAGGCTCTTAATCTATCAATTAATCTTTCTTTTTCACCAGTTGCTGCTGTAATTAAATCATTTGCATTTAATGTAACATTGTCTCCAGGAATAGGAACTACTTGATATTTACCCCTAACATACCCTAACATTTCTTTACATAAAGCTAAAGCATATTCAAATATCCAACTTCTACCAACTGAGTTAATGTCATCATAATTTGGATTTTTATAAGGTACATCATATATGTTAGTAATAGTACTACTTCCCCCTACTACAAAGGATGCTGAAGATCTTTCTGAGTCAAGAATATATTCAAAGTATAATTTTGGGACATTTCCATCTGGTATTGGGAAAATTCTTAAATTATTGTTATGCATTTCAAAAGAATAATTTGCTCTTCTGATCATGTCATTAAATTCTATTTGTTGGATAACTTGTAAATCATAATTAATAGGCATTAACATGAAATTTACACCCGCAGGAGAAAATCCATCCCAACCAAAAGTATCCATCATATCCATAGTACCCATTCCTGCTCCTACATAAGGATCAAAAAATCTTAACATTGCAGGTGGAGCTTCATAAAAAACTCTCATAATTTCTATATCATGATCCTTATAATGTGGGATAGTATCCTTTGCCCATTCTTCTAAATTATAATCTTGTACTGATTTTGTTAAATTAACATGACCTGTATGCCAGTCAACATTACCACCAGTACCAGCTTCAACTCCATATTGTTCCGACATTTGGATTATTCTTCCTAGATTTGGAACAACAATTGAATTTTCAATATCCATAGTTGCAGAATCTGCCCCTTCTAAAGTTAAATAATTATCTCTAATTTTAAACCCGTACAATTCATTAGCATATATTGTTACTGCTTCTTCAAAAGCAGCATAAAAGTTTAAATCTTGAAGTTCAACATCCACAATAGGATATCCTAATCTTCTTGCTGCAAAAGTTGAAAATTTATCTGCATCTATTTGGAATTCAGGATCATTATCATAAAACCCAAAAGGTGTATCTCCTGGGTGGAATGAACTAGATCCGGGCCATATTGGTATGTTTGCCATAGTTTTTTATTTATGCGTTATCTGAGTTAACAACTACGTATTCAACATCCATTCTTTCTGTTTCAGCATATACAGAAACAAATTCTATATCTTGCTCAAAAAAACCATTGAACGTACTTCCTGTAACTTGGGGGCTTGAAAACATTAGTGATGATGTAGGTAATACATCCATCGTCCAATAACTTCTTGCTCCATTTTCTGTAAAATCATTTAATGTTAAAGTAAATATAGCATCTGTAGAATTTCCTATTTCTGCACCATTTACAGTAACAGTTTCTCCGGTCTCATATCCACTTCCACCAGCTGCTATTTTTGCTTGGAATATACTTGTATTTATATTACTACCAGTTAAAGCTAACATAGAGGCCGCAGAAGAATTAGCAACATCACCTGGTTGTAATGTGCAGGTATAATCTGAATTTACATTCCCAAACCCAACATTTATTAATTGGGCTTGTGAAATTGTAATTACTTGACCTTGCAAATATCCTGTTCCTATATTTACTGGTGTTACTGTTGAAACTACTCCTCCTACTGATCTTACATTAACTGTACCTCCTTGACCTGTAGTTGTATAAACTGCTATTTCTCTTATTATATCGTTTGATACATTAGGAATTAAACCATTATTAGTAAAAGCTTGAGCCGTTATTAATTGTCCTGTTCCTAAACCCCCATCATTTATTGTTAAAACATCTCCTACTACATACCCTCTTCCAGGATTTAAAACCATTACACTTGCTAAAGTTGGGATAGAAGGATCGGCTCCTGTGACTATAGCTTGAGCTGTTGCTCCTACACCACTACCTCCTGCTAGGTTAACATTATAAGTTCCAGTAGCACAGTCAGTAGGAGCTGAGTTTATTCCTAAACTTTGACTCATTACTAAAGATGATGAAACCACAACATCTAATGTCATTCCACTACCACTAACACTTGCTGTAGTTGGTATTGCTGCGTATAATCCAATTACACCCCCGATACCACCGCTTGTATAAGATGAAGTTAAATCTGTACCTATAACGCCTATCCCATCAGGTGATTTTGATGAAGTAAATGAAACAGCTAATGAAGAAGTTGTATCTAAATTAGTAATCCTAGCATATTTCATACTGCTTGATGGGAAAGTTCCTGCTGAAGGTCTTACCCCATTAACATTAAATAAATCAATTGGTGTTTGAGCTGGTATAGTAACTATCCTTCTATCTACATTAGTAATATTTCCTAATGTAAAAAATGTTTCATTTGTAGTTTTAATACCCTTAACTACGTGTTCCTCCTTTATTTTAATCTGAAATGCTGATGGAGTAAGTATTGATGCCATAATTATTTTTGTTATAAATATATAAAAAAAGAGGCTTAATTGCTAAGCCCCTTTTAAATTTTTAGGATTATCGCCTAGCTTTTCCGCTAGTGCCGGAGGTTCCTTTAATAATCCCTTTATTTTCAGCTTCTTCATAAATTTCAATCAAATTATCCACAATTGGATCTCTATGATTTTGAATTAAAGTAATAGAACACATATTTTTCACTTTACGGGCTGCTGAATATAAGAATCTAAAACCAGATTCTCGTTTTGATTTTAAGTCTACTTGGTGATCATCACCACAAATAATCATTTTTGATCTTAATCCTATTCGGGTTGAAATCATTTCCATTTGTTCATGAGTAACATTCTGAGCTTCATCTACAACAATGCAAGAATCTAAAAATGTTCTTCCTCTCATAAATGCTAAAGGAACTATTTCTATTTTACCATCCTCAATTAATTTTTCTACTTTTACCTTATCATATAAAGCATACATGTTTTGGTAAATAGGTTGAATCCAAGGATCCATTTTTTCTCTTAAGTCTCCAGGTAAAAATCCTATTTCTTCTTTTGAAACTGTTGGTCTGGTGATTATTATTTTTGAATAGTGTCTTCGTATAAGACCATCCAAAGCAACTTGACATGCTAGAAGTGTTTTTCCTGATCCTGCTCTTCCGGCTAATAAAGTTAATGTATTATCTAATATTTTTTGTTTGGCTTCTTTTTGTTCCTCATTTAAACTTATTTTGAATTTTATTGGGTTCTTCACAGTTCTTTGTTTTCTGTGTACTTCGTCTGTGTGGGGTTTTGAAGGCATTTTTGGGTGTGGTTTATTTTAATTAATTTATCAAGACCAGCATTTATATGCATTGTATTATCTAATACAGTCTCAAATTCATATCTAGAATCTAAAGGTAGAACTAAATCTACTTGAGAGCCCCATCTAATTAAGCTGAATCTTTCGTTTTGAACACAAAGATCCCCTTGTTGTTTAAAAGGGGCTATTACATTTACATCTTCATCGGCTATTTGTATTAAATGGTATGTGTAATCTAAAGAAGGCACATACACTTGGTTAGACATTCTTTCATTGTACTTTAAATATGCCATATTGTTAGGATTAATTACTTTATTTAATATATCCTTCTCTACCGCTAACATAGGTCGATTAGTAGATTCAATAGGCTCCAAACGTTTATATTTAAGTACACCCCCATATGGGATTCTATTAATATGCACATCATAAAATGACATAAATATTCCAATAACTAAAGAAGGTTGATTGTAATCACGATCCCCCATCACATCTTGAAGTGTGTAATCAACACCTTTTATTTCTAAAACCTGATCACCAGGTTGGACTACTTTTTGATATAAAATAGTTCCATCTGCTGGGCTATAAAAATGGTTATAATCTATGTATGTTGGTCTTAATGGGTCTCTAAAGAAAAAATTATTACTTAACTCTCCTACAGATTTTTTAGATAATTCTGCAACTTCTCCATTTAACCAGTCTTCAAGTTTTTCAGCCATTAAAGGAGTGATTTAAAGTGATCAACTCTATTTAAATGCATTACCATGCAACTTAACATAGCTCCAGATTTCATATATTCAGATAAATTAAATATAACAGGTTCCATCCCTTCATCAGAACATATTTTTTCTAATGATTCAATTTTGTGTTTTTCACCCTCATAAAATTCATCTGATTTTTTTAATTCTGAGATATTGGATGCACATAATATCATGTTCCCTAGTCTAACAGAATTGGCCATTCCATAAGTTGAATCATCAGCACTTATGTCTATAATGTTTGTATATTTGCTTATTTGCGCTAACTCCGTCTTATCATATAGCTCCGTACAAACCATAGTTGAGCGTGTATTTAACGGAAATATACTACAATCTAAATGATACATATATTCATCAACCATTTTAACTTTGATTACTTTCATATCAAAATTTTCTTCCATCCAGTGATAAGTTTTGATATCTGATCTTATATCATACCCTCCAATATAGACATTATCTTTTAGATATTTTATATCTGCTTCTCCTTCCCATTTGTGGGGAGAAATGTGAGTCTTATAACCCATTTGATTAAAGAATTTTTCACCAACATACTCTTCACCCTGTCTTGGTGGTGAAGTATAATTTGATAATAAAATATGATTTTCATCTTTAATATGGGGTAATTGTAATCCTAAATTAGCAACATATATTAAATCTTGAAAATTACCCTCTGCAGGTAATAGATGTACTAATGATTGACCAGCCATAAAATTATACAAATCCATAAATTGTTTGTATGCTTTAGGTCTATTTATAGCTAACTCTTTATCGGACATTTCTTTCATCCAAACGTTATTAGGGTCATTTGTTGAGAAAGTATGTGGGAAATTCATTACATAACTTTGAATCGGTAACTGTGAAGGGGTTTCTTTCATTTTAAAAACTATTTTAATTAATATTCAAGTATAAATATACTAACTACCTACTAGGTACACACTAGTAACAAAAAAAAAGCCCCGCTAATGCGGGGCTCTTAATTTATTTATAATCTATTGATTATAGAGTATTTAAACCTTCTACGAAGATCTTACCATAAAATTCTGGTCTTACGACTTTCTTAGCGTAACGAGTTAATAGACCTTTTCTTGGAGTAAAGGTATTTGGATCGTATACTAATGGAGTCATGATTAACGGAATGTATGGAGCAAATACAGCACCTGCTTCTAAGAATTGTCCACCTCTAAAGCCCATTAAAATGGTATTTTCAGTCATGTATGGATTCTTATAAACTGTGTATCTTGAATTGATAGTACCTGCTTTTTGTACACCAAATGCGTAGCTCATTTTAGCAGCATCACCATCAGAAGTACTAGCAAATCCTGGAATAGATTCGATAATTGTAGCTACTGTTGGAGAACATACCATAAAATTAGCTCCACCTCTTAGAGTTTTCTGGTGAATGATATTACTCAATTTCTGAACTTTAGTTCCTAAAGTTTGGAACCATTGTCCTTGTGAGTTATAGAAACCTAAATCAGAATTAACAACACCTGTTGTAGCTAATGCTAAATTATTCTGTGCAGACCAAACTTCAGTACCTGCGTTTGCAGATTCGATCAACATATCAAGAATTTCTAAATCAATTTCTAATGAGATATA
>TARA_B110000091_G_scaffold214526_1_pt1 | contig 11194 bp, 9 predicted proteins | sample TARA_B110000091 | Tara Oceans TARA_B110000091 (sample SAMEA4397278) | marine metagenome | biome: Polar Biome; feature: [DCM] deep chlorophyll maximum layer (ENVO:01000326); material: water (ENVO:00002006), including particulate matter (ENVO:01000060) such as... | depth 35 m
ACTAATTTTATTGGTCGTACAGAATTTGATTCTCCTGATGTTGATAATGAAGTATTGATTGATGCTACTCAGACCTATTTAAAAACTGGAGAGTTTGCTACTGTTAAGATTACAGAAGCAGCCGATTATGATTTATACGCTGAAGCTATAAACGAATAATATGTCTCAAGAACAACCAAACAATCCTTTACACGGAATTAAATTAGCAGATGTACTACAATTTTTAGTATCAGAATATGGTTGGGAAGATTTGAGTGATGAGGTGAACATTAACTGCTTTAAAACGAACCCTTCTATAAATTCTAGTTTAAAGTTTTTACGCCGTACGCCTTGGGCTAGAGATAAAGTCGAAAAGTTGTATCTGAAATCTATTTAGTTTTTCGTTAAATATCTGTTAGAATTGAATCTTTAAACCAACTTCACTATTAATTTTAGTATTTTTATAAAAAATTAATAATAAGTGACCAAATTTTCAACCATTCCATTTCAAAAGACAGGTTTTTTTTCTAAAACTATTTGTGATTATTTAGAAGAAAAAGACTCAATATCAGATTTTTATACTAATCCTTCAAGTTTCAAAGGCTTTAAAAAGCAGATTGATACTAAGCGTTTATCATTTAGTAAAGAATCGAGAACAATTCTGGTTGATTCACTTAAATCGCAATACAAAAATTTAAAATCGTCTTTAAAAACTCAAAAAAATATTGATTCTTTATTAGAAGAAAACACGTTTACAATTACAACAGGTCATCAACTTAATTTATTTACAGGGCCATTGTATTTTTTATATAAAATTATTTCTACAATCAATCTTACTGAACAATTAAAAACTGAGTTTCCAGAGTCTAATTTTGTACCAGTTTATTGGATGGCTACTGAAGATCATGATTTTGAGGAAATCCAATATTTTAATTTCAAAGGTAGAAAAGTAAGTTGGAATCGAATGGCTTCAGGAGGAGTTGGCCGTTTGAAAACTAATGGTTTAGAGGAGGTTTTTAATGAGTTTTCAAAACTTTTAGGCACTTCAGATGCTGCAAAAAAATTACGCTTGTTATTTAGAAAATCATATGTAGATAACACGAATCTAGCAGATGCGACTCGTTATCTTGCAAACGAATTATTTTCTGAATATGGTCTCGTGATTTTAGATGGTGATGATGTTCATTTAAAGCGAGAGTTATTGCCATTTGTACATAAAGATTTATTTGAAAGCACTTCTTTTAATGAAGTGACAAATACAATTAAAAAATTAAAGAAAGAATATAAAATTCAAGTAAACCCAAGAGAGATAAATCTATTTTACTTAAATGATACTATAAGAGAACGAATAATTTTTGAAGACGATATTTTTAAAATTAACAATACTGATATTGAATTTGACAAAGATGAATTGTTATATGAGTTGAAATTACATCCAGAACGTTTTAGTCCAAATGTAATCATGCGACCATTATATCAAGAAGTTGTCTTACCAAATCTATGTTATATTGGAGGAGGAGGTGAGTTGGCGTATTGGTTTGAATTAAAGCAATATTTTAAAAAAGTCAATATTCCATTTCCAATTTTATTACTCAGAAATTCTGCCTTGTTGATTTCTGATAAGCAATCTACTAAACTGAATAAACTTTCAATTTCTGATGAAGAATTATTTCTGAAGCAGCATAAATTGATTGATAAAAAAATTAAAGAAAGATCATCTTTAAAGATAGATTTTTCTAAACAACGCGCTCAGATTGAAACTCATTTTGAAGAGCTTCAAAAAATAGCGAATCATACAGATGAATCTTTTAGAGGCGCTGTAGATGCTCAAAAAAAGAAGCAGTTAAATGGGCTTGATAATTTAGAGAAACGTTTGCTAAAGGCTGAAAAACGTGTACATGAAGATATAGTGAGTAGAATAACGTATTTGCAAGATGAGTTATTTCCTAAACAGAGTTTGCAAGAGCGAAATACCAATTTCTCAGAATTTTATTTAGAATATGGTGATGAATTAATTCCTAAGATAAAATTGGCATTGAAACCTTTACATGGAGAATTTACTATTATTACTCTTTAGTTATGAAAAGCTGCATTATGTGCTAAATTACCATTACAACTTACACATTTTCCTGCCGAATCTCCTCCACCAGCACATCCATTGGCACAAGTATAATGATATTGACCAACTGCATTCGGTCCAGAAGTTGGAGTAGGAGTTGTTGCACTTGGTGTTATAATATTATTGTTACTAGGAGTATTATGAAATCCTTGATTGTGGGCTAAAACAGAACTGCAGACAGAACAATTACCTGTGGCGCTTGAGTTTCCTCCAATACAATTTTTTGGACAAATATAATGTGCGCCACCGATAACTCCAGTTGAGGCATTAGAATTTTGAATTTTTGGAATAGTTTTTTCAGTTGGTGCCACAACTTTAGACTTTGGAATAGTTTTTTTAGGTTCTTTTTTACAAGAATAAAAACATAACATCAATAATGCGAATACTGGAATTAATTTTTTCATGGCCAAATATATTAAAAAAGTTGTTTTATAAATGTATTACTTCATCATATGCATCAGCTACAGCTTCCATAACAGCCTCACTCATTGTTGGGTGTGGATGAATAGTTTTTAAAACTTCATGTCCTGTAGTTTCTAATTTTCTACCAAGTACTGCTTCAGCAATCATATCTGTAACACCAGCACCAATCATATGGCATCCTAACCATTCGCCATATTTAGCATCAAAAATCACTTTTACAAATCCATCTTTAGTTCCAGCAGCAGAGGCTTTTCCAGAAGCTGAAAATGGAAACTTTCCAATTTTTAAATCGTATCCTTTTTCTTTTGCTTGCTTTTCTGTCATTCCAACAGAAGCAATTTCAGGACTTGCATATGTACACCCAGGAATATTACCATAGTCAATTGCTTCAGTATGAATCCCTGCAAGTTTCTCAACACATGTAATTCCCTCAGCAGAAGCAACATGTGCTAATGCAGGTCCAGGAGTTACATCTCCAATTGCATAGTATCCAGGAATGTTAGTTTGATACCAATCGTTCACTAATATTTTATCTCTGTCAATTACAATTCCAACATCTTCTAGACCAATATTTTCAATATTTGTTTTTATTCCAACCGCAGATAATAAAATATCTGCTTCTAATTTTTCTTCTCCTTTTTTAGTTTTTACAGTTGCAACAACTCCATTTCCAGAAGTGTCAACAGCTTCTACAGAAGAGTTTGTCATCACTTTAATTCCAGATTTTTTTAACGACTTTTCAAATTGTTTAGAAACATCTAAATCTTCAACAGGCACAACATTTGGCATAAACTCAACAATAGTCACATCAGTGCCCATTGAGTTATAAAAATGCGCAAATTCAACTCCAATAGCTCCAGAACCAACAATGATCATTTTTTCTGGTTGTTTTGGTAGTGTCATTGCTTGCCTATACCCAATAACTTTTAAGCCATCTTGTGGTAAACTTGGTAATTCTCTACTTCTCGCTCCAGTTGCAACGATAATGTTGTCTGCACTATATTCAATTACTTTACCATCAGCATCAGTAACATCAACTTTTTTACCAGTTTTTATTTTTCCAAAACCATTAATAATGTCAATTTTGTTTTTTTTCATCAAAAATTGAACACCTTTACTCATTCCATCTGCAATTCCACGACTACGTTTTATAACTGCTCCAAAGTCTTTATCAATCGCTTCAGCTTTTAATCCATAATCGTCTACATGCTTTAAGTAATTATACACTTCAGCACTTTTTAAAAGCGCTTTTGTCGGAATACATCCCCAATTTAAGCAGATACCTCCAAGGCTTTCTTTTTCTACAATTGCAACTTTGAAACCAAGTTGTGAAGCTCTAATACCTGTTACATATCCTCCAGGACCACTTCCGATAATGATGATGTCATATTTCATATTGCGTATATTTTGATGTTTTATAGTTTCTTTTTGTACAAATTTAATTAATAAATTTGATTTTTACATACGTTCAGGAACATCGATTCCTAAAAGTTTAAATGCAATTTTTATTGTTTCTCCAACTTTTTTTGAAAGCTGCGTTCTAAATATTTTTTCTTCTAGATTATCACAACCTAAAATTGGCACACTTTGATAAAACGAATTGTAACTTTTCACTAAGTCATATGTATAGTTTGCAATCAAAGCTGGACTATTATTATTCGCACTGTTTTGAACATTTTCCGGGAATAATTGTAATGTTTTAATGACTTCTCTTTCCTTTGGATGTAGGTTAATACTTATAATTTCCTTAGAATAATCAAAATCTGCTTTTCGTAAAATTGATTGAATTCTAGCATATGTATATTGTATAAAAGGCCCAGTATTTCCATTAAAGTCTATAGACTCTTTTGGGTCAAATAAAATTCTTTTTTTAGGATCTACTTTTAAAATATAATATTTTAAAGCACCTAAGCCAATGGTTTTGTATAGTTTTTCTTTTTCTTCATTTGAGTATCCTTCAAGTTTACCTAAATCTTCAGAAATTTCTCTTGCTGTATTTGTCATTTCAGCCATTAAATCATCGGCATCTACAACAGTTCCTTCACGAGATTTCATTTTTCCAGAAGGTAAATCTACCATTCCATAAGATAGGTGAGATAGATTGTCTGCCCATTCAAAACCTAACTTTTTTAAGATTAAGAATAATACTTTAAAGTGATAATCTTGCTCATTTCCAACAGTATATGTCAAAGACTCTAGATTGTAATCTTTAAAACGCTCAATGGCTGTTCCAATATCTTGAGTCATATAAACGGCAGTTCCATCAGAACGTAAGACGATTTTTTCATCTAGACCATCTTCAGTTAAATCTATCCAGACTGAACTATCATCTTTTCGATAAAAAACACCTTTCTCAAGGCCATGTGCAACAACGTCTTTTCCTAATAAGTAGGTGTTGCTTTCGTAGTAATTTTTATCAAAATTTACACCTAACGCTTTATGTGTGATTTCAAAACCAGCATACACCCATTCATTCATCATTTTCCACAAGTCAACGACTTGAGGTACATTTGCTTCCCATTTGATAAGCATTTCTTTGGCTTCTAATATAATTGGAGCAGTTTTCTTAGCGTCTTCTTCGGTACTTCCTTTAGCGATTAAATCAGCTATTTGTTTTTTATATTCTTGGTCAAATTTCACATAATAATTCCCGACCAGTTTATCTCCTTTCAACCCTGTGCTTTCTGGAGTTTCACCATTCCCAAATTGTTCCCAAGCAAGCATACTTTTGCAAATATGGATTCCACGATCGTTAATGATTTGTGTTTTCCATACTTTTTTACCTGTTGCAGCAATAATTTCCGCTACAGAATATCCTAAAAGGTTATTTCTAATGTGGCCAAGGTGTAAAGGTTTATTAGTGTTTGGTGAACAATACTCAACCATTACTTCTTTTTGATTCGGAATTAACTTGGTTATTCCAAAGTCATCAGTGGCAAAAACTGTATTAAACGCTGCTATAAAAGTGGAATCAGAAATAGAAAGGTTTAAAAACCCTTTTACAACATTAAAATCTGAAACTTCTAAAACATTTTCTTTTAAATACTCACCAATTTTAGTACCTATTTCAACTGGATTTCCTTTGACAGTCCTTAATAGTGCAAAAATCACAATTGTAATATCTCCGTCAAAATCCTTTCTAGTTGCTTGAAATTCAACAGCGTTTATGTCTACATCAAAGATGTTTTTGATTGCTTTTTTAACTGCGATTTCAATTGTGTTTTGAATATTCATTTTGTTCTAAAAATTGAATTGCAAATTTAATGGAATATATTATATTTTATGATATTTATTATATCAAAAATATCATAACTTTATAGTCTAAATATAAGTAATGTTAAAACCTACACCAGAAGAATTATCAATATTAGCAAAAGAAACATTTGTTGAGACGAAAAAATATTTTCAGAAGTTAAAAAAACGTCAGCAAAAAAGATTAGATCCTTTAATGCAAGAGATACATGAAAATGAATTTAAAAAGACAGATTGTTTAGATTGTGGAAATTGTTGTAAAACTTCGAGTCCGATAGTAACAGATAAGGATGTTCAACGTATATCTAAGCATTTAAAAATGAGAGAAGTCAATTTTATTTCGCAATATTTAGAACGTGATGGTGATGATTTTTATGTAATGAAAACAGTTCCTTGTGTGTTTTTAGACACTGATAATTCTTGTTTTATATATGATGTTCGACCAAAGGCATGTAAAGAATATCCGCATACCAATAGAAAAAAGTTTATTCAGATTACAGATTTAACCTTAAAGAATATAGAAATTTGTCCAGCTACGTATAATATTATTGAAGAACTAAAAAAGAAGTTACCTATGTAATTATTCGTAAAACAAATATTTCTTTCGAATTTCTTTAAAGGCTTCAAGATCTTTATTCCAAGAATTTCTAATTTCTGATGCTAATAATCCTTGCTCAATTTGTTGTTGTAGTTTTTCTGTTCCTGCATGAATTGTAAAAGTTGAGCCAAAGAAATTTTCATTTTTTGGTGTTTTATTATATGCATCAATCAAATAATTAAGATTTAATTTTTTTAATTTTGGCACGTCACTTAAATCAACACCATTACACAATTGTCCTTTATGTTTTGGGTGTTTTGCGCCAAAATTTGTAATTGGAGTGTAATTGAAATCACTTTTAGGAAAAAAGGGTGCGCCATAGCGTTGAAACTGAAATTCAGTACCACGACCAGCATTAATAGAAGTTCCTTCAAAAAAACCAAGACTAGGGTATAGGTTTACAGCCTTATCATTTGGAATATTTGGTGATGGTCTAACGGTTAAACTATACTCAGAATCGTGTGTGTAATTTTCTAATTTAATGACTTTCAAATCACACTTTAAATTATTTTTAAGCCAATTTTCACCATTTATCATTTGTGCATATTCTCCGATTGTCATTCCATAAACCACAGGAACTTGGTGCTTTCCAACAAAACTTGCATGCTCTTTTTCTAAAACAGGACCATCAATATAATGACCATTTGGGTTTGGTCTATCTAATACTATCAATGGGATATTTGCTTCAGCACATGCTTCCATCACATTATGAAGCGTTGAGATATAAGTGTAAAAACGCACACCAATATCTTGAATGTCAAATACTACAGCATCTAAACCTTTTAGTTGTTCTTGAGTAGGTTTTTTATTTTTTCCGTATAATGAAATAATAGGGATTCCTGTTTTTACATCTATTCCGTTAGAAACTGTTTCACTTGCATCAGCCTTTCCTCTAAAACCGTGTTCAGGCGCAAAAACGGTTTTAACTTTAATACTATAATTAGTACTAAAGTAGTCAACGATATGGTGAGTAACTTCTATTAGTCCTGTTGTGCTTGGTCCTCGAGAAATTTTTTGCTTCAATTTCATTATTGAAGTCTGATTGGCAACAATTGCAATATTTTTACCTTTTATTAATGGTAAATAGGTGTAAAATCTATCAGCACCAGGAATAATTGGTTTTTCAACGTGATTATTATTTGTAATTTTAGTTTGAACATTCTCAACACTTGAAGTTTCATTTTTTGATACTGCTTGATGTTTATTTGCGCAAGAAATCATTAATGAAAGCATTAATAAAACCGAAAAGAAATATGTATTTTTGAAACGAATAGTTATCATCTTAAAATTTGAATTACGAATTATTTATAGCAAAGAGGTTAACCGCTGCTAAACAGGATAAAAGTAGCATTTCTTCACCAATTATAAAAATTGCAATTGTAGCGATAGCATTGGGAATTATAATTATGATGATCGCTATAGCGACAAGTATTGGCTTACAAGAGAAAATTCGCGAAAAAATTACTGGCTTTAATGGTCATATCCAAATCACAAATTTTGATAATAATAATTCAGAAATTTCACTTGTACCAATTTCTACAAAACAAGATTTTTATCCTAATTTTAATAATGTTGAAGGTGTCAAAAAAGTTCAAGTATATGCTACAAAAGCAGGAATAATAAGAACTGAAAATGATTTTGAAGGGATAATTGCAAAAGGTGTAGGGGAAGATTATGATTGGAGTTTTTTTGAAGAGTATTTAGTTGCAGGTGAAATACCAGCATACACCACTAAAAGATCAAATCAAATTTTACTATCACAATTTGTATCTGATAGAATGCAATTTAAAATAGGAGATGAATTCAACACCATTTTTTTAAAAGAAGATACAAATAGACCGCCAAGTATTCGCGTTTTTAAATTGGCAGGAATTTACAATTCTGGTTTTCAAGACTTTGATGAAAATATTATGATTATTGATATAAAACAAGTTCAGAAACTCAACAATTGGGAAGAAAATCAGGTTGGAGGTTTTGAAGTTTTTTTAGATGATTTTAATAAAATTGAAGTAAAAGGGAATGAGATATATACAGAAATACCTCCGGAATTAAATGCACAAACTATTTCAAATAAATTTTCTGGTTTATTTGAGTGGATAAAATTGTTTGACACCAACACCTTAATAATCATTGTTATCATGCTTATTGTTTCTGCTATTAATATGATAACAGCACTATTGGTGTTAATACTAGAGAGAACTCAAATGATAGGAGTTTTAAAAGCATTAGGAAGTGATAATTGGAGTATTAGAAAGTTGTTTTTATACAATGCATCTTATATTATTTTTAGAGGATTATTTTGGGGTAATTTAATTGGTATTTCAATACTATTACTTCAATATTATTTTGGGGTTATCACTTTAAATCCAGAAACATATTATGTCAAAGAAGCCCCTGTTTCAATTAATGTTTGGCATATTCTACTGTTAAATTTTGGAACATTATTATTATGTGTTTTAATGCTAATAATTCCATCTTGGATAATTACGAAGATAAGCCCTGTGAAAGCAATAAAATTTGAGTAATTTTGCCCTTTAAAATTTAGAAATGAAATACGCGAAAAATATACTTGAAACTATAGGTAACACACCATTAGTTAAATTAAATAAAGTTATTGACGGAATAGACGCTTTAGTTTTGGCTAAAGTAGAAACGTTTAATCCAGGAAATTCTGTAAAAGATAGAATGGCGTTGAAAATGATTGAAGATGCAGAAGCAGATGGTCGTTTAAAACCTGGAGGAACTATAATTGAAGGTACTTCTGGAAACACGGGAATGGGATTAGCTTTGGCAGCAATTGTGAAAGGATATAAATGTGTTTTTGTGATGGCTGATAAACAGTCTAAAGAGAAAGTTGATATTTTACAAGCAGTAGGAGCAGAAGTAGTTGTATGTCCAACTAATGTTGAGTCAACAGATCCAAGAAGTTATTATTCAGTATCTAAAAGACTTGCAGAAGAAACACCAAACGCTTGGTATGTAAATCAATATGACAATCCTTCAAATACATTGGCTCATTATGAGCAAACTGGTCCTGAGATATGGGAACAAACGGAAGGGAGGATAACTCACTTTGTTGTAGGTGTTGGAACTGGAGGGACAGTTAGTGGAGTAGGGAAGTACTTAAAAGAGCAAAATCCTGATATTAAAATTTGGGGAATTGACACATATGGTTCAGTATTTAAAAAATATCATGAAACAGGAATCTTTGATAAAAATGAAATTTACCCTTATATAACTGAAGGTATTGGTGAAGATATTTTGCCAGAAAATGTTGATTTTTCTATTATTGATGGTTTTACAAAAGTAACAGATAAAGATGCAGCAGTATATACTAGGAGGATTGCTAAAGAAGAAGGTATTTTTGTTGGAAATTCTGCAGGCTCTGCTGTAAAAGGATTATTACAATTAAAAGAACATTTTACTAAAGAGGATGTTGTCGTTGTTCTATTTCACGATCATGGGACTAGATATATTGGAAAAATGTTTAATGATGATTGGATGAAAGAAGTTGGCTTTTTAGATTAATTTTTTGTGATTTCGTAGTTTATAATATCTAAAACACTTTTGAATCAGACCTAACTATATGATTTTCATTTAAATAATTAAAAATAGCCTTACCATTATTTTAAAATCAGAAATAAAAATTAATTTTAGGATATTCTTCATATAGGCTTTAGATTTTTACAAAAGCACTAAAATAGATAACAAAAAAAGCGCCCATACCTTGGACGCTTTTAAGCTAAATTAATTCAAATTTTATATTATGAAAACAAAGCCTACTAGCTCTTTGTTAATTGGTTATCTTCAAATGTCATGCCGAAAATATTTATGGATGTTAAAAAAAGGTTAATATATAAAACAAAAAAAAGCGCTTATAAATAAGCGCTTTAAAATTTTTTACCCCAAGTAAAAAATATTTAAAATTGTCAAAATAGTAACTACCCCACGTAATCCTATTGATGACAACTGTAATCAATTACAAATTTACTAATGATTATTCTAAAAAATAAATTATTGAAATTTACTTATTAACAATTAATGTAAATAACTTAGAGAATATGCTTGTGAGCTTTATATGACGATCTAACTAATGCACCACTTTCAACATGTCTAAAGCCCATTTTAAGACCTATTTCTTTATATTTTTCAAATTGTTCGGGTGTTATATATTCTTTTATAGGTAAGTGTTTTTTACTAGGCTGTAGATATTGGCCAATAGTAACAACATCAACATTATTATCTGCAAGGTCTTGCATAGTTTGGATAACTTCTTCTTCTTTTTCACCTAAACCAAGCATAATTCCTGATTTTGTTCTTTTAGCACCATTATCTTTAAGATATTTAAGCACTGCAAGACTTCTATCGTATTTAGCTTGAATTCTTACTTCTCTTGTTAGCCTTCTAACAGTTTCCATATTATGAGAAATAACTTCAGGAGAAACTTCAATAATTCGGTCTAAATTCCTGTGAATCATTTGAAAATCTGGAATTAAAGTCTCTAATGTAGTGTTAGGATTAGAGCGTCTAATAGCTTTTATAGTTTCTGCCCAAATAATTGAACCTCCATCTTTCAAATCATCTCTATCTACAGATGTAATTACTGCATGTTTGATCTCCATTATTTTTATAGAACGCGCTACTTTTTCTGGCTCTTCCCATTCAACCGTTTCAGGTCTACCAGTCTTAACACCACAAAAACCACACGAACGTGTACAAATATTTCCTAAGATCATAAATGTTGCAGTTCCTTCACTCCAGCATTCACCCATATTTGGACAACTACCACTTGTACAAATTGTATGTAAGTCATACTTCTCAAC
>TARA_B110000091_G_scaffold80803_1_pt1 | contig 11162 bp, 9 predicted proteins | sample TARA_B110000091 | Tara Oceans TARA_B110000091 (sample SAMEA4397278) | marine metagenome | biome: Polar Biome; feature: [DCM] deep chlorophyll maximum layer (ENVO:01000326); material: water (ENVO:00002006), including particulate matter (ENVO:01000060) such as... | depth 35 m
ATTAGGAAAACTAGGCACGCGACTGAAAAGAAAATGGAACCTAACATACCCCAAGAACTTCCAATGGAGGCAATGATAAAGCTGAGTGCAGACAAGATAAATAAGATCCAGCCTATAAAATTGATTTGATTATTGATCATCTTTATTCTCTGGTTGTTGCCGAAAGGTGCAATATCGGATATTCTTCTAAATAAAGATTTATTCCGCTGATGCAACAGTGGTGTGGAGGCTAAAACATGTTGGACGATCGGTATCCTAAGGTACAGTCTGGGCCTCCTAAACCCAGCGGAATTTTTGCACCTTCGGTGTTTTCGATGCCGCTTGGAACTGAGCGCTATGTGGTGCCGGGCTGTGGTGCTGTATTAATTCCAGTAGAGCCGGGTGATCAAATCATTTTGATGAATGAGGAGGGTGGCCAGCCCTGTGAGATAATTGGCTTGGATGATAAGGGTCGAAGTGATGTGAACCTCGTGGGTCAGTCTTCTAATTGTGATGCGTCAGGACTAAGGGCGCTTTTGGCCGATGGGGATGTGTCTTTGCGGTCTGTGCGTATGGGCCTCGAGGCTCGGGGGGTCGATATAGCCTGTGCTGTAGCGGTGCGCTTCTTTGATGCGCTGACTCCCGCAAAAACTGAAGTGGCTATGCGGGTAGAGCAAATAGGTAGCGTTGTGATCGCTGCTCCAAGTGAAATTATGGACTTTGAGGTACAAAATACTGCTACCCCTATTATTGTGACGGTAAAACGGGCGGTGATCAAACAAGTTGTAAAATTCGAGCTACCAGATCCATTGGCTGATCCTCTCGCAGATATTCGTATACATTCGGCGACAGCCCGGAGCTATTTTGTGAAAGCTGGAGATTATATTCAGGTCTATGATGTTGACGGACGCCAATGCACAGATTTTCAATGCTTTTCAGCTCGCAAGCTCGACAAGGGTGTCGAACATGCCTTGGATGTAACCACCACTAGGACGCTGATGGGCCATGCCTACCCAATGCCGGGTCTACATGCTAAATACTATGATCAAGACATGCTGCCCTTGCTAGAGGTCATTCAGGACACATGTGGCCGCCATGATGCTTTTGCCCTGGCCTGTGCCGCAAAATACTATGATGACATAGGGTACCCTGGTCACATAAATTGCTCAGAAAACTTCAATCATGCTTTGTCAGGCCATGGCGTGACACCACGCGCTGGCTGGATGGCCATTAATTTCTTCTTCAATACAGGAATTGACGATCACGGCGTGATGTATGGTGATGAGCCTTGGTCGCGCCCCGGTGATTACGTGCTGCTTCGTGCGCTTACAGATATTGTCTGTGTCAGTTCGGCTTGCCCAGATGATACCTCGGCGGCGAACGGCTGGAACCCTACAGATATTCACATACGCACCTATGATGGCGCGGAGACTTTCAAACGCGCGATTGCCTTTCGTGCTACGCCAGAATCGGAACCTCAAATGACAAAAGAAACTGGTTTTCATAGTAGCTTTTCTAAGCACACTCGCAATTTTGTGGAATATAATGGCTATTGGCTGGCAAATTCCTTTTCACAGGTGGGGCCTTTGGATGAATATCGTGCCTGTCGTGACAAGGTAGTAATGCTAGATTTGAGCCCATTACGTAAGTTTGAGGTCACTGGGCCAGATGCTGAAGCGCTCTGCCAATATATATTTACTCGCAATATGAAAACGTTGCCTGTGGGTGGCGTGGTTTATACAGCTATGTGCTATGAGCATGGTGGTATGATTGATGATGGCACGGTGTTCCGATTAGCAAAGGACAATTTTCGGTGGATCGGTGGATCAGACTATGGCGGCGAATGGATGCGGGAACAGGCCGAAAAATTAGGGCTAAAAGTTCTGGTGCGTGCCTCCACGGATATGCAGCATAATATTGCGGTGCAGGGGCCTGAAAGCAGAGAGTTGATGAAGAAAATTATCTGGACTGCGCCGCATCAACCCACTTTGGAAGAGCTGGCCTGGTTCCGATTTACGCCGGCGCGTATTGGCGATGATCAGGGTGTTCCTATTGTCGTGTCGCGGACTGGTTATACTGGTGAGCTGGGCTACGAGATTTTTTGTCATCCCAAACATGCTGAGACCGTGTTCGACGCTGTTTGGGACGCCGGGCAAGATCATGGGGTGAAGCCAATGGGTCTTGAAGCTTTGGATATGGTGCGCATTGAAGCAGGGCTAATTTTTGCAGGCTATGATTTCAGTGATCAAACCGATCCTTTTGAGGCAGGTATTGGCTTTACTGTACCACTCAAATCAAAAACTGATGATTTTATTGGGCGCGACGCTTTAATTCGCCGTAAAGAAACCCCAGCCCGTAAGCTAGTGGGATTGAACATTGACAGTAATATTGCCGTAGATCACGGTGATTGTGTGCATATCGGACGTGCTCAGATCGGTGTAGTGACCTCTTCTATGCGGTCACCAATCTTAGGCAAAAATATTGCTTTAGCGCGGGTGGACGTGGCGCATCACGCTTTAGATACTGAAGTTCAAATTGGCAAGTTAGATGGACATATGAAGCGTTTACCAGCTCAAATTGTGCCCTTTTCACATTATGATCCAACAAAGTCTAAACCTCGATCCTAAGTCCTAACCCGTAGCCTAAAGTTTGTAGGCTACGGATAGAAAATTAGTCTAAGTCAGTCGGTTTCCCGCACCCGCCTCTATTTGATTTAACCAGTAGCCGCTGAAGGGTCTTACAGCGAACGTAAACGGGTGAAGTCGTTGCACTGAGACGTTTGTACCAACCATCTTTCTAGTGTTGGGTGACCTCAAAAACATTAAATTTTGAGATAGCTTTCCAAGCTGTCGTCCATTGCGTCTTTCCATGGTGTGTGGTGAGATGGGGCCTTGGTACCTGTCATTGGACTGACATAGCCGTAATCGCGAAATTCCATAATCCCTTTCTTTTTGTGCTTCTTCCACTCGAAAAACGCTTTATTAGATGCCGCAACATTGAAGGTGGGGTAATCTGTTTCTGTCATCAGCTCCATTGTATAAGCCCCCTGATACTCAATAGCGCCATAATCATCTGAGATTGTATCTTCAGCAGCTACTCTGTCCACTACATCTTGGATCATAGCTTTTGGGGTAGGTAGGACAATTCTGTCCATAATACAGTCACGCACCCACCAAGCCTGAGCGTCAAACATATTGAACGTATACCATTGATCCTGCATTCCTAAATAAAACATATTTGGATTTTTAGTCCACACAACGCCTTTATAAAGATCCGTTGTAGCCAGCCTATTGGTGGTTTTTAAACGTAGATCATCAGGCAAAAATGGGAAATGATGCTTGTAGCCGGTGCATAGGATGATTGCGTCAACATCTGTGCTGGTTCCATCAATGAAATGCGCAGTGCTGCCCTCAACTCGGTCAAGTTTTGGGACCTCTTTCCAATTGGTTGGCCAATCATAGCCCATTGCTGCGGTGCGGTGCGCTACAGTGATTGATTTGGCGCCGTACTTCCAACACTGTGAGCCTATGTCTTCAGCGGAGTAAGAGGTGCCAAGGATTAGCAAATTTTTGCTGGAGAATTCACGCGCATCTCTGAAATCATGGGCGTGGAGAATACGGCCATTGAATTGATCAAAGCCGGGATATTCTGGAACATTTGGAACGCTAAAATGTCCTGTAGCCACAATAACTTTATCAAAAAATTCAGTGGTGTCTAAATCGGCCACCTCGTCGCGGGTTGTTACCTCAAAACCGCCACTGGCCAAGGCTCTTACATCGCGTACGATTGTTGAAAATCGGATCATGTTACGTACGCCCGCTTTTTCGACTCGGCCTTTGATGTAGTCAAACAATACTGCTCGCGGTGGGAAAGAAGCGATCGCTTTGCCAAAATGCTCTTCAAAAGTATAATCGGCAAACTCCAAACCCTCTTTAGGGCCGTTCGACCATAGGTAGCGATACATCGAGCCGTGGCATTGATTGCCGTATTCATCTACGCCAGTGCGCCAAGAATAATTCCAAAGTCCGCCCCAATCGGATTGCTTTTCAAAGCAAACAATTTCTGGGATTTTGGCCCCCTTGTCTTTAGCTGATTGAAAGGCTCGCAATTGAGCCAATCCCGATGGACCCGCGCCAATGACTGCAACACGATTTGTCATACCATTCCCCTATTTTTTTGTTGATTTAATTGGAAGCTTCACAGATTTAAAAGTCAAGTTTCCATACGCTTTTAACATTAATTTCCCTATAAATCACTATTTTGAGTAGATTCCTGGACTCAAAAATGGGTTAAACGGTTTTGCTACAAACTTAGGTGGAAATGTAGCCAGACTTTGTGATATATTTTCAATATAGAATATTTTTATATTCCTAGGATTTGCGTTCAAACCAAGAGGAAAATAACAATGATAGAGACCTCAAAGCCCAGTTTAAAATTTTGGGTAGTTGCTGGGGTTGGACTGCTTTGGAACTTGCTGGGCTGCTACAATTTTATAATGCAAACCAACCCTGCGCTTTTAGAGACATTGCCGGAAGCGTATGATGCTTTGGCTAAGAGCCGACCAGGTTATGCGACTGTAGCCTTTGCTGTAGCTGTGTTCGGTGGCTCTTTGGGCTGCGCGCTAATGTTGATGCGCCGCGCTGTTTCTCGGCCGTTCTTGCTGTTGTCCCTATTGGGTGTGGTGGTGACGATGCTACAAGCCCTGTGGGCAATTGGTTTTGCACCAGAGGCCGCCTCTGTGGCTATGGTTGCGGGTATATCACTCGCTGTTGCCACTTATTTGGTTTGGTTTACACACAGGAAATCTGGGCAAGACCTACTGTGGTAAGTGAACTTATAAACTAAAAAACTGAGCCATGGGGCTCAGTCTTTTAGCATTTTTAACGCCTTATACTAGGGTTAGATATCCATAGTATTTGCTTTCTCCCAATCGCTGAAGTGGCTGCAGAAATCGTTCCATTCCGAGTGTTTCATCTTCAGATAGGCGGCTGAGAATTCTTCGCCCATTGCAGCCTTTAAACCCTTGTCCTTGTCGTACTCACGTAAAGCATCCAGCATATTGAGAGGCAATTTTGGTGCACCGCGGACCTTGTGGCCTTCGGCATACATATCAATGTCTTGGCGTTTGCCAGGGTCGGATTGAGACCGCACGCCGGATAGGCCCGCCGCTATGATTACCGCTTGCAGTAGGTAAGGGTTAACAGCACCATCAGGCAACCGTAGTTCAAAACGGCCTGGGCCTGGGACTCGTACCATATGGGTTCGGTTGTTGCCAGTCCAAGTCACCGTATTGGGAGCCCAAGTAGCCCCTGACATGGTGCGCGGTGCGTTGATGCGCTTAAAACTGTTGACCGTGGGGTTTGTGATTGCGGCCAAGGCCGAGGCATGTTTCATAATCCCACCCAAGAAATATCGGCCCTTTTCAGATAGGCCCAGCTCCGCGGTTTGGCTGCTGTCATTGGCCTGCATCGCGAAGACATTAGTTTTTGCTTCAGCCCCAGGCGCATCCCAAACTGATATATGTGCATGGCAGCCGTTTCCTGTTAGCCCTTCGATTGGTTTAGGCATGAAGGTCGCGCGATATCCGTGTTTTTCGGCTACAGTTTTAGTCATGAATTTAAAGAAACTGTGTTTGTCAGCCGTTTTCAACGCATCATCAAAGTCCCAGTTCATTTCCCACTGGCCGTTGGCGTCTTCATGGTCATTTTGATATGCGCCCCAACCTAGGTCTAACATATAATCACTAATTTCCCGGATCACATCCAAGCGCCGCATGAATGCTTGTTGGTCATAGCAGGGCTTAGCTGCGGTGTCGTAAGGATCAGATATTTGATCGCCTGCCGGTGTAAGTAGAAAAAACTCCGCTTCAATTCCAGTTTTGACATGCATGCCCTCTGCGGCAGCGTCAGAAATAAGGCGGCGCAGCACATTACGTGGGGCTTGGGCTACATCCTCACCCTCCATGACACAATTTCCTGGAACCCAAGCAATTTCTTTGTTCCATGGCAGAATGATGACAGCATCCGGATCCGGCACCGCCAGCATATCGGGATGCGCAGGTGTTAAGTCGAGCCAAGTTGCAAAACCTGCAAAGCCTGCACCATCTTCCTGCATGCCTGCAATTGCTCGGGCGGGTACTAATTTAGCCCGCTGTCCACCGAATAAGTCGGTAAATGAAATCATGAAATACTTTACGCCATTGTCTTCAGCGAATTTTGCCAGATCTTTTGCCATGGTCTTTTCCCCCTATTGATCGTTTAAATTTTTAAGGGCGCGTCGAGATAACCCGCCGCGCCCAGTATATTAAAATGAACCAGTTTTTCCAGGCCACCAATCGGTGCCTGCCAGTGGAACCTGCGCCATCGCAGCGGCTTCCATGGTGAGTGCAACCAAATCTTCGGGCTCAAGATTATGCAGGTGGTTTTTACCACATGCCCTAGCAATAGTCTGGGCCTCAAGTGTCATTACCTTGAGGTAATTTCGCAAGCGTCGGCCTCCCTCAAGTGGATCAAAGCGTTTCATCAACTCTGGATCTTGAGTGGTGATACCTGCAGGGTCTTTACCTTCGTGCCAGTCATCATAGGCTCCCGCAGTGGTACCCAGTTTATTGTACTCAGCCTCCCATTTAGGGTCATTGTCGCCCAGAGCGATTAATGCCGCACTCCCAATCGCTACGGCATCTGCACCCAGGGCCATAGCTTTAGCCACGTCTGCACCAGTGCGAATTCCACCGGACAGGATAAGCTGCACCTTGCGGTGCATACCTAGATCCTGAAGGGCTTTTACAGCTGGGCGGATGATCGCCAGTGTCGGTTGGCCAACGTGTTCAATGAACACGTCCTGCGTGGCTGCTGTACCCCCCTGCATGCCGTCCAGTACAATCGCATCAGCTCCAGCTTTCACTGCCAGGGTTACGTCATAGTAGGGGCGAGCACCTGCAACCTTCACATAGATTGGTACTTTCCAGCCTGTTATTTCACGGAGCTCAAGAATTTTGATTTCTAGATCATCTGGGCCGGTCCAGTCTGGATGGCGGCAGGCAGATCGTTGATCAATACCCTTAGGTAGGTTTCTCATGTTGGCTACACGGTCACTTATTTTTTGTCCAAGAAGCATGCCACCGCCACCGGGCTTTGCGCCTTGGCCTACAACAATCTCGATCGCGTCTGCTTTACGTAAGTCATTGGGGTTCATGCCGTAGCGTGATGGCAGATATTGATATACCAGCTTTGAAGAGTGACCACGCTCCTCGTGTGTCATCCCACCATCGCCAGTAGTGGTGGAGGTGCCAGCTTCTGAAGCCCCACGCCCCAAGGCTTCTTTTGCAGGGCCCGAAAGTGCCCCAAAGGACATGCCTGCAATTGTAATTGGAATATCTAGGTGGATTGGGTTGGATGCATTCAAACCCCCAATAGTGACGTTAGTATCACATTTCTCGCGATAGCCTTCCAATGGGTATCGCGAAATTGATGCCCCTAAAAAAAGAAGATCATCGAAAGTGGGCAGCTTTCGCTTTGCCCCACCACCACGAATGTCATAAATACCAGTTGCTGCAGCGCGTCTGATCTCACTGTTAACATCTTGAGAAAAGGTGGCGGATTGCCTCGGAGTAGTGCGCGGGATACCGCTATCATCATTGCTCATGTCGTGGATCCCTTAATATGCGTTATCAATATTGAAATTGTAGAGGGTGCGCGCCGAACCGTAGCGCTTGAATTCTTCCGGCTTAGCGTCGCACTCTCCTTCGGTTAAGAGTGTTTGCAAAATTTCTAAATGCTCTGGTCGCATCTCTTTTTCTTCGCAATCTGCACCCAATGATTTCACAGAGCCTCGAACAAATAAACGCGCCTCGTAGCAACTATCACCTAAAGCTTCACCAGCGTCACCGCAAACAACCATATTTCCGGATTGAGCCATGAAGGCAGACATGTGCCCGATACTGCCATGCACCACGATGTTAATTCCCTTCATTGAGATTCCGCAACGCGAAGACGCGTTACCTTTAACAACTAAAAGGCCTCCATGGCCGGTAGCGCCTGCGTATTGGCTTGCATCGCCATCAATTATAACTTTGCCTGACATCATATTTTCAGCGACACCTGGTCCTGCGCTTCCTTTAATATTCACCGTGGCCTGTTGGTTCATGCCGGCGGAATAGTAGCCAGTTGATCCGCGTACGGTCACTTCAATAGGGCTGTCTAATCCGCAGGCAATGGCATGCGCACCGCGGGGGTTCATGATTTCCCATGCTGTTTGGTTTGTGGTTTCATTTTGCGCGTGCAGGGTGGCGTTTAGTTCACGCAGGCTGCCCGTGGATAAGTCATAAGTCTGCATATCAATGTTTCCAGAAGTAAACGGTTGCGGGCTCAGGTTCCCAGACGCGTGCGTCTTCGATACCCGGCAAATTAACCAATGCGCGGTATTCACTGCCAAAGGCTACATACTGATCGGTTTCTGCCATCACTGCGGGTTTGCAAGCAATTGGATCGCGCACGACACCAAATCCATCTTTGGTGCCAACAACAAATGTAAAAAATCCATCTAGATCCTTGAGACTACTTTCCAAAGCTTCGCCCAGTGTGCTTCCGTTCTGCATTTTCCATGTGAGATATGCAGCTCCCACTTCGGTGTCATTTTCGGTTTCGATGTGCACACCATCACGTCGCAGTTTACGCCGCAAGGAATTATGATTGGACAAAGAGCCGTTGTGGACGAGGCATTGGTCGCTTCCTGTATTGAATGGGTGCGCACCCATTGTGGTCACGGCTGATTCGGTGGCCATCCGAGTGTGGCCTATTCCGTGGCTCCCCGACATTTGAGATATGCTAAAACGTGACGCAACGTCTTTTGGTAGGCCAACTTCTTTATAAATCTCCAAACTGTCACCAGAACTCATCACCCGTACGCTGGGTCGAATCTCTTTAAGAGCTGCTCGGGCAATCGTTAGCTGATCGACTGGCAGTTCTAGCACGGCGTGGGTGCTTTGAACTCGGATCTCAATATCGCCCGTAATATGCTTTTTTAGGTCGTCTTTTAACTTTCTAAAATCCACATCAGGCGTATCTGATTGAACAGTTAACTTACCAATACCCTTGAATTCTTTACTGTAAATTGCGATTCCTGCACTGTCAGGCCCACGATCTGTCATAGTGATTAACATATCGGTTAACATAGCCCCAAGTTGAGGCTCCATAGATTTGTCTTTTAGGAAAAGACCAACGATCCCGCACATGCGGCATTCCTTTCACGAATAATGTCCCGATATGGGCTGAGCTTTGGACGCTAGCATCAAATATTCCGCGGCTCAACCATGAGGAAACTTTTTTTCATTTGCGTCAAAAATTCCTTTTCAGATCGGACTGAATATGTTTGGTAACCGACACGTGTCAAAAATCATAAATAACTGGGCGCGTTTATAAAAAAACTGGGAGTTAAATTTGGAACAACAATTGGCAGAACTCACCGCTTCGGTGGCTGCATTGAAAGCAAGTGCAGGTGTGACTAACACCAACTTTGCGGAAACTTTCTATTACTTAAGCATACCCCTGATGATTATCATCCATGCTGGCTTTTTAGCCTACGAGATGGGCTCTTCGCGTTCAAAGAACGTTTTGTCGTCTGGTGTTAAAAATATTTTAGCGTTCGCCTTTGTAATCCCCACATTCTATTTCGTCGGATGGTGGGTATACTGGGGATTCCCAACAGGTCTTACGTTCAGTGAAGGTCCCATGGGTATTTCTGGGTGGGCATACGCCAACTCGATTGCATGGGGTTGGGGTGAATCAGCCGCTTACATGGGGCCAAATATAGAGGATCAAGCCTCTGGTGTATTTTTCGGTGCGTTTGCAATGTTTGCGGCTACGACGGCTTCGATCATGTCAGGCGCTGTGATTGAGCGCATTCAAACAGTTGGCTTCATAATTCTGGCTGTTGTGCTGGGCTCATTCGCTTGGGTAGTTGCTGCCGCTTGGGGTTGGCATGCTGATGGTTGGCTTGTCACACAGTGGGGCGTTCATGATTTTGGTGCTGCGGGGCTTGTCCACGCAGTTGCAGGATTCTTTGCATTGGGCGTTTTGATGCATCTTGGGCCACGGATCGGAAAATTTAACGCTGATGGCACTGCAAATCATATAGCAGGGCACAACATGCCTTTGACAGTAGTTGGCTTGATGCTCATTATTGTCGGTTTCTGGGGTTTCCTCATGGCTTGTGTGATAGTTCCAGGTGAGGCTTTTTCATGGTTTGCTGATAAGCAAGCAACTATTTATGGTACACCAATCACCTTATCTTCACTGGCATTCAACATATTGATGGCAATTGCTGGTGGGATTATTGGTGCATGGATTTGGACAAAAGATCCGTTTTGGATGATGTCTGGTGCTCTTGCTGGGATCATTTCAACTGCCTCTGGCTTGGATATCTACTATCCGGCATTGGCATTCATCATCGCAGTCTCGGCTGGAATGATATTGAAACCGGCAGCCACATGGCTTGAAAATCGTGGCATCGATGATGCTGTTGGCGCGGTAACAGTACACGGCACAATTGGTCTTTACGGGGTGGTTATGCTGGGCATCTTCGGCTCGGGGTTTCCGGCTCTGGCGATTGAGAATGCTCCAGTCATCACTTTGTACGGTCAAATAGTGGGGGCAATAGTCTTCGGCTTGCTTGGTTTTGTGCCGGGTTATATTTTTGCTTTCATCCTCAAGAAATTGGGTATGTTGCGGGTTCCGGCTGCCGCTGAGGTAGCAGGTCTCGATACAGTCAAAGTACCCGCGCAGGGCTATCCTGAAGGTATTGCACCTTCAGGCCCGGCATCTAGCTAATTAACATCGAGGAGAAATATGATGTTTCCATATGATAAAGCAGATTGGTCGACCGTGGACGGTCCAATGTTTATGTTGGCCGGTACGGCGTGGCCTGGCATTTTTACTGCAATAGCTGCAGTAATTTGTGTTTGGGTGCTGGTTGCTGGCAATCGGTCTGAGCAAGCACAATACAAAAAAGCTGAAAAATAAATTAAATTTTTAGTCTGATAAAGAGGGCCACTTTTAAAGTGGCCCTCTTTATATCTCAGTTTATTCTAAAATCATTTAAGATTATATTTTTCCCTTACAGGAAAAAAAATTGCCTCCTAGTATTGATTTATAGGCCAAAATCGTAATTATTGATTAAGTAAGTAA
>TARA_B110000091_G_scaffold122501_1_pt1 | contig 11158 bp, 9 predicted proteins | sample TARA_B110000091 | Tara Oceans TARA_B110000091 (sample SAMEA4397278) | marine metagenome | biome: Polar Biome; feature: [DCM] deep chlorophyll maximum layer (ENVO:01000326); material: water (ENVO:00002006), including particulate matter (ENVO:01000060) such as... | depth 35 m
CTTCCGAACGGCCGCTTTGTCCGGCGGTCTCAGCTGCCCTCCGAAAAAGCTCCCCAAACAGCCAATTTCCACCCCCAAAAACAACTTATGCAAAACTTATGTAAAACTTATGCAAAAAATACAGCACTTTCCTCAATAAAAACTCTGTGGATCGATGTCTATCGACAGGCGTGTGTTGGTCGGCAAACGGAACTGTGCGGCCCATGCAGCCAGCGCTTTTTGCAGCGGCGCGGCCTTGTCCGCCTTCACCAATAATCGCACGCGGTGACGGCCACGCACCCGCGCAATTGGCGCAGGCGCTGGCCCGTAAACTTGCGCCCCGATTTGCCGCAAAGGCCCGTCTCTGCGCGCCATTTCAGCACCCAAATTAAACACATCATCCGCGTTTGGACTGCTCAAAATTATCCCCGCCATGCGCCCATATGGAGGCACCCCAGCAGCCTTGCGTTCACCGGCCTCTGCGGCCCAAAATTTTTCCTCGTCACCCGCTAAAATCGCCCTGATAACAGCATGTTCTGGCTGATAGGTTTGCAACAACGCCTCGCCTTGTTTTTCCGCCCGCCCTGCCCGTCCAGCCACCTGTCGCATCAGTTGAAACGTCCGCTCTGCCGCGCGCAAATCGGACCCCTGCAACCCAAGGTCAGCATCAATCACGCCGACAAGCGTAAGTAACGGAAAGTTATGACCTTTTGCCACCAATTGCGTGCCAATAATGATGTCCGTGCCACCCTGTGAGATCTGCTCAATATGTGCTTTCATGGCGCGTGCGGACCCGTATAAATCGGACGACAAAACCGCGACACGGGCATCAGGGAATAGCGCGGTAATTTCTTCGCCCATCCGCTCAACGCCTGGCCCAACAGCCGACAATTTATCCTCCGCGTCGCAATGCGGACAAACCTTTGGCATCGGTTTTGTTTCACCACATTGGTGGCACATCAAGCGGTTCAAAAACCGGTGTTCAACCATGCGTGCATCGCATTGATCGCAGCCAATTTGATTGCCACAAGCGCGGCACAATGTGACCGGCGCATAGCCGCGGCGGTTGAGGAAAATCAGCGACTGTTCACCCCTTTCCATCCGCTCTGCAATCGCATCGCGCAGCGTCGGCGACACCCATGTGCCACCCGGTAAATCCTCTGCACGCATATCAATCGCAGACATCTTCGGCATCACCGCAGGACCATACCGCGAACTCAGCACCAGCCGCGTATATTTGCCCGCCTCAACATTAGCCCAGCTTTCCAAACTCGGTGTGGCCGACGCCAAAACCACCTGCGCACCATTTATTGCGGCACGCAATACTGCCATATCGCGGGCGTTATATAACACGCCATCCTCTTGTTTATATGACGTATCATGCTCTTCATCGACGACAATCAAGCCCAAATTTTGGAAAGGTAAAAACAAAGCTGACCGTGCACCAACGATCAATTGCGCAGCCCCCTGCCCAACCATTTTCCAGCAGCGCCGCCGCTCAGTCATCGTCACACCGGAATGCCATTCAGCAGGTTTGAACCCAAATCGTGCCTCAACGCGGTTGATAAATTCACCCGACAACGCAATCTCGGGGAGCAACACCAAGGCTTGGCGGCCCATGCGCAGACATTCCGCGACGGCTTCCAAATAGACCTCTGTTTTCCCCGATCCGGTGACGCCCTTCAGCAAGGTGGTTCCGTAAGCATCGGTGCGCAATGCAGCGCGCAAAACTTCTGCGCCATCTGCTTGATCAGCCGACAATTCCTTGCCGCCATAATCGGGATCAAGCCGCGGATAAGGCACATCGCGCGGCGCGTCTTCTTCACTGATCGCCCCTTGTTTAACAAGGCCTTTTACGACTGACGTCCCAACGCCTGCCATCTCGGCCAATTCACCCAACGTGAACGACAACCCACCGTAATCGCACAGCACCTCAAGCACCTTGGTGCGGGCCTCTGTTACGCGAGTTGGCTCTGCTGATCCCAAACGGTAAACTGTACGCATTGATGTGGCATCCCCCAATCCGGGTGCGCGGGTCGCAAGACGCAGCATCGCGGACATCGGAGTCAGGGTATAATCGGCAGCACGGGTCAGAAATTCGCGCATCTCTTCGCGCATTGGCGCAACATCCAGCACGCGCATAACAGACCGTACCTTGGCATAATCAAAGTCACCCGCGCCCTTGCCCCAAACAACGCCCAACACTTTGCGCGGACCAAGCGGCACCTCAACAAACGCGCCCAAATGGCAGCCGCTCTCGGGGGCTTTATAGTCCAGAAAGCGATCAATCGGCTGCGCCGTCAGCACAGCAACCAGGTCGCCTTCGTAAAAGAACTCTGCTGTCATGGCTGGCCCGTCACCTTATGGCTTTCCGCTTCGTCCACTATGAGGTAAACGCTGATGCAACAAAACCCAAGCACTTGACCGGAGATATCACCATGAAGTTTTTCGTAGACACCGCCGACATCGACCAGATTAAAGAATTGCTCGCTTACGGGATGGTGGATGGGGTCACGACGAACCCGTCGATAATTGCGAAATCTGGCCTCGATATTCTCGAAGTCACCAAAGAGATTTGCTCGATCGTGGACGGGCCTGTGTCGGCCGAAGTTGTGGCGCTTGACCACGAGACAATGCTGGCCGAGGGCCTTAAGCTGGCGAAAATCGCCGATAATATTGCCGTAAAAGTACCTCTGACATGGGCTGGTTTGCAGACATGTAAGGTGCTGTCGGATCAGGGCATCATGGTCAACGTGACCTTGTGTTTCTCAGCAAACCAAGCGCTTTTGGCTGCAAAAGCCGGTGCCACATTCATTAGCCCGTTCATCGGTCGTTTGGACGATATCAACCTTGATGGTCTGGAATTGATCGACGACATCCGCACGATTTACGACAATTACGGGTTCGAGACGCAGATCCTTGCGGCGTCTATTCGCAATGCTAACCACATGTCCGAATGCGCAAAAATCGGCGCGGATGTTTGCACCGCACCGCCAAATGTAATCAAGGCGATGGCGAACCATGTTTTGACCGACAATGGCCTTGCTGGCTTTATGGCTGACATCAAAAAAGCAGGCATTAAAATCCTGTAATACGGATACTATGGTGTGGGCGGCACAGTTGCCCACACCGTTGCCACAACAGGCTGTAGGGGCGCAAACAAACGCACCAACATCTGACACGGTGGGGAAATTCCTGCCTATTGGGCATTTTTAGGAAGAAATTTCCGCCCCACACTGCTATACAGCTTCAAAATCAATAAAGTTGAGCAGCACATGAACACTAAACCCCTTATTGACAGCCATGTTCGTGACAAGATCATCGCAGACCCCGACGTTCTGCTTGAAGATCAAGATATTATGCGCGCCCTTGTGGCTGCGAACGAACAATCCATGGGCGGCAATATCGTCGATCTGCGCGGTATTGCGATGGAACGGCTCGAGGCGCGTCTGGACCGTTTGGAAGACACCCACCGATCCGTAATTGCAGCCGCTTACGAAAACCTTGCGGGCACCAATCAAGTCCACCGCGCCGTATTGCGCATGATGGACGCCACTAAGTTCGAGACATTTTTGCAAGACCTGTCCGGCGACGTGGCTGATACGCTCCGCGTTGATTGCATGCGGTTGGTGCTGGAAAGTGGCGCTGCTACTGACGACCCTGCAATCGGTCAAATGGGTGCCGTTCTGGGTGTGGTCGAACAAGGCTATATTGATACCTACGTAAATCGTGGCCGGTCCAGCCCAGTCCGTCAGGTTACATTGCGTCAAATTCAGACCGACGATGCAGGTCTGTACGGCGAAAAAGCCAGCTTTATCCGGTCCGAGGCCTGTCTCAAACTCGACTTTGGCCCGGGCCGTTTGCCAGGTATGTTGATGATGGGATCCGAGGATCCACATCAGTTCACGCCGCAACAAGGCACCGATTTGTTGACGTTCTTTGCAGGCGTGTTTGAACGCGCAATGCGTCGCTGGCTTTCGTAACCCAAATGATTTCCCCTGCCCTGACATCTGCGCTGGCCAAATGGCTAGACCATTGTCGTGCGTTGGGCGGGGCATCTGACAATACGATCAAAGCCTATCAGTCCGACGTCATCGGTTTCCTGGCGTTCATGACCCAACACCATGGCGGCGTTCAAGGGCTTGGCCCATTGTCCAAAATCACTGTCAGCGATATGCGGTCATGGATGGCGTCAGAACGGGCGCGCGGCGTCGGGGCTCGGTCACTTGCACGGTCGCTTTCGGCGGTCAAAACATTCTACCGCTGGTTATCAGACCGCGAAGGATTTGAAGCCACTGCCGTGCTATCCACACGCGGCCCAAAGTTCACCAAAAAGCTACCCCGACCTTTGGCAATCAACGCCGCAACTGCGATGATCGAAACCGTCGAATTGCAGGCCCGCGATGGCTGGGTTGCAGCACGCGATGTTGCCGTCGTCACTTTGCTTTACGGCTGCGGTTTGCGCATATCTGAGGCATTAGGACTGACGGGAGCGGACGTGCCATTGCCGCCCGTGATGCGGATTAAGGGTAAAGGTGGCAAGGAACGGGTCGTGCCTGTGATCGACGCGGCTCGCGATGCAGTTGACGCCTATTTGAAACTGTCGCCACATCAGGTAGAGCCAAACAGCCCACTGTTTCGCGGCGCGCGCGGCGGCGCGTTAAACCCGCGTATGGTCCAAAAGGTGATGGAGAAATCGCGCCTGCAATTGGGGCTACCTGCGACGGCCACTCCGCATGCGATGCGCCACAGCTTTGCGACACATCTGTTGACTGCTGGGGGCGACTTGCGCGCGATCCAAGAACTACTTGGGCACGCGAGCCTGTCCACGACACAAGCCTATACGGCAGTGGATACCGCACACCTGATGGATGTCTATAACCGGACCCATCCAAAGGCCTGACAAGCATATGTTGCCCTTGGGGAAAATTCAGATAAGAAGCTATCATGACAATCCAAACCAAAGCCCTTTTAGTACACTTTCTGACTGCCACTGGCGCGGTATTTGCAATGCTTGCTATGCTGGCCGCAGTTGATGAAAATTGGTCTATGATGTTCGTCTGGCTGGTCGTCGCGTTCTTTGTGGACGGTATTGATGGACCGTTGGCGCGCAAATATGACACAAAGACCAACGCACCGATTTTTGACGGGGTACTGCTGGATCTGATCATCGACTATCTGACGTATGTCTTTGTGCCTGCCTATGCGCTGTTCAAATCTGGGTTGTTACCAGGATGGACGGGTTGGTTTGCGATCATCGTAATTACCTTCGCATCCGCAATGTATTTCGCAGACAACCGCATGAAGACTAAGGATTATTCGTTCTCAGGCTTCCCTGGCTGCTGGAATATGCTGATCCTTGTGATGTTCGCGTTACAGCCGAATTTCTGGGTAATCGTGGCGCTGGTCGTTGTGCTATCGGCCGCGATGTTCTTTCCGGTGCGCTTTGTGCATCCGGTGCGTACACAGCGTTGGCGGACCGTCACTCTGCCAATGGCCGCGGCATGGACGTTGTTTGCTGGCTGGGCCGCATGGGTGAATTTCGACCCCGCTAGCTGGGCACATTACGGGTTGATGATCACCTCAATCTATCTGCTTGGTGCGGGTGCCGCACAGCAGATCATGTACGGCAAAGACGGCTAAAGTCGCGTCAGCACAGCGCCCACGACTATAAGAACTGCGGCAATCGCCTTGCCCCGATCCATCTTTTCACCAAACACCAGCCAGCCGATCAGTACCGCGAATAAAATTGATGTTTCTCGCAGGGCTGCAACCAGCGCGATTGGCGCCTGCGTCATGGCCCAAACGACAATCGCATATGCCAGATAAGACGCGACCCCTGCGATCCCAATGACGGCCCATGTGCGGACAGATGCGCGTAAAACGCACCGCCCTTTTAGGGCGACGACGCTCGGTATATAAAACAGCGCAGCCATGATCAGCAGCCACCCTGTAAATCCAATAGGATCGCCCGACACCCGTGCGCCCAAGCCGTCCACCAGCGTGTAACCAGCGGTCGCACAAGCCGACCCAAACGCAAATGGCAACAAGCCGCGGCTTTCGTTGTTGGCAAAAACCCCACGCGCCATAAGCGCAATGCCAAGGCCCAGCACAACGATCCCAACGTAGTCCATCATGGCGATCGGATCAGTTAAGAACACAAGACTGAAAGCCAAAACCATCATTGGGGCGGCCCCGCGCGCAATCGGATAGACGCGGCTTAGGTCGCCCTGCTCGTATGCATACGCAAGGAACAACTGGTAACACATGTGGATCAGGCCAGAGGCTATTAGCCAAGGCCACACCTCGGCCTCGGGCCACGGGCGAAAGCACACGACGACAATGCCAACCAAGCTTTGCATGACCGTCAGGATCGCCATTGCGGTCTGTTTATTTTCACCGGTTTTGACCAGTGCGTTCCAAGTCGCGTGCAGCATCGCTGCTGCCATCACGGCAAGGAAAATAGGATAGGTCATCGGCGCAGTCCTTTAGATCAAAAGGGACGCGGCCCCCTCAATGCGCAACAATTGCACCTTTCCCTCAACGCCACCAGCACCAGAAAAGCCACCCAAATTAGCAGCCCCTAAAACCCGGTGACACGGGATGATAATGGCAATCGGATTAGCGCCACAGGCTTGACCAATGGCCTGCGCGGGCACACTGAGTTCTTTTGCCAAATCGCCATAGCTGCGGGTTTCACCAAACGGAATAGTGCATAAGGCCGCACCAAACTTACGCTGAAAATCAGATACTTGCGGCACAAGTGGCAGATCAAAGACCTGCCGCTTGCTAGTAAAATACTCTGCCAATTAATCCATTGCCGCATCTGCCACTGGATCAGATGGGCCATCCATCACGGCCCATTCAAGCCTCACAACAGCACCATCTTGCACAACAACCGACACAGGACTAACAGGCGTGTCCGGCAACGACGCAAAGTAGGATGGGTTTAAACCCATCTTACGCAGATAACGCCGCGTCACACCGCATGCACACGCCCGCATGGGCGTGGGTTCCAACATCAGGCAGAATTTTCCAGCAGCGTTCGCATTTTGCGCCCTCGGATTTGGCAAACACAACACCAACACCTATCATATCAGCCAAGGTAAACGCGCCGTCAGGGGTGTCGCCTTCCACAAGCGTGATCTGGCTCGCGATGCATAGATCAGCAAAGGTATCGGGGTTCGTGATGATCACCGAAAGCTCTGGCGACATATACACAGTTGGTGCGGCCTCCAATGACGAGCCGATGACTTTGGCCGTGCGCTGTTCTTCGAGCGCACCAGTGACAACACGGCGGACCGCACGCACGACCTCGGACCGTGCAGCTAGCGCATCATCGCGCCACTCGGCGGGGGTTTCAAGGAAGTCAACCAGATGTACAGATGTGTCCGCACCGTTGCGCTCTAGCCAGACCTCTTCCATCGTGAATGTCAGTATCGGCGCAAGCCATGTGGTCAACCGCCCATAAAGGTGATCAAGCACAGTCAGCGCAGACAAACGCCGGTTGGTATCGCCATCACAATACAGCGCATCCTTGCGAATATCGAAGTAGAACGCAGACAAATCCAGCGTGGCAAAGTCGAATATCGCGCGGAATACTCCTTGGAAATCATACTTGGCATAGCCGGTCCGAACGACCTCATCCAACACGGACGTCTTGTGCAGGATCAGCTTTTCTAGCTCTGGCATGTCTTCGAAGGCCACTGCTTTGGACGCATCAAAATCGGCCAATGACCCCAGCATAAACCGCAGCGTATTGCGCAAACGGCGATAGCTATCAGACACACCTTTCAAGATTTCCGGCCCGATCCGTTGATCGTTTGTGTAATCAGTTTGGGCGACCCAAAGCCGCAGAATATCCGCACCATACTGCTGCACGATTGTCTCGGGGACGATGGTGTTGCCGATGGATTTGGACATCTTCATGCCCTTCTCATCAAGCGTAAACCCGTGGGTCAGTACACCGCGATATGGTGCGCGTCCTTGGGTGCCGCACGACTGCAACAGCGACGAATGGAACCAACCGCGGTGCTGGTCGGTGCCTTCAAGATACAGATCGGCCAAGCCATCGTCAGACCCATCCGCACGGTCGCGCAATGTGAACGCATGGGTCGACCCACTGTCAAACCACACATCAAGAATATCAGTGACCTGATTGTAATCATCCGCATCCACGATCCCATCCAAGAACCGCGCCTTTGCGCCGTCCTTGTACCATGCGTCAGCACCTTCGACTTCAAACGCATCGACAATCCGCGCATTCACATCTGCGTTTTGCAAAAGGAAATCAGCATCCGTCGGCAGCGCACCAACTTTCGTAAAGCAAGTCAGCGGCACACCCCATGCACGTTGACGTGACAGCACCCAATCGGGGCGCTGTTCGATCATCGCATGCAGACGGTTGCGGCCCTTTTGTGGGGTCCAGGTGACCAGCTCGTCGATGGACCGCAACGCACGATCGCGGATCGTCGTGCCGTAGGTGTCCTGCCCGTCGCCAATCGCCTTATCAATCGCAGCAAACCACTGGGGCGTATTGCGGAAGATGATCGGGGCTTTGGACCGCCAAGAATGCGGATAGCTGTGCTTGATCTTACCACGTGCAAACAGTTTACCCATCTGCGACAGGGCAGCCATCACAGCCGTGTTGGCGTCACCTTCCCACGGATTGTCTTTGTTCTTTTTGTTGGGCTTGTCGCGCAGAATACGCTTGCCACCAAACAGCGGAAGATCGGTGCGGAACGACCCATCTTCGGTCACGTTATAAGTGATCACCTCTTCGAGCATGCCCAGATCACGGTACAATTCAAATTCATCCATACCGTGCGAGGGGGCACAATGCACAAAGCCAGTACCGTCTTCATCCGTCACAAATGGAGCCTCACGGAAATCACGGGGTGCGTCCCATTCGCCATTGCCGCCTTCGATACCCGCCAATGGATGTGCCAGCTTCAGGCCAGACAGATCGCCTGCATCAGCGACACGTTTGAACCCATCAACCTTTGCTTTGGTCAAACATCCTTCGGCCAATTTATCAGCCAGCAACAGCTTATCGCCGACCTTGACCCAGTTATCATATGCGGCATCGGTTACTTCGTAGACGCCATAGGAAATATCAGGGTGATACACGACGCCTTTGTTGGACGGGATGGTCCAAGGCGTTGTTGTCCAGATCACGACGTCAGCGCCAGCCAAAGGACCGTCGCCCAACACAGGGAAGCGGACCCAGATCGTAAAGCTTTCTTTGTCGTGATATTCGACCTCGGCCTCGGCCAAGGCGGTCTGTTCCACAGGTGACCACATCACAGGCTTGGACCCTTGGTACAGCGTGCCGTTCATCAAGAATTTCTGGAATTCCTCTGCGATCACGCGTTCAGCGTGGAAATTCATTGTCAGATATGGCTCGGCCCAATTGCCCTGCACGCCCAAGCGCTTGAATTCTTCGCGCTGGATGTCGACCCAACCTGCGGCGAACTCGCGGCATTCTTGGCGGAACTCAACCACATCAACGTCGTCTTTATCGCGGCCCTTGGCGCGGTACTGCTCTTCAATTTTCCATTCAATCGGCAGACCGTGACAATCCCAACCAGGGATATATCGGGCATCTTTACCCATCATCTGCTGGGACCGAACAACCATGTCTTTCAAAATTTTGTTCAGCGCGTGACCGATATGCAAATGGCCGTTCGCATAGGGTGGGCCATCATGCAGGGTGAACTGCTCGCGGTCCGTCTTGGCGCGCAACTGGCCGTATACATCCATTTCAGCCCAGCGGGCCAGCCAATCGGGTTCGCGTTTTGGCAGTCCGGCACGCATCGGAAATTCAGTGCGTGGCAGGTTTAAAGTCGCTTTATAATCGGGGGTCTCGGCGCACATAACTGGCGTCCTATCTTTGCAAAAAAGGAAAGGGTGGGCGGCGCGACCCGAGGTCAGCGCCATTGGCCCGGCGGCGCTGCGATCAGCGCGCCGGGGACATAATTCGTATATGTGCCCAGATCATCATGTCTGCGCTTATAAACGGGCATTTTCCTACAAACAAGACATGGCTGAGGTTCTTTGACCCGCTTAGCGGCAATAAGACCCGCTGCGGTAACGGGCGGTATCAAAGTGAAAGTGATCTGCGAGAAATCAGTTGGCATCTGGCCCAAGTACTGTGCCAAATGGCTCACAAGCCGCCCGCCACATCTTACGCAAACGCGCACCACCGTCACGGGTGTTCCAGCCGCCCAGAACTGTGATCTCACGGCCCGAATTCAACTTAATTCCTGCAATATCAATCGCATGACCAAATGCATGTTCTGAAAGCCGCCCCGACGATGCAGAATTGCGATTCCGGCAAAAGTAATGTGACACGACGCGCAGCGACGCGATACCACAGCCTTCGCTCGCAACTGCAGGTTTTGCGCCGTTCACGACCCAGCGTTTCAGCGCTGTTGCCGTGCGGCAATCGACGGTGGGTTGGGGCGACATCCGAACACCTGCGACCGATTTGATGCGCACCGCGTTTTCAACGCCGCAAGCCCCACGGCCAGATATGCGGCCAACCGCTTCGCCTTGAATATTAGGATCACCGCAGATTTGTCCGCGCAGACGTGCCACACGCACAGCCTGTGCGGCTTGTTCAATCGAAGCTGGGCGGCGGCCTGGACGCAAAGACGATGCGATCGCAGTCGGACTAAACGCAAACAGGTTTTGTTCGGCGAGGTACAACGGGAGGGTGTTTGCGCCATGCGTCAAATCGGGGCGCTCATAGGGGCGCGGTTGCGGGCGCATCGTAGGTTCCCGCGACATTTCACCCCTTGCGACGGGGCAGGTCGCTTCAGCTACGACCAGATCAACGCCAAGCAAATCGAAAGCTAGCGGATCACGGTTTTGCGGCCGGTTTCCGGCCAAAGTTCGGTGCATCGGTGTCTTGTCCGGCCTCGATGATCGACCGGCGGATAGACCGTGTGCGCGTAAAGTAATTATGCAGATGATCACCGTCGCCTTCGCGGATAGCGCGCTGCAGCATGAACAATTCTTCGGTAAATCGGCCCAGAACCTCGAGCGTGGCCTCTTTGTTGTTCAAAAACACATCACGCCACATGGTTGGGTCAGAGGCCGCGATGCGTGTGAAATCGCGAAAACCTGCGGCCGAATATTTGATCACTTCGCTATCGGTCACGCGGCGCAGGTCGTC
>TARA_B110000091_G_scaffold164254_1_pt1 | contig 11071 bp, 14 predicted proteins | sample TARA_B110000091 | Tara Oceans TARA_B110000091 (sample SAMEA4397278) | marine metagenome | biome: Polar Biome; feature: [DCM] deep chlorophyll maximum layer (ENVO:01000326); material: water (ENVO:00002006), including particulate matter (ENVO:01000060) such as... | depth 35 m
GGCAGTTATTATAAAATACTCACCGTTACGCTATATTTATTTAAGAGTGACTAGTGTACGTAATAACCGATAACCGTACTATTAGTAGGATACATACTAGTAGGCGGAGGTTATAAGCAAACTTTTGGAAGGGCAGTATTGCAACACAAAAGATTATATTATCAACATTAGCTACAACTAAATAAAATAATTAACTTGCATATGTTAGGCATTTAGTTAGCGTTAAACCAAAACCATAATCATATTTTAATAATTTAAGTATCACTTCTAATTAGTTAATAATTCACCACAGTAACCTAGTCAACGCATATCAATGCAATTGACCCACCTTGAGGTACCTGATAAGTAGGAATTACTATTAGAACATAGCCCAAACAGACTTATGGGCTACAAGGTAGCATAGTGTACCCATAACAGCTCTTAACTTAGACAGCTCATACATTCTCTTAGAAAAAGAATTAAATAACTGTGAAGGTATAATAAACTCTAAAATTAAACGAACAATAAACTTATTTAAGGCAAATATTAAGAATAGGAATAAGTAAAAATCAACCATTAACTATTATAAAGTATTGTAGGAATAGTATCTAAAATTATTATAACACCCTTAAATTTCTATAAAGTGAGTATAGTTATTTTTAAATTTTTAAACTATCTAACCTACATAACCTATAATCTAAATAACTATCCTTTCAACGTCTAACAGACCTAAGCTCTAATTCTAGTGCCCAAAGATCAGTTTTAACGTTCATAAGTTGTTGCCAGTTAGGATTTCTAAGAGGAGCGCAGCTTAAGTAAATATAAACAAACATGTAAGAGTATAACATAGCTACATTACCACCAAGTCTATTATAGAATTTACCGTAAGGTAAAAAGGAAGTAGTATAAAGGGCACACATAAAAAACCACGTATATAGGAGTTGTTTATACATATCTAAGGTTATGCAATTACCAGGCTCCGTAGGTAGTGAGTTTCTTTTTATGACAGGTCACCAAAGAAGTATAGTTAGCTCATCCATACCCTCGTTATCGTCAAAACCATGTATATTGGGCTGGTACATCAAAGCAACAAATAAAAATAACAAACCGAAAATACCAGTTTTGTGGTGAGGACATACTAGTAGCCAAGCCATAAAAGGCCTAAAGTACCAATGAGGCGCTACACCTGAAAAACGTACATCATTAACAATACCAATATCACCTCACATAAAAATCTCATAAGATAATGACTCCGGCTCATGATACATAAACATACAAATAAAAGTAAAGAGTAAAAGCATCTCAATCGTAGCTCCAATCTCCATAAGTAAAACCTCATTCCACCAAGTTAAGTCACTAAAAATACCATCTCTTGTAGACTCAGTTTTCCAATCATAATGCATATCAAAACTATGTAATGCTGCAATAAAAGTTAAATAAAAAGCAGATAGATAATGAGCGTAAGCTAATCTTACAAGAGTATCAGTATTTAGCTGCTTATCAGTGAATATCCACCAATAAGGCTTACCGTAAAAACCGAAAAAAGTATGCATAATGTTAGCTGCAATAGTAAGTGTAATCTCACTTAAATGAGTACAACAAAGAATTAAACCTAAGAAAACTACAACCTGAAAAATTAAAAAAACGAACACACCACTTCTTCAGGAAGCTTGATTCTCATAATCAAAAAGTTGTAAATAAAATTTCCTAAATAAATGTAAGTACGAAAAAATAAAAATAAAATCTACACCCCTCTCATGTAACCAAAAAAAATCATCAATAAATAAGTCCTCTAAATCCTCCTCTTCACGGGACATAGGAATATAGGTAGCCTCTGGTATCAAGCTAAAAGATAACATGGTACCGCTAACAAGCTGGGATAAAATAACAGCAAATATCATAAAACCGAATAAAGATGGTAAGTCGTGAAAACTAACAGAAAGTGTTGTAACATAGTTAACAAGAGAACTAATACTTAAGGAAAAGTAAGGCCTAGATAACGTATCTAATTTTGCTATATTCATAATTAACTACCGACGCTTTAAAAACAATTAAAGCTAGCAGTGACTTAATGTATAAGGTACCCCTATACAGGCTTAGTTAAAAAAAACTTAAAAACTAAACCCTAATTATAACCTCACAGAAGCTAATGTTGTTGGATTTTGTGAATAAACTCTCATAAAAATATCGAAGAATCCTCCGCGAGGGTAATAGTTGTTTATTATAGGATCGACATAAGATCCTAATAAAGGGCCTCAGTGTCGCGCTGGTAAAAGTATATGATGAAAATCTATTATAGGCGAAATAATATGATTCACTCCTAGGGATGATACTATTACGGATAGTACTACAATACCTAAAAATATTAAATACACATCAGCTTCACAGTATATAGACTTCCTAAACTTAATAAACATAAGACCTCAGAAAAATATAAAAGCAATATAATTTATAACAATAGCAGGATTTATAATACTTGCCCCAGCAGAGCTAATCTCAGAGGAAAGAGGATTACTTATGTTTGTTAAAATACTATAAGTTACAGGAGACGTTATGCTGCTAGGCCCTCAAAGCGTAAGTAAATAAGTACACATAAAAAGTACAAATATATAATTAGATGTTAATACCAACGCACCTGCGCGACTTGAGAGTGAGAAGTGTTTAGACGACAGTGTGGTAGAGCAGTGCTCTAAGTAGATAGGCTTCTTAGCTTTTTTAAAATCAAAATAAACAAAGTATACAAATCGTGATGAGTAGATTATGCTAGCTAATATACTAATAATAACATTAATAATTATAAAAGTTGTAAATAAAGTATTTCCAGATAAAGATGTTATAATAAAATGCTTAGCTGCATAACCAAAGGATAGCGGTCCACCACTTAAGTGCCAAAACCCAAATATAGAAATAATACACTCTACTGGTAAATACTTATAAGCAGATCCCATATACCTAAAATCCTGTCCTTTAAAAAATCGCATGACACTTCCAGCTGCTAAAAATAACAAAGCTTTAAAAAAACCATGCACATACAAATAAATTAATACTAAGTCTAAATTAAAAGTTGCTGATAGTAAAACCATAAAACCACAATGGCTAATTGTTGAGTATGCGAGAATTTTCTTAACATCTGTCTGTGCAGCAGATACAACACCCCCATAAAAAGCGGTAATCGCTCCTATAGCTGGTAATAAAGTCGAGGAAAAAATAGAAAGCTCAAAAAGAGGAGCTAATCTTAATATTAAGAATATACCAGCTGAAACAAGAGTAGCGGAGTGGATTAAGGCAGATGCGGGAGCTGGGGCCTCCATAGAGTCAGGTAACCATAAATGAAACCCAAACTGGGCAGATTTAATAAACGCAGCTATTAGTAGCAAAATACTAATCAAATCGATCGATCGTATATCTAATAACCCAAAATCTACATAACAGTTATGATAGCACTGTACACTATTACATATAACTAATATATCTAAGGTGTTAAACGTACTATATAACAATATTAGGGCTGCTAGTATAAAGCTATCACTAACTTTATTAAAAACAAGAGCCTTGAGGGCAGACTTAAGGGTGTTAAGCCTAGCCCCTCAAAAATTAATTAGGAAAAAAGAAGTAATACCAATAAGTTCCCAACCTAAGAATAATACAATTAAATTTCCAGATAAAACTAATAGAATCATACTATTAACAAATAAAAGTAGCAACGTGACCAACCTCTCAATATTTGGCTCATACCTAAAATAGCAAAAGGTATAAAAATAGACAAATACAGCAATAGATGTAGTTAGAAAAGCAAAACTATAAGATAGCTTATCGACAAACAAAGATATAGCTACAGGATAAGAGTTACTGATAAGATGAAACTCACCAAAAATTATAGTATATTCACAACCTTGAGATATAAAATTGTCAAACTCTAAACAAAGTGAGAGTCAAAATAGTATAAGACCTAACGCATTTAATTTAAAAAAACCACTAAGCCCTAATTTATTATAGTAAAATGTAGATAGTAATATGCAAGATATAAAATTAAATCAAAATAATGGAAATAAGCGTAAAGACATTACTCAGCTTATTGGGTTATAAATAAATGATTTTGTTACTTCGTTTACGTATTTTTCGTTCATAGCTAAAATACACCCTAAACCCAAGTAAACAGAACAGAACAAAAAAAAATAGAAATATCGCGTAAGCTGCTCCTCTCGCTTTTTAAACGCATTTTTTATCCCTTTAAAACTAATTGATTCAAACATTTTAATTTATTATATAATATAGTATGTCCCCACACTCTATATGCCAAATTTATGAAAAAGTAATAAGCTAATAAGTTTATTTTACATAAAGTTGTTTTAGGAAAAATAAAGGTTAATGGGATTTCATTTTTGGCTCTACTCACTTACCGTACAAAAAAAAAAAAAATATAAAATTAAATTAAACAGAAACTATATAAAATTAAATTAAATAGAAACTATAAAAACTTAATACGCTTGATTTAATTTTAAAAAATTAAAAGATAATATGGAATAAAACACTATAATAAAAGAAAAATAGTCATATAAATATAAAATGTTTTCAATTTATTTGAGTTAATTGATCAAACCTATATCTAGGTAAAGTACCTCTAGTACCTATTGCGAATAAACAAATTATTACAGTCTTTATTACTAAAACTAGATAAGGCATCTATAAAAAATAATGAACTATAAATATAGAACATAAAAAGCTAGCAGTAAAGAAACTCCGTATAAAATAGTTGATAAAACTTGGAAAAATAATTTAATACGATCTGCTTGTGTATAGTCTTGGAAACTATTAAAGGCAATTATAACCTTATCAACAGATAGTTTAGTTAGGAACTCTATCATATATTTTTCACCAAAAATATAAGAAGAGTAGATTAGACCATTCCTTACAAAAACTTCGCAGCATTTTTTATAGAAGAAGTCCATATAAAAACCACACTTTACAGCCCTTATAAAATTTTTTTTAAATATAAAACTATGTAACACCCACGGTACCTAATTTAACTTAGGCTTATTGATAATAAGAATACATAAGTACTATACCGCTTAATTTAAATACTATATAATAACTAAAGTTACCAAAAAAATATAACCTATACAAACAACTATACTGTAAATAATAAATTATTTTTTTTTGTAAAGCGCATTCCATAACTCTCTACGACGCTCTCTACGGCTTAAAAAGTAATTCTCAAGTCTTGCCATAAAAAAGAAAGTATAAAGAAATAAAAATAACCAAAATATAATAGCAAAAAATGCAACAGTTTGAGAAGTTAATACAAAAAATAGATGAATAACCTCATACATTAAATAAATAATAATTCCAGGAATACTAACGATCATGTAGTAAAACATAAGTTGGACAAACCCATAATTATAACTGCAACCAAATATATTAGATGGGCTAGTAAATGCAGATGGCCTAATATTATAAAAAAGCATATAGTCGTGAAAGGAGGCATAGGTTAATATCATAATTAAGAACCTAATTCCTTGTAAAGCTAATCTAATATAAAAAATAGATATTGCAATATAGTCATAACCTAACTCATAAATAAGAGATGCTGTAGTACCAGTACCCCTTAAATACGTACCGTACAGAATACCGTAATCATAGGATAAATAAGTTGGGATAGATAATGCAATGTAAAATATTCCAGGAATAGAATACATAAACAAAGCTAACTCGGGTAACCTTGAAACTATAAAGTAATAATAGGTTCCAAAAAATCAACCAAGTAGGTATACAAGATGAACAGTAATAAAAATAGTATCATCTGAAGATCCAATTTCTTTCTCTGACTCAGTTAACGCAAGAATATTTATATACTCTAAGTCTATAGAAGCCTCATCTTTATTAGGAGACTGACCTAATGTAGTATAAAAACAAACTACATAATAAATAGATAGTAATAATGATATGTATAATAAATAACCGGATATAAAACTATCAATAACTTGCATATTATCAATCTTTAATATCTCCTTAGTAATAGCTCCTGCCTCAAATAAGTATCGATACTCACTATTAAAGTAATAATCTACAATCTCTGGATGGTATCTAACGATAAATGAAGGGCATTGGGCCATAGTAGTTGATATAAAATGGGTATCAGAAACTAAATAATCAATAGGAGTAACCATTGAGTAAGCCTCTCCAAATAAAATAAAAAATGATTGTAAAAATCATAAACCATAATGAACGTAAGGTAAAACTTCTGATAGTGGACCAAGCCCACAAGCCTTTAAGTCTCCTGACAACCATAAAAGATCATCGCAGTATTTACCGCAATAAATATATAAAACAGTTTCATAAATAAACTCTACGCAATGATTGGTACAGTTTAAAAGCTCATCAAATAAACTATGGTCTACGTAAGCTCTATGCATCTCTTTTAAATCACAATAGTATGAAGGGTTATTAGTGTTTTGTACAGACATACTCATTTATTATATAATAAAAGTTTATTATTACCAAACGTACTTACGTAAGCCAGATGTAATATTTACCTTTTTTGAAGTAGTATTTGGTAAAAGTTTTGGTACACCAAAGTGATGCCACCATAATAGGAAATGCTCAAAAGGTAAGGCACATATTCTAATAGGCATGTGATGGTGATACCTACCGCAAACTTCTGCGCATTGCCCATAATAGAATCCTGCATTATCAATATAAAAAGTATGATGGGTTGACCTACCAGGAATACAATCCATCTTTAAACCTAATCCAGGAATAAATCAAGAATGTATAACATCATAGGAGTTAGTAATTGCCGTAAGGTTAACATGAGCTGGTAACACTAAAGTTCTTTTAGTTCTTATCATACGTCTATTATTTACAAGACTAGAATCCTCACCCCTAACTTTATTTTTCATGAAAAATTTATACCTCCTAGATAAATTTTTTTGTACATAGTCTAAACTATTATCTCTGCTTAAAAGTATTTTACCCTTTGCATCAGCTTTAACATCTTGTTTTAATTTTAAGTTATAGTAATCCATAGCTTTCTTCCCTAAAGAGTACTCAGTACTTTCAATATTCTTTCTTCTCGTATAACGTTTTTGTTTCATAACCATAAAATTGTTATGTGGTTTTGGTTTAGGGACAATATCGTTTATACCAGTATCGTGCCTCAATACTAATAATTTTAGCTTACCTAATTTAATAGTTTGGATGCTAGAATCAGATAAGTAAACAGGCCTAATTACTAAAGGGTTATGTGTACCCTCTTTACGCTTATAGAATCGAGAATTATCCTCAAACAATGAGCCAGTTACTGCATTCCTATTATTAGTTAATTTAACAGGGGCTGTTAGTAGATAATCAGTATTGGAGTACTTACTATTCATGTTATAATTTTCAAGATCTAGAAAATTTAAACACACAGCTTCTTGTATTTTAGAAGTTTTCAAGCTAGCACCTTTAGCAAACCTCAACAAAGTATTAATATTAGAATTAAAATTTATAGGTTGTAAGGTATTTTCAACAAATACTTTAGAGTAAGAAGCTTTAGTTGAAACAAGGAAAGGCTCTGCTAAGTGCTTAAAAAGCTCTTTTTGGAATATATTTTTAGTTGACCTACTAACAGCCTCATAAAACGATGAATTCATAGGGCTATTCATCAGCTCTTCCTCGGTACAAACCTCAGACCAATATTCTTGGACAAGTTTAGTTTGTTTTCTAAGCTGTATCGCACTCATATAATCGTCACTTTGCTTAATACTATTATGACTAAACAGTACTCATTTATTATGACCTATATTTTTAGGGGCTGTTATAATATTTGTAAAGTTCTTAAAATCTAATTTGTAAACCCAATACCACTGTTTACCGCGAATTCTTAATGTAAATAAACTAGACTCATTCTGCCACTCAATTAATTTAAGTAAAAAGTTAGAATTTATTAAAATATTAAGGCACCACGATAGGGGTATTATGCAGGCTAACAAATCACCTCACTTACCGTGGGGCCTTAAGGTAGTTGCTAGCTTAGGTTTTAGTTTAAGCCTTCTTCGACGAATAGTTCTTATAAGTACCATATAATAAAAAACTCAGATAAATGCAAACCAAAACCACCACCAGTATTGCCACTGGGCTAGGTGTAAGAGCACATCTGATTTATTATTTTGGTAGCTCATATTAAAGTTAGTCATTAAAGTAGATTCTGTTAAAATGTTTCCTCAGATTGTATAGCAGCAATAAGTAAGCCTTCTATTAAAAAATCTAAGGTATCTAGTAAGTATAAGTTATATTAAAATAGAACCTATATTGTTCTTATAACAAACTATTAGTATCAGTCCTAAAGAAAACTCTAGGCCTGCTAAGCCTAAAGATAAGAAAGTCATAGAAAGTAAATTAATATCGTCATTATACGCACCGAGAATTATGCTAAGAGCATAGATGATAACCCATACGGTTTCAGAATAAATTAATATATTTATAAAATTATCACTTTTTACAATAAAAAGTACAAATACTAATCAATAAAGTATTAGGAAATAGGTACCTCAGGACTCCACAATATTTTAAAATACAAATAATTACTAATAGTAATTCTTAATAGGGTAAGTGTTTTTATAGCTAAAGTACAGTAGCAGTAGAAACACAATAAGAAGCATTAAGTTATCAATAAAGGATAACTTTATAAAAAACTTATGAATAAAAATAGTCAACCCACATAACTCTGCTGTAAGTGGTATTGAACAAATAACAAGGCTTGCTGCGCTGCCCCTTAGCCCCGCAAAGACATAGTTTTCAATGAATAAATTCAAATTTATAATAGCTATGTTTGTGTATTTAGTAGGTGTATCGCCTATCCAAATACTTGAACTTATTAGGTATGTTACGTTTGATATTGAAAGGCTTACAACAAAATTTTTTAAATCTAAAATAGGTAACAGGATATTTGTGCCATAAAAGATAAACATAGCTAAGTAAAATAATAAGACAGCAACATGAACAAAAGATAGGTAATGTAAACGCGAGGCATGGGTTACGATAGTCAGTAACATAGCTGACTCTAAAAAGGGGAATATTGCTTGTAAAAAAGTAACTTTATAGGTTACCAAGGCTATAGTTATAGTATAAATAAAAATAGGAACTATATTAATTAAAGTATTAGAGGAGGAGTTTAATAAATAAAAATATGAATATACTATTACTACGTATACAAGTAAAAGTATATAAATTAACTCAACAATTGCTATTGTGTATAAAAAAATTCTTGTAGTTTTAGACCTTGCCCAACTTTTATATAATTTTTTTAATAAAATCAAAATAAATATAGAAAATAGTATTATAACGTAAGTTATTTTACACAAAGTACTATCTTGCGCGAAAAAATTATGTATCGAGTTAATTAAATTAAAACGCACAGATACTACATATAAAATAAAATTAGATAGGAAGAAAATTATTTTATATATATATAAAGTACCCCATACTTTAGTGTGAGCTATTGTTATATCATATATAACTATAGTTAGTAAAAATATTTCTACTAAATCTCAAGACCAAAACCCACCTCAATTTAGCTCTTGATGGGATCACCAAGATCCTAGTAGTAATGCTACTACACCTACTTGGTATATCTGGTAGCGTCAGATAAGGAAAGGGTTATAATAGTTATTGTTCATAGGGCTAGTCCCCTTATATAAGGTATAAAATAAAAATAATAATAGGGAGCTATAATAAACATATAATATAATGGGGTGTATAATTAATAAGCCGTTAGTTAATGTTGATTCAAATTTTAAGTCGACTTTATATAATTCTATTGTACTGGTTAGCAAAGCATTATTATTTGTAATAAGGGTAGCTAAGTTTATAATTAAAACATTTCTATAAATATTAAGTAATTTATTTTTAAAAAAAAATAAATTAGTAAATAAGCATATCATTAAAAATATTGTTGGGTTAAGCAAAGCGCTATTTAGTTTATTTAAAAAAATAATAATAGTAGTTATATCTACTATAGAGCCATTACATAACACGTAATTAAACAAGTATAAATATATTAATACATATAAAGATGTAATGTGCGCGGCTGAGTTATGGTAAAGTAGTAATATTAAAATAGGTATAAAATTTAGTGTAGTCATATTAATTCTTAATCTCCTTTTTTTTTAATTTTTCAGATAACATAAGAGTTTTAACTATTCTTTTTCTGAAATTTCTTTTAATTCTTCCATAATTTTTTAATTTAACAAATGAAAATCTTAATTTTGGTAGCCAAAGTAGGAATATAACTTTTACGTTCATATTTTCTAAATAGTCTGGTAATTCTATATAATTTTTTGTAAATTTACCTTTTCCTGTTATGACTATTCCTGCTTGATTCTCTTTTCTATTAAGTTTTTTTATTAATTTTGGTATAATTAAAATTTTAGAGTAATTAAAACATTTTATAAAGCCTTTATGCTGTTTTTTTAATGCTTTGTACATGTTATTTTTTTTAAATCCCAAAGCACAAAGAACTAATCCCGTTGAGTATGTTAGTTGGGATACTTTTTCTTCATTTAGTATAGATACAAAAGTTTGTTTTCTTCCCTCATTTATAAAAAAATAATTAAAATAATTATAATCTATTATATAGTTAAAGTACGTGAAATTAGCTATAAATTTTCGTAGGTATATCTCTGTAGAGAAGTGCCTAAAATCATTAAATTTTTTTTTCCTAAGAGACTTTGCTATCCTTGTTTCATCTACTCTTGTTCCTACTAAATAGTAATATAATCTTTTGCTATTAAAATAACAATACCTTTCATCGTTTAAGGATTTTTCTAGGTTAAACTCTTCTACTTTATCGTCTAACTGTTCTTCTGTATTATCTCCATATAATTCTTCTAAAGGTAAAATATCAAAGTCACTATTATGTATTTTTCTAAAAAAGCTTTTATTTTTTTTTGACACGGTAAGTGGAGAGGGTTGAACTCTCAACCTTTAGAGCCACAATCTAACGCTCTACCATTGAGCTACACTAACCTTTGATATTTGTGATTTTTTAATTGTCAGTATTAAAATAATCAACAAATTATTAAATATAGTAAATAATTAACATAATGGCCTT
>TARA_B110000091_G_scaffold66482_1_pt1 | contig 11035 bp, 6 predicted proteins | sample TARA_B110000091 | Tara Oceans TARA_B110000091 (sample SAMEA4397278) | marine metagenome | biome: Polar Biome; feature: [DCM] deep chlorophyll maximum layer (ENVO:01000326); material: water (ENVO:00002006), including particulate matter (ENVO:01000060) such as... | depth 35 m
GTATTGTACCGAAGTCGAGAGAGGTAATTTGGGTTTTCTTGATCTCCATTCCAGCAGTGTTCTTGATTGTTCCCATAGGCCACTTCACCACCGTAGTAAGGGTTGGTGGTGCTTTCTAAGAATTCTTCGGTCAGAACCACGGCATTATTGAGATAGTAGTTATCCATATCCCCACAATAGATATGGACTTTTCCTTTCAGGTCTTCACCCATTTGATCCCAATCTCTTTCCATGATGTACCTCAAATCATAATTTTCTTTCCAATAATGGGCCACTTCTCGATCAATTTCACCCGTGAGTTTGTCCCAAATAGGCTTTGGATAGCCATCGGCGCCAACCGGTGAATAGACGGCCTGCCAGATATCCCATTGGTTACCTGACCGACTCTTGTTACCGAGAATATACTCACGGCGGTTCATATCTTTCAAATAGGCTTTTAGATGGCCTTTGCCATCACGCATGCCAGCTCTTAAGGTTTGTTTGAAAGGTCCCTCGGTATAATAGGCGTTGTCATCGTTATAGATATCTACTACGGTATAAGCCCTAAAGTCAATGGGATCTGGGCAGGCTGCAAAACAGCCGTTGTATTCTTTTGGATAAAATACTTGGGCCGCTAAGGCTTCCCAACCTCCAGTAGAACCACCGTAAAGGAAACGTCCCCAACCTTCTCCTACGCCGTTGAATAGTTCTTCAATATGAGGAATCAGTTCATAAGTTATGGCATCACCGTAAGGTCCTAAGTTGGCCGAGTTTACCGCGTATGAATCATCATAGTAGGGGTTTTGGTGTTGTACTTCAAGGACCAAAAAACGAGGAAAATCGTCTGATATCCATTGCTGATAAAAGTCGTAAGCCTCTTTTTCTTGAATGTATTGATAACCTGTAATGCCAAAGCGACGGCTATAGACGGTGTCTTGTTTTGGGGAGGTGGGTGGTTCACTTCTAAATCCACCTATGGTTTTTGGAAAGTGCCCATGAAAAACCATCAACGGATAGCGGTCCGTGCTATTTTTTGAAAAGCCTTTGGGTACCAATACATTGGCTTGTAGGTACATGGGTCTACCCCAAAATTTGGTGAGTAGCTCACTCTTGATTTTAATGTGTTTGATATGTTCAGAATCTTTCACTGCTTCGATTGAAGGAATTTCTTCGGTTAGGGCTATTTGAATGGGGCCACCTCTTTTATCGATAGTGACTTTAATGGGTTTACTATAAATATTTTTTGGACTGATATTCCAATGTTGTCCTTCTCCTTGATCCACGGGTAGTTGTACCTTATGGCCATTTGCCAATTGAAAGGTTTCATATTTATGTAGAAGCGCCTGAACAAAGTAGTCACCTGCTTCCAGATCAGCTAGGGTTTCTATAGGATAGGCGAGGGTCTGCTTGCTGAAAGACTCCGATGTGTTGGGTGACCATTGTTGAACGTCTTTACCTACAATTATTCCAGTTTGGTTTGTATCATTGATTTGAAACCGAGGTTCAGAAAGGGTGTCCTTTGTAATCATGACCAAGAGTCTTCCATCAAAACCTTCCGTACCTAAAGTGGCATCATAGGAAACTTCGATCATGACCTCATCGTTTGATGTACAGGATAAAATAGCTATTGAAAGTAATGAGGCGATCATTAATTTTAAAACAGGGTTATGATTTTCCATAATTCAAAAACTTAGTATTTAATGTACCATTAGGTTGATTAAAGATAAGGAATTTAATTTTCGTAACGCTGCAAGGCAAAAAATGTAAGCGAATGGGTAATCCATGATGAGTATTATATCAGGAATTCGAGAAAGGGTTCCCTTTTGAAGTCATTAGTATATAGAAGAACTATAAAAGCACCATAAAATATGACCATGTATACCATGTATTTTGCTGACGTAATTATTATTGTAATTAATAGATCTTAGGCTTATATCTGATTAGATGAAGTTGGATGGATGAGATTAAACGCTAAAAATGTATTTTCAAGATGATTAAATTTTAATTTCTGTTCTTCATTTATTGAATTTGAATTTGTTAATTTTGTTATCTAATATAAAAAGTTATGATCAAAAAAGCGAATGCCATTTGGCATGGAAATGGACTAGAGGGGCATGGTATGATGTCCACAGAGAGTGATTTGTTAAACGATGTGAAATATACGTCGAAGTCAAGATTTGAGGGGGCTCCAGGCGGAAGTCCTGAAGAATTGATTGCGGCGGCTCATTCGGCATGCTTTTCTATGCAATTGAGTTTTAACTTATCAGAGCATGCTTTTCCTCCAGTAAAGCTAGAGGTACAATGTGCCATAAAAATGGAAAATTTTGTAATCAACGAGTCTCGATTAGTAGTCAAAGCAGAAGTCCCTGGGATTGATCAAGACACCTTCAATGATTTGGTAGAAGATGCGCGTTTAAATTGTCCAATTTCAAAGTTACTCGACGTTTCAATTGTAGTAGAGGCTTCTTTGTCCTAATCTATTCTAATCTTTATTTGCCCTAAGTCTTCACAAGGACGTCTGCATCAGCTGAACTGAGAAGAACAAAGCGGTGCTGGAAATGAAGTGAATGACCTTCTGATAGACTCACTTATATGATTTTTTTTTTGAGTGCTTTTAGTAAGTCTTATGAGCTACTATGCCTGGTTAGGATCTATGGGTAGTAGGGCATCCAGGTACGTAACCTTACCCAAAGTTAAAGACTTTATTGAGGCCAAAGATGTGAGGGCTTTGGCCTATACTTTCAAGAAGATTTTCATTTTGTAAAGGGCATAAAGGAAACCCCATTTTACTCCCAAGTACAACAGAGACATGGCGACAATACTGAATGGGTTGCCTATCCATTCGCCTACCCATCCAAATAAACCATTGGTGGTGTATTGCCAGTCAATAAAAGTGCCGGATATATAGATGAGGATAGAATTTACACCTATTACCTTGAAGAAGAATGCCCAGTTTCGATAGCCTTTCACATCAATAATGTAATAGAATAATGTGAAGAGTAAGATACTGATGCCACCTGTGAGCATCACAAATGAACTACTCCAAAGGTTTTTGTTTATAGGAAAATCGAGGTTCCAAATAAGGCTAATCAAAATGAAAATGATGCCAATAATGGCCAGTCGCACACATTTTTTTGCTCCGCTCGATGGATTATTTTTTATATAATTTCCTACCAGAATACCTAAAAGACCCGTACTAATGGCAGGTAGTGAGGAAGCTAACCCCTCGGGGTCATGGTTGCCTAAATATAATTTACCAGGCATTATGAGGCGATCGAGATAGGAGGCAAAGTTTCCGGCTTGTGTAAGATCCCCTGTAGGGAAACCCGGAGCCGAGGTAAATTTAAGGGTCAAATAATATCCGATCAATAAGCCTGCAAACCAGAGGTAGTTCATCCACTCTTTTTTGCTATAGATAAAGATAAAATTAGCGAACATATAGGCGATACCAATTCTGCCGAGCACGCTGCCAAACCGAATCTCTGAAATGGGCATGATATGAATGCCTTGATTGATGACTAAACCTAATAAGATAAGAATAGAGGTCCTTTTGAAAATACGAAAAGCCATTTGACTTTTAGATTTCCCTAATTCTATTTCTTTTACCACCGAGTAGGGGGATGCCAGGCCTGCTATAAAGAGGAATAGAGGGAAGATTAAATCATAAAAAGCGAATCCATTCCAATCGGGATGTATCATTTGATTAGATAGGGTTTCCAAAAAAGGATTTTGGCTTATTTGATGGGCGTGATGAATGATTTGTTCTGCACCCATGATCCAAAACATATCAAACCCACGTAAGGCATCTAAGGAGTAAAGACGGTTAGCAATAGGCGTTGACGAAGCATTTGGCATAAGTGCTTTTGTTTTGAATAACAATATATTTACTTTTCGCCAACATAATCATATAAATAGGGGTAATTTTTCAATACTTGCCTAAAGTACAGTTGCTTTTTATAAGAGTATGAAATAATGCTTGCCACAGTTTTTCTTAAAAATTTAGCTTCTGATATCGCTGGGATTCAATCTCTTTCTATAATTCTTTGAAGGATTAATCATATTTTTTGTTAAAAATAATTATTTGCCTTTTTTTCAATTCCTAATTATGCAAACAATTAGCATATTGCATCTTAGTTATTATGATTAAGGATAAGATGTTAAAAAAATTAGCAGTAGGGATTGATATCGGCGGCACCTTGACCAAGGTGGGTTTCGTCGATATATCAGGTGAATTGTATGCTCATTTAGATTTCCCAACTCAGGGCTACCCGAAGGTGGATGATTATTTGTTAGTGTTGGCGTCAAAAATTCAATATTTAGAAAAACAGCTTTCTTGTGATTATGAGATGATGGGTCTCGGTATCGGTGCCCCCAATGCCAATTATTACCGAGGAACCATTGAGCATGCTGCTAATTTAGAATGGAAAGGAATCATTCCATTTGTGAGTAAAATTAAGTCCCATTTTAATGTACCTATTTATATGACCAATGATGCCAATGCAGCGGCTATTGGTGAAGTTGTTTATGGGGATGCTAAAAAAATGCGTGACTTTATGGTCATCACATTGGGTACGGGTCTGGGATCAGGTATCTATGCCAATGGAGCATTGATTTATGGTCATGACGCCATGGCTGGAGAATTGGGCCATATTTCTATTGATAAAGAAGGCAGGTTAGACGGTTTGGGTGTTAAAGGAGGACTCGAAGCTTATGTTTCCTCAACAGGATTAAAACGAACCATATTTGAACTGCTTTCAGATTCCATTTCTGATAGTGAGCTTAGAAATTATTCTTTTAATAACTTACATGGTGAAGATATAACAAGAGCAGCAGAGCATGGTGATGAAATCGCCTGTGCTGCTTTTGAAGTGACCGGTAAAATTTTGGGAGAGCAATTGGCCAATTTCGTAGCGTTTTCACATCCCGAGGCCATTTTTTTATTGGGAGGTTTGGCTAAATCTGGGAAATGGATTTTTGAACCCACCCAGCGACATCTTGAGGCAAATCTTTTACCTTATTACAAAGGAAAAGTAAAGCTATTGCCCTCTGGAATGATAGATAAAAATGCGGCAATTTTGGGAGCGGCTGCCTTAGTTTGGAATCAGCAGAACCATTAACTTTTTGACAACACTCATCTTTAAATTATTTTTTGAATGCAGATAAGATTATTGATATATTTAGGAAGCCTAATACTGGTCTTGGCGACAGTAAATGCACAAGAGCAGCCTGCTGTAGAGGAAGAGCTTATCACTTTAGTGCCCTTGCCAGAGCATTCAAAAGCTTTATTTATTACGTTGGCATATCTTGAAAAATACCACTATCGAAAATTAAAGTTAAATGATTCACTGTCTGCAGTAGTTTTTGCCAATTATATTGATGGTTTAGATCCCTCAAAAGTTTTTTTCTTACAGTCAGACCTTGATTATTTTGAAAAGTATAAGCTTCAACTAGATGATGAATTATCAGCAGAAAAATTGGATTTTGGATTTCAATTATTCAATCTCTATCAAAGGCGGGTATTGGATCAGTATGCGCGTATTCCTGAAATGTTAGAAAAGGGCTTTGATTATGAAAAAGAGGAGTACTATGATTTAGATCTTGATGAAATAGATTGGGCCAGTAGTGCTGAAGAACTCAATGAGCGATGGCGTCTGATTGTAAAGGGTCGGGCTTTGAACTTATTGTTAGCCAAAAAAGACTGGGATGAGTTGAAGAAAACATTATTAGATCGAAATGAGCGACGGATCAAATCTTTGTATCAAAATAAGAGTGAAGATGTTTTTCAAGTTTATTTAAACGCCTTAACCTCGGCCTATGACCCCCATACGAGTTATTTTTCGCCTATTACCTCAGATAATTTTCAAATCAATATGAGTTTGTCCTTAGAAGGTATTGGCGCGGTATTGGGGCAGCAGCTAGACTATACACAAATTGTTTCAGTCGTACCTGGAGGTCCTGCATTTAAGAGTAAGCGAATTTTCGAAAAAGACAAAGTCATAGCCGTTGCTCAGGGAGACGACGGTGAATTTGTTGATGTAGTGGGTTGGAGACTAGACGAAGTGGTTCAAAAGATTAGAGGGCCCAAGGGAACGGTAGTTAGGCTTCAGACCTTGAGTAAGGGTGATTTGACGGCATTGCCTGATACGGTTCGTATGATCAGGGAAAAGATAAAATTAGAAGATGAATCAGCCAAAGGAGAAATTATTTCCTATTTTGAAGATGAGGTGACCTATCATGTGGGTGTGATTACATTGCCTAGTTTTTATATTGATTTTGAAGAGCGAAGTGCAGGTATTGAAAATTATAAGAGTACGACCCGAGATGTGAGTATTTTATTAGACAGTCTTAATAAGGTAGGGATGGATGCTTTGGTTATAGATTTGAGGTATAATGGAGGGGGATCATTGGATGAAGCGATTGATTTGACTGGCTTATTTATCCCTTCAGGCCCTGTAGTTCAGGTTAGGAATACCGACAAGAGCATAGATGTTTTGTCAGATGATAACCCTCAGGTTATGTATGAGGGTCCTTTGGCTGTGTTAGAAAATAGATACAGCGCCAGTGCTTCTGAAATTTTTGCAGCGGCTATTCAGGATTACAAAAGAGGAGTTATTTTTGGTGAAAATAGCTTTGGAAAAGGTACAGTTCAAAGCTTGCTGAACTTGGAGCGCCCTGTGTTAAACTACCTCAATCGTTTGATCTCGGTCAATCAATTTTCAAATAATGATGATTTGATTGATCTTAGGGATAAAGTTAAAAACCAGGAAATTAGCCTTGGACAGCTCAAAATGACCCTGGCTAAATTTTATAGAGCTTCCGGGAGTAGTACTCAGCGTTCCGGTGTAAGACCGGATATAGCCTTTCCTTCTTATTTCAAATCAGATGAAGTGGGTGAAAGTTCAAGCCTTTCAGCCTTGCCGTGGGATGAAATTGGATCATCGGATTTCTCATCTACCGATGATATTTCATCTGATCTTCTTGATGACCTTTATGATAAATATAGGAAGCATTTGGCTGAGGATAAACAACTCATTGAATTGGTTAATGATATTAATGAGCAGAGAGCAGCAAATGAAGATAAGTCCATATCATTAAATTTATCTATGCGTCAAAAAGAAGCTGAGGCCAATGAGCCATCGAAAAATTTAGATGAAGAAGTCGTTAAAACTGAGCTCTATTTTTCAGAATTGGATAGAGTAAAAATCAGTAAAGACCCTTACTTAAAAGAGTCTATCCGCTTAATGGCGGAGTGGGTTAAAAGACCGAACTGATTTATTTTAATAATTTTTTTGGGATAAAATGGCAATTTTAAATGTGAAAGGATAAAAAAGTAAAGCTACCTTTCCCCTTTTTATCTACTCATTCTCAATTTTAGCGATATCATGAACAAACCTTATATCTCGCCGGAAACTAAGCTCAATGAGTTGACCCTTAAGTCTGTAATCATAGGCGCTACGCTTTCGGTTGTTTTGGGAGCAGCCAATGCTTATTTTGGCCTTTTTTCAGGGTTGACGGTTTCCGCATCTATCCCTGCTGCGGTCATCTCTATGGCTATTTTAAAGGCATTTAAAAACTCAAATATTCTTGAAAACAACCTAATCCAAACAGCGGCCTCCGCAGGAGAGTCCTTGGCCGCAGGGATCATTTTTACCCTACCTGCTTTGGTAATTATGGGTTATTGGGAGTCCTTTAATTATCTAGAAACCACTTTGATTGCGATATGTGGTGGAGTCTTGGGTGTTTTATTTACGATTCCTTTGCGAAAGGCACTCATCGTTAAAGAAAAACTAGCTTTTCCAGAAGGTGTGGCTACGGCGGAGGTCCTCAAGACGGGTGAAAAAGGGGGAGATGCGATAAAATATTTAATTATTGGGAGTTTATTAGGTGGGCTTTATAAGTTTGGTTTTGAGGCGTTAAACCTTTGGAGCGGCCTCTTTGAGAAAGCCATACTTCTCAAAGAGCGGTATTATCTCTATTTTAGTTTAAACTTATCACCAGCTCTAGTGGCGGTTGGCTATATAGTGGGTTTGAATATTTCTTTTTTAGTTTTTTTGGGTGGCGTGATCAGTTGGTATGTAGGTATTCCTCTATATATATTAATAAAAGGTGCTCCTGAGGGGCTTTCAGCCATTCAAATAGGTGGAGAGATTTGGAGTTCTCACATTAGATATTTAGGCGTAGGAGCTATGATTGTGGGTGGCTTGTGGGCATTAGTTGGGTTACGCTCAGCGCTTGGACAAGCTTTTGAAGCAGGTGTTGAGGCTTTTAAAAAAGGGAGTAAAGCCCTTTCAACTACCTCGAGAACTGAATTAGATACCCCGATGTCATGGGTGTTGATTGGAATAGGCGTGATGACCGTACCTATCTTTTTAATTTATCTGACCATTATAAAAGATGTTCCGATCACCTTATTCATGTCTTTGATTATGATCGTCGCAGGGTTTTTGTTTTCTGCCGTGGCCGGCTATATGGCGGGACTGGTAGGTTCTTCAAATAACCCTATTTCAGGAGTGACCATAGCAACCATACTGACCACTGCTTTATTGTTATTATTATTAATGGGGACAAGTGATCCGGCAAAAGGAGCGGCTGGAGCTATTTTAGTCGGAGCCATAGTTTGTTGTGCGGCAGCCATTGCAGGGGATAATATGCAAGATTTGAAAGCAGGACACATTTTGGGATCAACACCAAGAAATCAGCAAATCATGCAAATGGTAGGGGTCGTTTCGGGGGCCTTGCTCATCGCACCTATATTAAATTTATTATTGGCATCCAAGGGAATAGGCGTACCTACGTTACTACATCCTAATCCACTCTCAGCGCCTCAAGCTACTTTAATGATGAGTGTTGCTTCAGGGATCTTTGGAGGTAATTTACCTTGGGATATCATTGTTATCGGTGGCTTTATTGGTGTTTTAATCATTTTGGCAGATGAGTATTTTAAACGGAAAAAAAGCAATTTTAAGATGCCTGTCTTAGCAGTTGCTGTTGGCTTATATCTACCCTTTGAACTTGATTCGTCTATATTTATAGGAGGACTGATAGCTTGGTTACTTGAGAAGGGGTATCAAAAAGCTCAAAATTCCACTTCTGTGGATCAAGCTAAAAATGCAGGTTTATTAATGGCTTCAGGACTCATCACGGGTGAGGCGTTGATTGGTATTTTGATTGCGGTATTAACAGCGGTTCAATGGAACTTTTCCATCAGCGATGATCCATTGGGAGGTAGTTTACTAGGGCTGTTGATTTTAACAGCCATTTTGATTTATTTTTATCAAATGGTATCAAAAATTGCTAAGAAATAGGCTTTTAGAAGGTCGTCTGCAAAAGATCACCACTCAACTGAAGTAAACCGAGTTCAGATTTTTTGGCACTGTACCGCGCATTGTTATAATTGACCTGTGCGTTCAATAAATTGAGCTGGGCTTGTCTGAAAAATATCGATGTAATTTGCCCTAGCGTATATTGCTCCTTGGTACGTTCAAAATTACGTTGGTTGGTTTCTAAATTCTTATTCTGAGCCTTCATAATAAATAAAGCGGTCTGATAACTGGTCCATGCATTGTTCAAATTACGATCCAGATTTAACAAAGTTTGATCCATTGAAAGGGTTTCATTTTCAAGGGCTATTTTAGTATTTTGCCGGAGCGTATTGGATTTACCCCCATCCCAGATATTCCATGAGAGCGCAGCACCTATATTTAGGCCGTTAGACTGTTGGGCGGCAAGAAATCCAACGGGTCCAAAATCGTTATTTTGCCAATTATAACGGGTATTAAGTCCCACGCTAGGAATGATATTGGAAGCTGATATCTTAATGGTCGTCTCCGCATTCCGAAGATTACTGGTTTGCTCAAGGACATCCACATTATTTGAATGCGCTTTATCTGATAGTACTTCAAAGGCTAGCTCGTTATAAAAAGTAAGGGTAGTATCTACCTCAAAAGACGTATTTATGCTTCTTCCCAATAAGAGATTGAGGTTATTTTTTTCAGTTTTTAATGATTGGCTGATGTTGAGATAATTGATACTATCATTATTAAAATCTACCTCGGCATTTAACACATCTAGTTTGGTGTTTTGGCCATACTCAAAACTAAAAATAGCTTTTGTCAACCGTTCTTTAGATATAGCTAAGGATTTATTCTGATTTAATTGATCCTGCGTGAGTCGTGCAATTTCATAGTAAGCGAAGAAAATATTGAAAAGAGTATTCTCCATTACTTTCCTTGCTTGCAGGGCTGTTAAATTATAATTTTCCTGTAATTTCTGATAGTTATATTTTCTTCCAAAGCCGTTAAATAGGCTATAATTTAAAGTCAAACCCGCATTATAGCTCACCGTTTCTACCCCTGAGACACTCACAATAGTGTTGTCTTGAAACGTATTTTTGGAATTACTTGAGGCAAAAGTAGAACCCGCACTGCCTGACAATGACGGCAAATAATCACTGTTAGTTAGGGCGGCATTATTCTCAGCAATCCTTGTGGTATTGATGGCTACTTTGATCTCAAAATTATTTTCAAGTGCAATTTTCACTGCGAGGTCTTTGGTCAATATCTCTTGACCGATTATTTGATAATAAAAAGCCAAATAAATCACAGCAAAGGATAGTGTTTTGAATTTATTCATGGTTAATGTTTAATTCTTTTACAGCTCTTTCGACAGATTCTTTTTCTGGTTTTGTACCTGTCCACAACCAGAGGGTCCATACTTTCATCGTATTCCCAAAGGCAAGCAACATGGGTAAAAATACCAGAGTCAATAAGGTGGCGACTAAGATTCCATAAGCTATTGATATAGCCATAGGTATCAGGAATTGGGCTTGTAAGCTTTTTTCAAAAATAAGGGGTCCTAAACCAGCTACAGTAGTTATAGAAGTTAAGAAAATAGGACGAAATCTAGATTTTCCGGCAGCCAATAGCGCATCATCGAACTTCATGCCTATTTTGAGGTTGCTATTAAATTTACCAATCAACACCAAACCATCATTCACAACAATTCCGATAAGGGCAATTATACCTAAAAAGGAAGAAATATTAATGGGAAAGCCATG
>TARA_B110000091_G_scaffold60660_1_pt1 | contig 10999 bp, 5 predicted proteins | sample TARA_B110000091 | Tara Oceans TARA_B110000091 (sample SAMEA4397278) | marine metagenome | biome: Polar Biome; feature: [DCM] deep chlorophyll maximum layer (ENVO:01000326); material: water (ENVO:00002006), including particulate matter (ENVO:01000060) such as... | depth 35 m
AATCTAAATATATTTTGTTCGCTAAATTATTCTTTATAGTACATTGGCGCCTTATACCTAATTTAATTTATAAAGTTATACCGTATTATTAAAGTTACAATATAACTTTGCCAATTTAATGTTAGAAGCTGTCTATTCAAAATCAATTACTTGCTTTAACCCTTAAGGTAACACATCGCTCATAGCACACCTCAGTGTTACCTAACTATTCATGTATAAGTATTTAATATAATCTTGTGCAACATCGCGCCATAAAAATCTTGTAGCTAGGGCATTTTTTGACATTATTTCCCACGCCTGAGGGTTTTGTTTTTTCTTGGTTAGAGCCGATTCAAAACAACTGAGCATATTTTCAGCTTGCTCAAGAGGTTTACCACCAGTAAAAGTAAAGCCGTTTTGATTATCAATAATGGTATCACTTAAACCACCAACACGGTGAGCTAAGCATGGCTGCCCTCCTCGCATTGATAACATTTGACTGATACCACAAGGTTCAAATGAACTGGGCATTAAAAATAAATCACCGGAGTTGTACAGACTTTCGGATAAGGCTTCAGAGTATCCCTTTAAAAACATAAAATTAGTATTAGTCGACGCGACTTGTGTTAAAAAATCTTCTAATTTACTGTCTCCACTACCTAATAAGATAAACACACCATCGTCCGCCAATAGGGTTAACAAGGTTTGTATAGCTGTTTTACCATTATTCATCGTTTGTTGAAGAAGTCTAATTTTTTGATCGGTAATGCGTCCGACAGAAGTCAATATTATTGGTTTTTTGTCCAGGTTTTTACCTGATAGTTGCTTTAAGCGCGTGATCGCAATTAAATGGGCGTTATCGACCAAAGGTTTATCAGCTACCCACTTGATCAGTTCATTTTCAGAAAGTGTCATTAATTCAGTCAAACTTAGTTTTACCTTTGTCTGATCCGAATACTCGCAGCCATTTAATATACCATATAAGCGTCCTGAGTCAGCAGCAAGGCGTAAATCATCCTCTAATCCTTCTCCGCCAAAGACACCATATTCATGGTTGCTTGGTAATAATATTTCTTTAGCGTAAGTGGGTGAAACCGCATGCACTTTATCTGATAAATTAATCGCTGCCCGCATCGGATTAAAGCAATGACTATAACGAGGGTCGTTAATTTGGTTATAATCAAAAACTAAGTTAGGAAACCAAGCATGTAACGACGATTCATCACCATCAATAGGCCTGATACCTTGTATCGCTAAATTATGGATGGTATAGACAGTTTTTATCGCTTGTAAAGACCGATATTTCGGATCGTATGCTCGAAGTAGTGACACCATAGCAGTATGCCAATCATGAAGATGTAATACATCTATTTCACCAAAAACATCACTAATAATAGCTTGAGCAACCGCGACACTAAATAGCGCAAACTTAGTTGCATCTGAGGAAAATGGACTATTATCGGGCTCATCACAGTAAATTTTTCCTTCACCACAAATAGCAAATATTGGGTGTTCGATTACCCATTGAGTCACCAAATCACTGGCATTTTTAACCGGCACTTTGAAAATTTCAATCGTTTGTGATTGGCCACCAAACATTACGTCCAATGAAATAATATATTGAGCACCCCATAATTTTGAAAAATGACCATACCCGGGTATGACTACATCAACCTGTTGATCAATGTTAGCTAAAGCAAGCGGAATATCTCTTAAGACATCACCAATACCACCAATTTTACCGCGGGGTATCGCATCATTTTCAGCCGCCACCATTAATATTTTCATTATATGTCTTTTACTCTCTATTCTGATTTTTATTGTTAATTGTCATAACTGTAATTACTTATAATGAATAATTACAGTTATGTAATGACGTCAGGCTTCTCTTTGCCAGTAAACTGCTTAATATAAGCCAGTTCTTCTGCCACTTGAATTAAATCACTTAACGCTTGTTGGCTTTCTTGCTCCAATAATTTAGGGTTATCTTGATAACAATCAATATAAACCCTTAACGTTGCTCCTTGTGTACCAGTATCTGAAAGTCTAAAAACAATTCGTCCTCCATTATTGAAATAAATTCTAACGCCTTGACCGATAGTTTTATTATTGTCAACGGGGTCACTATATTGAAAGTCATCAGCCAATTTGATTTTAAGCTCTACACTTGTCGTCTCAGTAAAAGTACGACCCGGTAATGACGGTATTTTTTCTTTTAACTGGCTCATCATCTTTTGGGCATCATCGTAGTCTAACAATTCATAATCATGGCGAGTAAAATAATCACGCCCGTACTTAAGCCAATGATTTCTAACAATTTCACTAGCCGGCATTTTTTTTGCGGCAATTAAGTTAAGCCAAAATAATACTGCCCATAAACCATCTTTTTCTCTAATATGATCGGAGCCAGTACCAAAGCTTTCTTCACCACATAAAGTGATTTTTCCTGCATCTAATAAATTACCAAAAAACTTCCAACCGGTGGGAGTTTCATAACAGGGAATATTCATCGCTTTGGCAACTCGGTCTACCGCTCTACTTGTCGGCATTGAACGTGCTACACCTAACAAGCCCTTTGCATAAGCTGGAATACAATCGGCATTGGCGGTTAATATGGCTAAACTGTCACAAGGGTTAATATAAAAAGCTTTACCCAATACCATATTTCGATCGCCGTCTCCGTCCGAAGCGGCACCAAAGTCAAGAGGGTCGTCACCATACATTAGCTTTACAAGCTCATGGGCATGGATTAAATTGGGATCTGGATGTCGGCCACCAAAATTTATTAATGGAATACCATTAACCACAGTGCCCAATGGAGCACCTAAACGGCTTTCTAAGATCTCTTTTGCATAAGGGCCATTAACTGCATGCATGGCATCGAAACACATACGAAAACCACCATATTTGATCAAGCCCTTCATTAAGTTAAAGTCAAACATAGACTCCATCAAATTGGCATAATCATTGACGGGGTCCATAATTTTAATTTGACTTTGAGCTATTTGTAATGTGCCTAATTGATCGAGTTCAATCTCTTTAATGTCAATAATTCGATAACAATCCATAGACAAGGTCTGTTTAAAAATTGCATTGGTCACTTTTTCAGAGGCCGGTCCACCATTTTCGCCATTGAATTTAAGGCCAAAGTCTTTATCGGGTCCTCCGGGATTATGACTTGCAGATAAAATAATGCCACCACATGCTTTATTTTTTCGAATTAAACAAGAGGCTGCTGGCGTTGATAAAATTCCACCTTTACCAACCAAAATTTGAGAAAAACCATTAGCAATAGCCATGGCAATAATAACTTGTATGGCTTCACGATTATAAAAACGGCCATCGCCACCTAACACTAAGGTTTTATTTGTACATGGGGCAATAGTGTTAAAAATGGCTTGAACAAAATTCTCTAAATAACCAGTCTGTTGAAATTGGGTAACTTTTTTTCGTAAACCTGATGTACCCGGTTTTTGATCTTTAAATACTGTTGTCTTAACGTCTTTAATTAGCATCATTTATCCTTAAAAATCAATAATTAGCTCTCTCAAATAATTACCTTATTCTTTATCTTGCCACTCAAAAATCATAGTCGCTAAAGGTGGAATAGATAATGACAGTTGATTAGCCTGACCTGCATAAGCTATATTCTCTGAGTTAACACCGTTACCATTACCGACATTACTCCCACCGTACTTGATATTATCGGTATTTAAGCATTCTCGGTAATAACCTGACAAAGGAACACCGACACAATAGTGGTGGTAACTGGTTGGCGTAAAGTTGACGATAACTAAGGCAGGTGAAGTTCCTTTTTTACCCTTTCTTAAGTAAACCAATATTGATTGTTTGCTATTTTGTGAGTCTAACCATCTAAACCCCTCACTTTCACAATCTAATTCATGCAAAGCCGGAATGGCTCGATAGGTATGATTAAGATCTGTTATCAAGTCTTGAATACCCTTGTGATAATCACTTTCAAGCAGATGCCAGTCTAAACTGTGATCATGGCTCCACTCGTTACGTTGAGCAAATTCACAACCCATAAAGAGTAATTTTTTACCAGGATGTGTCCACATAAAACCATAATATGCCCGTAAATTAGCAAATTGTTGCCAATAATCCCCTGGCATTTTATTGAGTAATGAGCCTTTACCATGAACTACTTCATCATGACTTATTGGCAAAATAAAATTTTCACTAAAACTGTACAATAAACTAAATGTCATATCGTTGTGGTGATGTTGACGATGGATAGGATCACGTTCCATATATTTTAAGGTATCATTCATCCAACCCATGTTCCATTTGAAGCCAAAACCTAATCCCCCGCCATCTGTCGGTTTAGAAACTCCCGGCCAAGCAGTTGACTCTTCTGCAATCATCATCACACCAGGGTACTTTAAATAGGCACGGCTATTAACTTGTTGCAATAATTCAATCGCTTCTAAATTTTCTCTGCCACCATAAATATTTGGTAGCCACTCCCCAACTTCTCTGCTGTAATCTAAATAAAGCATCGAAGCAACCGCGTCAACACGTAAGCCATCAATGTGAAATTGATCTAGCCAATAAATGGCATTACTAATCAAATAACTTTTTACTTCTGCACGACCATAGTTATAAATTAGGGTTTGCCAGTCTGGATGGAAGCCTTGACGTAAATCTTCGTGTTCGTATAAAGATGAACCGTCCAATTTACCTATACCATGCTCATCAGTAGGAAAATGTCCAGGAACCCAATCAAGCAAAACTCCAAGGCCTGCTTGATGACAACAATCAACAAAATATTTAAAGTCCTCTGCACAACCAAAGCGAGAGGTAGGCGCAAATAAACCTATGGGTTGATACCCCCAAGAACCATCAAAGGGAAATTCACTGATGGGCATTAATTGAAGATGTGTAAAGCCCATTTTTACCGTATACGGTATCAACTGCTCAGCTAATTCACGGTAGGACAGATACCCAGGTGAGTGTTCAGTAGCCGAGTAATAATTACCATTTCTCTTCCATGAACCTAAATGCACTTCGTAAATAGACACAGCACCTTGATAATGATTTGATGAAATGGCTCTTTCACTCATCCAGTCACTATCTTGCCATTGGTACATACTGTTCTTTACTACTTTTGATGCTGTTCCCGGTGAGTGTTGCATTTCAAAGCCGTATGGGTCTGCTTTTAATGGTTGAACTTGTCCATGTTTGTCCAATATTTCATATTTATAATTACTATTAGCCATGATACCAGGAATAAATATTTCCCAAACACCAGCACCAGGGTGTTTACGCATAATATGGCATCGACCATCCCAATAGTTAAAATCGCCAACCACTGATACTCGAGTAGCATCGGGAGCCCATAAAACAAAATGAACACCTTCAGTATGATCAAATTTAAGTACATGAGCGCCCATCCATTGATATGTTTGTTCGTGAGTACCTTCACAAAACAAGTAAAGATCTTCATTATTTATCATGGAAGGGTAACAATACGGGTCTTCTACAATGTGTGTTTCAGTTTTATAAGAAACCTGTAAGCGATAGCAAAATGTATTAGATTGATGGCCAATTTCACCTTCAAAAAGTCCGGCTTGGTCAATTAAATCAAGTATTGCAATCGATGAATCAGTTTTTTTATCGATAACCTCAACACTGAGCGCTTCAGGTAAAAATGTTCGCACAACTAATCCATAATCCGTTGGATGCTGATGTACGCCTAAGACGGAGAAAATATCCGGGTGTTTCGCATGAATAATTGCGGATACCTCTTCGTTCGTTAACAAGCTAGTCGCTTGATTTTTCATTGTGTTTCCCTAATATATTGTTCACAAAATCTGGTATTTCTTAAAGCACACCTATGCCAATTAAACTAATCAATCGATCAATTAAATGGCGTTAATTACATCTTCTATTAAAATGAATAATCACTCAATGAAGCAAGATAACCTCAGAGGTGATGACATTACTGACTAATTAAAGACAACTTAGTTTTGAGTGCTTTTTTATTTTTTAATTTGAGAACATTAAGCATACCCAATGTCACTAAAACTAAGCCTTTTTCTGTTACCCTAAAACCATTGGCACGATCATCGACATGATTGATACCAATTTCCATACCCTCAGGAATGATACAACTGCGGTCGATAATGGCTTTATTAATGTTACAGGCGCGATTAATAATGACACTTGGTAAAATAACAGATTCATTAATTTGACAATAAGAATGAACCCTTACTTTAGAAAAAAGTAACGATCGTTTTACCGTCGACCCCGATACCACCACTCCACCAGAAACGGTTGAGTCTATAGTTATCCCTCGTCGACCATCTTCATCAAAAACAAATTTCGCTGGCGCTGTTTGTTCCTGATAAGTCCAAATAGGCCAATTTTCATCATACATATTCAGTTGAGGATCGAGTTCAACTAATTCCATATTAGCTTCCCAAAATGAGTCTAAGGTACCAACATCACGCCAATATGGTTTCTTTTCACTATCAGGGTCTTTAAATGGGAAGGCAAAAACACGATGAGATTTAATTATTCTGGGGATAATATCATTACCAAAATCTCCACTTGAGCCTTCTTCTGCCGCGTCTTTTTCTAATTGTTCAAACAAAAACTCGGTATTAAAGACATAATTTCCCATTGAAGCTAAGGTTACACCTGCTTTACCCGGCACTTCTGAAGGATTTTCTGGTTTTTCGTCAAACCGGCAAACACGATTATCGTCATCAACCGTCATTACCCCAAAAGAACCTGCTGCTTCTTCGGTTGGTACCTCAATACAACAAACGGTCATATCAGCACTAGTGGCAACATGTTCAGCGATTAACGGCCCATAATCCATGCGATAAACATGGTCTCCTGATAAAATCATCACATATCGAGGAAGTTCATGCCTGATAATATCAATATTTTGAAAAACTGCATCCGCCGTCCCTAGGTACCAATTTTTACCCTTTTGCTGAGATGCGGGTAATATTTCAATTGACTCACCTAATTCTTTTTTAAAATGCCCCCAACCTCGATTGACATGACGAATAAGCGAGTGAGACTTATATTGAGTAGCAATACCTATCCGTCGTATACCTGAATTAATACAGTTTGATAATGGAAAATCAATGATCCTAAATTTACCACCAAAAAAGGTCGCTGGTTTTGCTCTTAGGTCTGTTAACTCAAATAATCGAGATCCCCGACCACCCGCTAACACTAGTGCATAGGTATCTCTCGTTAAATTACTGATCCTTCTTTCTACATATTTGGGCATATTACCTCCTTGTAATATTATTTTACCTAAAAGTCCTTTTTAAAATTAATTAACTTAATCAAATAACACTAAAGTTTCCATATTTCATCTCGATACTGCCTAATGGTATGATCACTCGAAAACACACCGCTCGCTGCCGTATTTAAAATACTCATTTTGGTCCACAACGCTTGATCTTTATAAGCTTTATCTACGCTCCGTTGCGCTTGAAAGTAACTGTCAAAATCATAAGCGGTCAACCACATATCATTGGGGTCGCGAATAGTATTGATAATTGAATCAAATATATTCGGTTCAAATAAATTAAAGTGACCGCTTTCTAATAGACTCATCACTGCCGATAACACTTCGGAATTAGCAATAATATTGTTGGGGTGATAATGTTCGAGAATATCGGGTATTTCCTCTGCCTGAGCGCCAAAAAGGAAAAAATTTTCCGCTTTAACTGCATCTCTAATTTCAATATTTGCACCGTCCAAAGTGCCTATGGTCAATGCACCATTCATCATAAACTTCATATTCCCGGTACCAGAGGCTTCTTTGCCCGCGGTTGACACTTGTTCTGATAAATCAGTTGCCGGGCAAATAATTTCCATCGCAGAGACATTATAATTAGGGATAAAAGCGACTTTAAGAAATTGAGAAACTTTACTATCTAAATTAATCGTATCAGCGACATTATTAATTAATTTAATAATGTCTTTTGCCATCACATAGCCTGGAGCAGCTTTTCCACCAAAAAGCACACAGCGCGGGGTAATCTCAGCGGTATCACCCTTACGAATACGATCATAAAGTCCAATAACATGTAAGATATTCAGCAATTGACGTTTGTACTCATGGATGCGCTTTACTTGGACATCAAACATCATATTAACGTCAAATTTCACCCCTGTTGCTTGTTCAACGAAGTCAGATAAAGCCACTTTATTTACTTTTTTACTGTCACGCCATTTTTTTTGAAAGGCTTCCTCTGCTGCAAATTGACTTAATCGACCTATATCACCAAAATCAGCAACCCAGTTTTTGCCAATTTTACTAGAGATAAGATCAGCTAGACTGGTGTTGCAGTGAGACAACCAACGACGGGGGGTAACGCCATTAGTTTTATTATTGAATTTATCAGGCCACAGTTGATAAAAATGTTTAAATAAACCTGCTTTTAATAGTTTAGTATGCAATGCAGCGACGCCGTTAACAGAGTAACTTCCGACAATAGCTAAATGTGCCATTCTCACTTGAGGTTCTTGTCCTTCTTCAATTAATGACAAAGCTGTTTGTTTTTCAGCGTCACCCGGCCACTCGACAGCAACCTGTAAAAGAAAACGTGCATTAACTTCATAAATTATTTCTAAAATACGGGGTAACAACTTTTCAAATAACTTAACTGGCCACTTTTCTAACGCTTCAGGTAATAAGGTATGATTAGTATAAGCCATGGTTCTTGAGGTGATTTTCCAAGCGTTGTCCCATGTAAGACTGTATTCATCCATTAAAATTCGCATCAATTCAGCCACAGCAATACTAGGGTGAGTATCATTTAATTGAAAACTATTGAGTGCAATAAATTGATCAAAATTATTACCCGAAATATCAATATAACTGTTGATGGTATCTTGTAAAGAAGCTGAGGATAAAAAGTATTGTTGGCGTAATCGAAGTTCTTTACCATTTTCACTGCTGTCATTTGGGTATAGCACCATGGTAATTTGTTCAGCGAGATTTTTTCTAGCCACTGACTCGGTATAACTCCCTGCATTAAATTCATCAAGGTCAAATTCATCAGTCGCTTCAGACTTCCATAACCTTAATGTATTAACAATATTGTTTTTATATCCAGGTATTGGCATATCATAAGGTATTGCCAGTACATCGTGGGTATTGTTCCATTGCCTATATTGTTGACCATTTCTCCTGGTAATAACGTGTACCTGACCAAAAAACTTTATCCTTATCGCTTTCTCTGGGGCCGCTATTTCCCAAGAATTACCGTTACGTAACCAGCTATCTGGGTGTTCGACCTGATTCCCATTTATTATTTTTTGATTAAACATGCCATATTCGTAACGAATACCGTAACCGATTACGGGTAAAGACAAACTCGCACAACTATCTAAAAAACAGGCGGCTAAACGACCTAACCCACCATTGCCTAATCCAGCATCATGCTCTGATTGTTCAACATCTTCTAAATCACAACAATAGGTTTTAAGTGCATCACGCACCGTCTCATCTAAATCTAAATTCAAGATCGCGTTATTCAAGGTTCGTCCCATTAGAAACTCTAAAGAAATATAACCAACGCGACGCTGATGTGTTCTAGAGGCTCGAGTTTTTCTCCAGTGATCAACTAAACGGTCACGAATGGTGATCGCAAGTGCGTTATAAAGATATGAGTGAGACTCTTGTACTTTGTCACGACCCAATGAAAAATGAAAATGTCGCGCTAAATCTTCGGCAAAGGTATTTTCATCCATTAACACATTATTTTCTGACGCAGTGACTTCACAAAAAGTGTTTGGTTTATTCATTAATCAATCCTAGTATTTATAAACAATCGTTTAATAAAACAATTGTTGAAAATGGTTCCATGGTAATTATTCGCTGTGCTGGTATACGAGGTTCCTCCTTTTGCTTACCACTCAAGGTAGTATCAATGACTACTTGCCAATGGTCTATATCGTCAATATTGGGGAGTTGAAATTCTATCAGCTCTTTTCCTGCGTGAAAAAGGCATAACAGTAAGGGAGTAGATGGTGCTTTCTCTTTTATCAAATAACCTAAGGTGGAGACACGATGAGAATGCCAATGATCTTTTTGCATAGCGAATCCCGAGGGATGATACCAAGTGATGTTGACCGATGACTTTTCATCGTCGTGATGAATAAAACGATCATAGGCCAACATGGGAAAGCGCCTTCTTAATTGAGTCAAACTTGCAACAAAGGGCTTTAGATCTTTGGTGTATAGCGCATTGTCATCCCAACTTAACCAATTTATTTCATTGTCTTGGCAATACGCATTATTATTTCCTTTTTGGCTTCGCCCTAACTCATCACCGGCAAGTAACATAGGTACGCCTTGAGAAATCATGAGCGTTGTCAGCATATTTTTTATTTGTCGTAATCGAAGCGCTAAAATCGCTTTATCGCTAGTTTCACCTTCTGTTCCATGATTATGCGAAAAGTTATCAGAATGCCCATCCCTATTATCTTCACCATTAGCTTCATTATGACGATATTGATAACTCACTAAATCTCGCAATGTATTGCCGTCATGACTGCAAAGGAAATTGATACTGGCATAAGGCTGACGGCCACTGTGTTCAAAAATATCACTTGAACCATGAATTCTTCTTGCAAACTCTGGCAGCATTCCTTTATCCCCGCGCCAATAACGCCTAATGGTATCTCGATATTGGTCATTCCATTCTGACCATGGCGAAGGGAATCCACCTAATTGATAGCCACCAGGACCAATGTCCCAAGGCTCAGCAATAACTTTGACGCTATTAAGCACGGGGTCTTGCAGAAGAGCATCCAAAAATCCATTACTCTTGTCAAAACCATGGACTTCGCGACCTAAAATAGTCGCTAAATCAAATCTAAAGCCATCAACACCCATCACTTGAACCCAGTATCGTAGACTGTCCATTACCAGTTGCAAGACGCGAGGGTGACTAATGTTAAGTGTATTTCCGCAACCCGTATCATTAATATAATAGCGAGGTTCTTTGGGGTTTAATCGATA
>TARA_B110000091_G_scaffold40512_1_pt1 | contig 10997 bp, 9 predicted proteins | sample TARA_B110000091 | Tara Oceans TARA_B110000091 (sample SAMEA4397278) | marine metagenome | biome: Polar Biome; feature: [DCM] deep chlorophyll maximum layer (ENVO:01000326); material: water (ENVO:00002006), including particulate matter (ENVO:01000060) such as... | depth 35 m
TGTAAGTAGGTACGATCTTTTGTGGCCTGAGCTGCTTTTAGAATATGAATATTTTGCGCGGCCAACTCAACCCGCAGTTTTGCCAAAATAGCTTGCTGTTTGGCCATCAAATCGCGGGCTTCGGTGTCAATCATCTCCAATTGCTCTGTGGTGCTGCGGCCATCAATACCTGGAGTGATACTGCCTGCACGGGCCAGTTCGCGTAACCCTGCAACGCGAACAGAATAAAATTCATCAAGGTTAGTAGCTGAAATTGACAAAAACCGCAGCCTCTCTAAGAGAGGCACATTTGGATTATCAACCTCCTCCAAAACCCTCCAATTGAAAGCCAGCCAGGACAGCTCGCGATTTAAAAATCTGTCTGGCCCAGCTGCCCTAAGCCCACAGCTGCGTGCTGAGGGAAAATCACTATGCAAAAAGTCAGCTGGGTTTGTCATTATTAATCCTATATCAAGGAATCAAATTTAGCTGTGTTGCTGGTAAATTGTAAGGGGTAAGATAATGAGTACCATTGCGCGGCTGCGCTAGCTCAGAATATTTGCAGCCATCGCTCGAGTAATGGGTCGCTTTGTCGACATGCTTATCACATCTAACCGGGCTACGATATCGCCAGCTGCGTCAAAGCTTCGATCTATATTTTTCAGTATATAGGCCAGAACTTCTGGCGATGGAGATAGCTGGCGATCCATAAAGGCTTTCAACAAAACTGCGTGCAAAAGTGCATCATCCGGACGATCAATTTTGGTGCAGCTGGTACCCTCTAATCGACTGAGTAGGTCTGATAATCGAAATCCAGCCTGGCGTACTGCAATGCTGGAGGCCATAAGTAAGAGACCACCAGTGGATTGCAGATGATTGTGCAAATGAAAGAGTCGGGTTTCAGCTGGGCCAATCCCTGCCACATTTTGTAGATTGTCTACCACAATTTTAGCACCAGCTTCTGGCTGTTCAAAATCCCCTAAAGGATCAATTGGCTGTGCATCTTTTTCGTTCAGCCAAATTTTTAAGAGATGAGATTTCCCAGAGGCTTTTGGACCGAGCACAATCATTTTCCCCTGTGGCCATGTCGTACAATCTTCCAAAATTGCTACGGCGTTTTTATTAGCCTCAGATACAAAGAAGGAATGACGCTCGTGTGTCACTTTAATAGGTAATTTGAAACTGAGTTGTTCAGACATTTTTGTCGTCTTTATGGTCTGTACCACTATAAAGTGGGCCTGATGTGTACTGCGTAATCAAAAACCTAGCCACCACGCCAATAATTGCTGCTACTGGTACAGCCACCAACATACCAACAAAACCAAATATGCTGCCAAACACTGACAGGGCAAAAATTAACCAAACTGGATGAAGACCTACGGAATTTCCGACTAATTTTGGTGTTAGGAAATTGCCCTCTAAAACTTGCCCCACTATGAAGATAGCTGCAATGACGCTTATGGAGGTCCAATCACCCCAAAATTGGAAAAGGGCCAAACTCAGCGCCAAGCCGCCACCCACCAAGGCGCCAACATAAGGGATAAAAGAAATAATTCCTGACAAGAATCCCACGACTATGCCATAGTTGAGACCGGCCAGCATCAAGGCAATGGCGTAGTATATGCCTTGAATTAAGCATACTGTGCCTTGGCCACGGATGAAAGAGGCGAGGGTGGCATCAATTTCGTGACCCAAACGACGCACATTTTTCACGTGATCTCTTGGTACCAGTTCATCAATCTTAGAAACAAGATTGTCCCAGTCCAATAAGAGATAGAAGGATACAACTGGGACCACCACAATTAAAACCAACATACTTACAATCGAATTTACTGAGGAGGCCAGTCTGTTCACTAAATCACCACCCCGCGATTGAATGGTTTCCCCCAATCCAGTGAGTGATTGCCGTATGCTACTGCTATCATCTAGAAGATCTGGAAAGCGCGTAGTTAAAAAGCTCCAAAACTCTGTGGCAATTACTGGGGCCGTATTAAACAAAGCAATTGCCTGCTCCACCGCTAGCGGCACAATCAGTAAAATTGCCAGAACAAAGGCGAGCATTACCACAATTGTGATGGCCGTGGTTGATAATAAACGCGATAGGCCCAAGCGTTGCAGGCGATCTGCAATAGGATCGAGGCAATAGGCAACTGCACCGCCCAAGACGAACGGCAACAGCGTATCGCCCAGTAAGAATAATAACAGGCCGAAAATTACTGCTGAGATGCCCCAGTAGCGCAATTGTGAAGATACCGGTAAACCCATAATCAATCCCCTTTTGTTATCCAACTTGCGTATTGTGCCGCACCTTGCAAGGGGTGTGGATAAAATATGCGCTCGAAAGCTAATGTTTTTACCACTTTTGCTTGTGACAGTGGCATCGGAGCTCTAAACATGAGCAACAATTCAACTGGAGTGTTCCATGCGCCTTAGCCGCTATTTTTTGCCCGTCCTGAAAGAAAACCCAGCTGAGGCACAGATCGTCTCACACCGTTTGATGCTACGCGCGGGGATGATCAAACAATCTGCCGCTGGAATTTACTCCTGGTTGCCTTTAGGCCTCAAGGTTTTAAAGAAAATCGAAAACATTGTGCATGAAGAGCAAGAAAAAGCAGGCCATCTCGCCATGATTATGCCGACGATCCAATCTGCTGATCTATGGCGCGAATCTGGACGTTATGACGATTATGGTGAGGAAATGTTACGGTTTAAAGATCGCCATGACCGCGATATGTTGTTTACCCCAACTGCCGAAGAATTGATTACTGATATTTTCCGGGGCCATGTGACTAGCTACAAAGATATGCCGCTGACCATGTATCAAATTCAGTGGAAGTTCCGCGATGAACGCCGTCCACGCTTTGGAGTGATGCGTGGCCGCGAATTTTATATGAAAGACGGCTATACTTTTGATCTCACTAAAGAGGACGCTTTGCACGCTTACAATCGCCATTTGGTGAGCTACTTACGAACGTACGAGCGCATGGGTTTGCAGGCCATTCCTATGCGGGCAGACAGTGGCCCGATTGGTGGAGACGACACCCATGAATTTTTAGTTTTGGCGGAAACTGGTGAGAGTGAAGTCTTCTATGATAGTGCCGTCACTGATTTGACCTTTGGTGATCGTGAAATTGATTTTGACGATGTGGCAGATTGCCAGTCAATAATGGAGGAGTTTACCACAAAATACGCTCGGACAGATGAAACCCACGATGAGGCATTGTTTGCCGAGGTTCCCGAAGATCGTCGCAAAGTAGCGCGTGGCATTGAAGTGGGGCAGATCTTTTACTTTGGCACTAAATATTCTGAGGCTATGGGAGCATCTGTACAAGATGCGGAAGGCAAGAAAGTACCCGTCCACATGGGTAGTCATGGTATTGGCGTGAGCCGCCTTGTGGGAGCCATTATTGAGGCCAGCCATGACGACAAAGGCATCATTTGGCCAGAGGGCGTGACGCCATTCCACTGTGGAATTGTGAATCTTAAGCAGGGCGATGATGAGGCTGATGGAGCCTGTGAAAGCCTCTATAAGAAGCTTACTATAGCTGGTCTGGACCCGCTGTATGATGATCGCAATGAGCGTGCTGGTGGTAAATTTGCTACTATGGATTTGATCGGCCTGCCATGGCGTATTACCGTTGGTCCTCGTGGCTTGAAAAATGGTGTGGTGGAACTGACTAGCCGCAAGACAGGCTTAAGCGAGGAAATGTCACCTGAAGACGCTGTGGAAAAAGTAATAGCCCAATACCCCTTGGGTGGTTAGACTTTATCCAGTATAAAAAAGGCTGAAATGTCATGATCCAATATGCAACGACTGTGGATAATTTACAGGTCAGATCACTTTTTATAGCTAGAATCCCTAAGGTGCGCCTATGAAGAGCGCGGTACCTTTTTCTAGTTTTGAATTTTTGATTGCTTGGCGTTACCTGCGGGCTAAACGTGCTGAGGGTGGCGTTAGCGTCATGACACTAATCAGCTTAATCGGTATAGCCCTAGCCGTGGCGGCTTTGATCATTGTGCTAGCTGTGCGCAGTGGCTTTCGGACAGAATTTGTTGATGCTATTTTGGGCGCTAATGCCCATGTCACCGTTTATGAACGCAAGTTTGATCCTAAGTCTGGTAGCTTTGATTATGCGATAAATGACTATGGGGCTTTGACTGATAGTATTGAAGCAGTTGCAGGTGTCACGCGGGCCGCACCGTTGATCCGTGGGCAAGTAATGGGCAGCTCCAATGATTTTAATCATGGGATTATGGTGTTTGGGATCACCCTAGATAAGTTGAAAACTATACCCAACGTTGCTGATTCTGAAGGTAGTTTGGGGGACATTGAGGGTTTTCCTGGTGGGGTTGCAATCGGCTCTGGCGTGGCCAGGGCCTTACACTTGTCTATTGGGGACCGTATCAAGTTGATATCGCCTAATGGCGTTCGCACTGCTTTTGGCACTAGTCCCAGAGTGAAGTCTTACACGGTAGCCTATATATTCACCGCAGGGCATTATAATATTGATCAAACCCGCCTATACTTGCCATTTGGGGAGGCTCAGAGTTTCTTCAACAGAGAAGGCCAAGCTGACCAGATCGAAGTTTTTATAAATGATCCAGAAGCAGTAAATGCTATGATATTTGCGCTTAGGGCGGCAAGTGGTGAGGATGCGGTTTTGGAAACCTGGCGTGATTATGCAGGTGGGTTTCTCAGGGCCTTGGCCATTGAAGATAATGTGATGCTGGTAATAATGATCGTACTGATATTACTTTCCACAATGAACATTATTTCAGGCTTGATCATGTTGGTTAAAAATAAAGGCCGCGATATTGGAATTCTGCGTACCATGGGCTTGACCGAGGGCACTGTGTTGCGTGTATTTTTTTTATGTGGGGCAGGCATTGGTCTTGTTGGAACGATCCTAGGTGTGTTGTTAGGCGTATTGTTTGTGCTCAATATAGATACGATTTTTAGCCTAGTAAACTATATATCTGGCGGCGAAGTTTGGGACCCATCTATTCGTGGGATTTATCATCTGCCCGCAGAGTTGCGGGGTATGGATGTGGCTAAGGCTATGGGGATCTCACTATCGTTATCTTTTATCATCACCATTTTTCCTGCCCGCCGTGCGGCGCGGATGAACCCAGTTGAGGCTTTGCGAAATGAGTGATCCAATCCTGAAAATGGTGGGGCTTTATAAGTCCTATAATCCAGGGCAAGCCAATGTCATATCGGTTTTACAAGACTGTGATCTGACGCTAACAGCGGGTCAGGTAGTCTCACTTGTGGCTCCATCGGGGGCGGGGAAGTCAACGCTGCTGCACATTGCTGGTCTGCTGGACACAGCGGATAGTGGAAGCCTGCAGATCGTTGGCCGCGATATGGCTAGTGCTGATGATAAATTGCGGACAGATATGCGGCGCATGAAGATTGGGTTTGTTTATCAGTTTCACCACCTCCTACCAGAATTTACGGCGGTGGAGAATATTATGCTCCCACAGCAAGCCACTGGTCTAAGGCCATCCGCGGCTCGCCTGCGCGCTTTGGAGCTGTTGGACCAAGTGGGGCTTGTGGATCGTGGGCATCACCTACCTGGTGAGATGTCAGGGGGTGAACAGCAAAGGGTGGCGTTTTGTCGGGCCTTGGCCAATGCGCCCAAGCTGTTACTGGCAGATGAACCCACTGGCAATCTTGACCCAGAAACCTCAGATCACGTATTCAGCGTTTTGATGAATTTAGTGCGTGCCACGGGAATGGCGGCGCTGATTGCAACCCATAACATGGATTTGGCGGGGCGTATGGACCGGCAGGTTCGACTTAGTAAGGGCCAGATACTTTAATTTTTGCGTTGAAAAAAAATCCAAACCCTGATTTTTTATGGTGATAAAAATTATTGTAAATGGGAAGCCCAATGCCACTTGTCTCAACTATCGATATTGAACGTGCCAGTAAATCCGCCTTGGTGGCATATGGTGCAAAAGATTGGATCGCGGTTTCAGTGGCCCGGGCAATTGCGGACGCAGAATCTTTTGGTAATGTGATTTGTGGCCTCTATTATCTTGAAAGCTACTGCCGCCAGTTGGTCACTGGCCGGGTTGATGGTACGGTGGATCCACAGGTTTCAGCGTCACGGCCTGGATCTATTTTGTCTGATGCGAAATTTGGATTTTCGCAGCCTGCTTTTGAGGCAGCTCTACCTACTGCTATCGCAGCAGCGCGTACTAATGGCACCGCATCTCTGTCAGTGGCTCATGCACATACCTGTACATCGCTTGGATATTTTACTGCGCAATTAGCGGCTAAGGGTTTTTTAGCCATTGGCTTCACTAATGCAAGTCCGGTGGTTGCCCCTCCCGGCGGCAATCAAAAGGTGATCGGTACTAATCCTATCGCCATGTCTGTCCCCAATGGTGAGGGTGGTTTGGCCGTGCATTTTGACTTTTCAACTTCTGCTGTTGCGCTGGGCAAGATCACTATGGCTAAGGCTGCGGGCGAGGCTGTTCCTCTCGGCTGGGCCGTCGATGCGCAGGGGGAGCCTACCACAGACCCTCAAACTGCTTTGGAGGGATCTTTAGTTTCGGCTGGTGGATATAAGGGCTGGGGATTTGGGGTTTTGGCGGAGCTTTTGGCCGCTGGAATTACTGGATCGGTTAATTCGTTAGACGTTGGTGGACTCAAGCTGCCTGATGGCGCGCCTCATGGATTGGGCCAGTTTTACTTTATCATAGACCCAAGTACTCATCACGCAGACTTTGCTGATAGGTTGACGCGCTTGGTGGATGCTGTGGGATTGCAAGAGGGTTCACGTTTGCCTGGTAGCAACCGGCAGGCTAAGGTAGAGATTAATGTGCCAGATGTGCTGTGGGATGCAGTGGGCATTTTGTGTAAAGGCCCTTCTTAAGCCTTTTGAGTAAGTACCACACCAGCGGCCATCAATAATAATCCGCTGAGACGTGGCCAGCTGAGCGGGACATGCTGCGCACCGAATAAGCCAAAATTATCAATTGTGGCGGCAGAGATCAGCTGACCAATAAGCACAAAGAAAATGGCATTTCCAACGCCAAATTTTGGTGCAATAGCGGTGATTGAAAGCACATAAAACGCCAGCAACAGTCCAGGTAAAAGTAAATGCCGTGGCGCTGAGGCCAATTTCACAACTGCACTGGGTCCAGTGACCAAAGTTACCAACAGTGCTGTAAGAAACCCAACTGTGAGCAATACAGCCCCAGCTAGCATAGGAGCCCCAAGATGGCGGCCTAAAGCCGCATTCATGGCCGCCAGCACAGGAACCCCAATTCCGGCAGCAAGCATGGTGATGGCATAGATTGACATAAAGCAGGCTCCTTGAGATTGTTAAACGTCCAGCTCTTCCACAAACTTTGCATTGGCTTGAATATATTCAAAGCGCTTTTCAGGCTTTTTGCCCATCAAACGTTCGATTAGATCGCCGGTTTCACCTGGTACATCCTCATCCACGGTAACACGGATCAATTTGCGAGTGGTGGGGTCCATTGTTGTTTCTTTTAGGTCTTTTGCATCCATCTCTCCCAACCCTTTGAACCGGCTGACGTCAATTTTGCCTTTACCGCCAAGGCCTTTTTCCAGCCACGTGGCCTTTTCGGCTTCATCTAAACAATAGACGCGTTTTGCCCCTTGGGTTAGCCGGAAAAGTGGGGGGCAGGCCAGATACAGATGCCCGGTATCAATCAAAGGGCGCATTTGTGAAAAAAAGAAGGTCATGAGTAGGCTGGCAATATGCGCACCATCCACATCCGCGTCGGTCATAATTATAATTTTATCATAGCGGAGATCATCAACGTTGAACTTCGTTCCAACGCCTACACCGAGAGCTTCACACAGATCGCTTATCTCTGCATTGGAACCTAGCTTATTGGAGGCTGCGCCCAGGACATTGAGAATCTTGCCTTTCAAAGGTAGCAAAGCTTGGTTCACGCGGTTTCGCGCACCTTTTCCAGAGCCGCCTGCACTGTCGCCTTCCACGATGAATAACTCAGTACCTTCGCGTGTTTTAGAAGTACAATCAGTAAGCTTGCCTGGCAATCGGAGCTTTTTTGTGGCAGATTTGCGCTGAGTTTCTTTCTCTTGGCGTCGGCGCAAACGCTCTTCTGCGCGCAAGACCAGAAAATCAAGAATAGCGCCGGCTGATTTCGTGTCAGCTGCTAGCCAGTTGTCAAAGCGGTCACGCACTGCATTTTCGACTAAGCGCTGGGCCTCAACGGTAGCCAAGCGGTCTTTGGTTTGGCCTACAAATTCTGGCTCGCTGATAAAACATGATACTAAGGCACAGCCCCCGGCTGTAAGGTCGTCTCTGGTGATATTGGTGGCTTTGCGGTTGTTGACCAATTCACCATAGGCCTTGATACCCTTCAGGATAGCAGCCCAAAAGCCGCTTTCATGGGTGCCGCCTTCAGGGGTTGGCACAGTGTTACAATATGATTGGATGAAGCCGTCGCGTGAAGGGGTCCAGTTGACGGCCCATTCTACCTTCCCGGGTACATTGAAACGCTCTTTGAATTCAACAGTGCCCGCAAACGGCGCATCAGCATATGTGCTGGCTTTACCCAGGGTTTCGTTAAGATAATCGGACAAGCCTCCGGGGAAGTGAAAGATGGCCTCTGTTGGAGTTTCGCCATCATCGATCTGACTTTTCCAGCGAATTTCAACACCGGAGAATAAATAGGCTTTGGAGCGTATGGAATTGAACAGCCGTACTGGTTTGAACCTATGTTTTCCAAAAATTTCTGCATCTGCGTGAAAAGTTACCGTGGTGCCGCGCCGATTAGGCGCCGCACCAATTTTGGCAATGGGGCCAAGAGGCACACCGCGCGAGAAGCGTTGCTCATACAGCTCGCGGTTGCGGGCTACTTCGACAATCATAGAATCGGACAGCGCATTCACGACTGAGGCACCAACTCCGTGGAGGCCACCAGATGTTTGGTAGGCCTTCCCAGAAAATTTACCGCCAGCATGTAGTGTGCACAGGATCACTTCGAGTGCCGATTTGTTTGGGAACTTTGGGTGTGGATCTACGGGAATGCCGCGGCCGTTGTCGCGGATCATTACGGAATAATCTGCTAATAGCTCAACTTCGATACGATTGGCGTGGCCTGCCACCGCCTCATCCATAGAGTTATCGAGAACCTCAGCCACGAGGTGATGCAGTGCGCGTTCATCAGTTCCACCGATATACATGCCGGGGCGCTTTCGAACTGGCTCAAGCCCCTCCAAAACCTCAATGGATGAGGCGTCATAGGTGGTATCATCGACTGCGGATAATAGGTCACTTGCCATGGGCCTGCTCTTTCTTTGATTGTTGCTATTCATGGCAGAAGTTGCGTCGCAAGAAAAGGCCTCCACTACATGTTGGCCCAAATTCTATGTTAGATTTTGCCTTTGAGCGCCCGAGCTGTAAAGAATTCTTTTAATTAATGGCTGCAAAGTGGAGTTACGGCCTAAAATTTATGATTAATATATGAGAATTTTCTTGCTGGTCAGCAGCTTAGTTGCTCCTTAATACAGTCGAATGAGCAAATTTAAGGTAATCAAACTCGAAGTACGGTCTTTGTTGGTGTTAGGCCTGCCCTTGGTAGGTAGCCAGGTGGCGCAGTTTGCGGTTCATGTGACTGATACTCTAATGCTGGGATGGTATTCTGTTTTGGCTTTGGCTCAGGTAACCTTAGGCGCTCAGATTTTTTTTATCGCTTTTATTACCACGTCCGGTTTTGCCTTTTCTGTATTACCGATGGTAGCAAAATCTATGGCTGAGGATGATCCACAATCGGCCCGCCGGACTACGCGCATGGGGCTTTGGCTATCGACTATTGCGGCTGGTTTTTTGTTTCTGCCGATGTGGTTCTCTGCCCCAATTCTTGTGTCAATGGGTCAGGATACTGTCGTGGCGCAAGGTGCGCAGGACTATTTGCGCATTGCGGGCTTTGGTCTTTGGCCAGCGCTTTGGGGCCTTACCTTGCGCAGCTATCTTTCGGCGTTGGAGCATACGGGCGTCGTGCTATGGATTTCGTTAGGGGTTTTAGTCGCCAACGCGTTGATCAACTATGCCTTGATTTTTGGATATTGGGGTATGCCTGAGTTGGGCTTACAGGGGGCTGCAATTGCTTCAGTGATTGCGGTGAGCCTATCTTTAATTGGCTTTGTTATTTACATTCAAACCTGCTTTCCCGAACAAGCGATGTTTGCTCGATTTTGGCGGTTTGACCGGGTTGCCACATTGGCTGTTACGCGTCTCGCCATGCCTATTTCGGCTACGGCTTTGGCGGAGAGTGGTTTGTTCGCGGGCTCTGCTTTTATGATGGGCTGGTTGGGGCATTTGGAATTAGCGGCGCATGGGATTGTACTGCAATTGGCAGCTATTAGTTTTATGGTGCATTTGGGACTGTCACAGGCGGGCACTGTACGGGCTGGACAGGCGTTTGCTCGCGGTGATTGGGCAGCGGTAAAACGCACGGCAGCGGTTACGATGGGACTTTCGACACTGGCCGCCTTAATAGCGATATTCTTCTTTTTGGCCACGCCACAGATGCTAATTAGTGCATTTTTGGATGTTGAAGATTTACTAGCACCTGACATTCTTCGCATCGGTACGTTACTCTTGATTGTGGCCGCAATGTTTCAGTTTGTAGATGCGGCGCAGGTGGTTGCCCTGAGCTTACTACGTGGACTTCAGGATACCAAAATTCCAATGCTGATCGCCGCAGTTTCTTATTGGCTTATAGGTCTTCCTATCAGCTATGTCTTAGGTTTCGCCATGGACTACAAGGAGACAGGGATTTGGCTGGGCTTAGTTTTTGGTCTTGGGGTCGCTGCAGTGCTTCTTTGGGCGCGGTTCTCTGTGTTGACACGTGGAACTTACAAGCGCGCTTAGCCTCGGACGGTTGCATCTGATCAGCGATTGCGATAGTAGAGGTTATATTATCAATTGAAATCAACAGCTAGTCTGTGATCCGTGCTAATTTCAAGCCATGACTGCTGGCTCTAGATCATGCTATTTTCT
>TARA_B110000091_G_scaffold77417_1_pt1 | contig 10993 bp, 7 predicted proteins | sample TARA_B110000091 | Tara Oceans TARA_B110000091 (sample SAMEA4397278) | marine metagenome | biome: Polar Biome; feature: [DCM] deep chlorophyll maximum layer (ENVO:01000326); material: water (ENVO:00002006), including particulate matter (ENVO:01000060) such as... | depth 35 m
ACCCAAAGGGATAATTTTAACATAAATAGTAGACTTCAGTGGCGCTATATGCCCATGTCCGACTTATTTATTGTCTATTCTGATAATTATATGGTAGAATATTTTGGGCCACGTAATCGAGCGCTAGTTCTGAAGTTAAATTATTGGTTCAATTTGTAAATAATTTTAGATGCACTAGACACAGGTCTTCTTGATCGAAAATTCTTTGGTTTGATGGATTTCTTAAAGTTTTAGTAAAGATTAACGAGATAGGGCCGTATACTCTTCGGAGAGATTCAAACGCCCGTAGAGAAAAACTTATTGAGCCGGCACATTGAGCACCTCCTTAACTAATGACATTAATAGAAATACTCATAACGTTTAGTGCTACCTTCACCAACGCAGGCTGAGAAAATAATATTTTAGTTTTATTTTTGTGTTTATCTAGCAAGCAGATGAATAAATATGACCGCAAAAAAAAGAATATTAATCTTATATTTTATCTTATTGATCCATGGTGGATTTTGTCAAATTCTAGATACTACCCTCGCCAATTTTCAATATTATCATCATCAAGTACCGGAGGAAAAAGTTTATTTATCGACAGATAAAGAGGTGTTTGTTCAAAATGAAAATCTATGGTTCTCTGTTTATTTAGTCAATGCCAGTACGCATAAAACCAGCTTGATCAGTGAGCTTGTAAATATTGATTTACGAGGTCCGGAGGATCAAATCATTTCCTCTTTAGTGATTGATATGAGCTCGGATTTAGGCAAAGGCAGTTTTTTTTTGGCAGACAGCCTTATTGAGGGTAATTATACCCTCAACGCTTATACCCATTATATGCGTAATAGCTCGCCAGAATTTATTTTTTCTAAGACCGTTAAATTTTTCAATTTAAAACGGAAGAAGTATGTCAAAGAAGCCATCAATGATGAAAGATCTCCCCATGTTGAATTTTTTCCAGAAGGAGGATATTTAGTAAGTGGAGTGCCCAATACTGTTGCATTTAAGATAAGCGATGGCGTCGGACAAGGATTGACTCATAGCGGTCGATTACTTGATGATATGGGTAATGAAATCAGGGTGTTAAATCCTTTAAATTTTGGATTAGGAAGGTTTCAATTTACACCAGAGAATGGGCAGAGATACCGTGGAGTTTTTCAGGTGAATGGTGAGGATTATATTTTTAAACTCCCCAAAGCTAAGGACAGAGGCTATCAACTAACCGTAAGAAAGGCTTTGACTAAAACCCATATTACCGTTAAGGGATCACCAGGTATGAGTTTCGAAAATACTTATCTAGTGATGCATATAAGGGGCAATATCATCAAAGTCGTAAAAGCGACTTTGGGGCAAGAATTTATTTATAACTCCTTGATTAATGATCAAATTCCATCAGGAATTATCCATGTTACTTTTTTTAAAGAGCGTGAGCCTTTACTTGAAAGATTAATTTATAATGAAAGTTCAAATGATAAAATAATCATAGAGGCTCATGTGACAGCGAATATTCAAAAGAGAAGTAAGGTTAATTTTGATTTAAGTGTTTTAAATCCGAATGGATCAAAATCATCAGGTTTGTTTTCGGTTTCAGTACAAAAAAAATCAACAGATAGAAATTATGTCAATATTGAAAATTATTTATGGTTGACTTCTGATTTGATAGGAAACATTGAATCACCAAACTATTACACAAATACGGCCAATAAGGATCGATTTGAAATGTTGGATCTACTCATGTTAACCCATGGATGGAGAAGATTTGACTGGGATAACTTATTAAATAAGGCTTTACCTCCGATCCTTTATTTTCCAGAAAAGGGATTTACCTTGGAAGGTAAAGTGGTCCGCTGGGAAGATCGATCAAAGCCGATCAAAGCTGATGTATCACTGACATTTCTTGAAAATATCACTTTTCAAACAAATACTTCTAGTAATGAAGCGGGTGACTTTTGGTTTGAAGGACTCTCAATTGAAGATACGGTAAATGCTGTGATTCAAACAGTCAATCGGAAGAAGGATAGAAAAGGAAAATCAGGTAAAATAATGAATTCATTTATTACATTGAAAAAGAAGACTTATCCTGAATTGAAGAAAAGAATACCAGCTAGAAAGGAGAAAGACAGAACGATACATCGTGATTATTTAGATGATATGTTGGAAATTGCCCAAATTAAAGCCTCATTTGACGGAGATGTGATCTTCCTAGATGAAGTGGCAGTGGAATCAATGAAAGATCGATCGGCAGACCCTTTTTATCGTGATTATATGCTTTATCGTGAGCCAGATACCCGTTTGGTCATAGATTCTATAAAGACGGGATATGCCAATATTTTTGATGTAATTAAAGGGAGGCTTACCGGTGTAGAATTAAGCAAAGATGAGAACGGAGATTATTCTGCCTTAATTAGAGGTGCAACGTCAATTTCTTTAGATAATAGGGCTATATTTTTACTTGATGGGCAGGAGATTTCGGCTTCGGTTATTAGTACCATCAACCCCAATGATATTTCTCATGTGGATATATTAAAAGGTACCCGTGCAATAATTTACGGAACGCCGAATGGGGTGATCGCCTTTTACAGAAAGACAGGAAGATCTGGCATTGCCCTGGGTAATACAATGGGTATTTTAAATATAAAAATGTATGGATACCATCAGCCAGATGAGTTTTATGTACCCAACCATAAAAATCCAACTGAAAAAGAAAAGATAAGGCCAGATCATCGTGGTACACAGTACTGGGCCCCAAGTATCCCATTGAAGCATAATAAAGCTAATTTTTCTTATTACACTTCAGATGATTCAGGGGATTTTGTTGCTTATATCGAAGGGTTGACTCAGGAGGGCAGATTGATCAGAGCGGAGGTCAATTTTGAAATACACTAAGTCAGGCTTGGTAGACCATTGCATTTATATTCATTCCGGCACCCACGGAGGCAAATATGATTTTATCTCCTTTTTGGATACTATGCCCATCCAATTCATTCTTTAAAATTAGATCGAGTAGGGTAGGGACAGTGGCTACTGATGAGTTGCCGAGCCAAGAAATAGTCATGGGCATAATATCGACAGGAATAGATAGATCACCCTCAAGTTTGTAGAGTCTTTCTAGAATGGCATCATCCATTTTCCCATTGGCCTGATGGATGAGTACTTTTTTAATCTCACTGAGTGGAATACCGCTTTTATGTAGGCACGATTGAATCGCCCCGGGCACATGATTTAATGCATATTGATAGAGTTTTCGGCCATACATCTTCAGATAAATACCTTCTTTGGTGCCATTTTCAGGTAAATAAGACTCTCCCATAAAGAGCATTTCAGAGTGATCTAAGGTGTCAGAGCGTGTTTTATGAGCCAAGATACCTGTTGGGGTATTACTTTTTTGAGAAGTCAATAAAGTGGCTCCCGCCCCATCAGCATAGATCATGCTGTCTCTATCATGAGGATCAGAAATTCTCGAAAGGATATCTGCTCCAATGACTAAAATATTATGAGCATCTCCCGACTTGATGTAATAATCTGCTTGTATCATGGCTTGAAGCCAACCAGGACATCCAAAAGGAAGGTCATAGGCGACCGTATTTGGATTTGCAATATTTAATTTTTTCTTGACACGAGCGGCTAGACTAGGCAAAATATCTACGCCCGTATTCCCATGCTTTAATTCACCAAAATTATGCGCAAAAATAATGTAATCAAGCTCCTCTCGATTAACTCCAGATGAATTTAAGGCATCTTTAGCTGCGAGCCAACCAAGATCAGATGTGCCCAAATTATCATCTGCATAGCGTCTTTGGCTTATGGTTGTAATTTGCTCGAATTTTTCAATGATCTCAATATTAGGTTGAGAGAATGCCTGCCCAGAAGCGTCGGTAAAATGATTACCTAAGAAGGCTTCATTGGGTATGACTTGGGTTGGAATATATTTACCTGTTCCGCAAATAACACTGTATGTTTTTTCTGACATGCCTATGAAATATTATGTGTTTTAAAGGTTTCATTCCTTCTGAATACCGCAGAATACTAATTTAACCACTAAATTAGTATAAAAAACCTAATTATTTTCAAAAGAAGCCTTTGCTCTATTAAATAATATCTCTAAATGCTTTTAATTCTGCTTACAAGGGAAATTCCTCTAGGTAATGGGCCACATGAAAGCCTAGATTCCTGATTTTTTTGGCCTGTTCAGAATGGTTATCTAAGCCGGGATTTGTATGATTTAGATGAATGAAGTAAATTTTATTTTTTTCTTTTAAGGGCATGGATGAAAACAAATCCATGGTTTCACTGATAAAGGGATGAGGTATTTCTGAAATATCTCTATGATTAATTTCATCGCTATCTAAAAAGGTGCCATCAATAAAGGCATAATCTACCAGGGTTATTTTGTGAGTGATATCTTCTCCCCATTCATGCCATTTGTCGATATCAGGAATGAACAGTGCTGTTTTGTTCGGGCCTTCTATTTGATAACCTACCGTTTCCGAATATTCATCTCTGTGAGGGATTAAAAAGGGCTTAACCTTTATTAGAGAATTGATTTGATGATGAACTTGATTGGTTAGGGGTTGAATTTCAATGTTTTTTTCATTGATTAATTGATTCCAAGGGCCATTTTTTTCTAAAAAAATCTGCATTTTGGGCATGACGAATACCTCTGTTTGATGGCTGTTGAAAGCCTCTTTGCCTAAGTACATTAACCCTGAATAGTGACCTATATGGGCATGGGTTAAAAAGATACCATTGGGTATATCGTCCTTTTGGAATGGAGTAAATCTATGTAATGCTTTGAGCTGCTCTGGAAAGTCTGGCGTGGCTTCAAAAATAAAGCTTTGCTCATTGACTGGATCAACCAAGCCCAAGCAAGTTACTTTTCGTTTAGGATCGGGATGTCCCCAGAGTACTGCGCAACAGGATTTAGTACATCCAATATGAGGAGAACCTCCATCTTGGACATTGCCAAGAACAACGAGAAAAGGAGCTGGTTGTGGATGGGGTTGTGGATTGATGTCAGGCGTTATCAGGACGTCCATCAACGGCATACAGGTCAAAGATAAAAAAATAATTATTGACATATTTCAGTGATTTAACTTTATAGAAGTATGAAACTAACCAAAATAAGGGCATAAAAAAAGGGTAATTAAAAACTACCCTTTAAACTTAATAAAAAAGAAGAATTTAGTTTAATGTGATAAGCTTATCATAGACTTTGCCATTTGTGTATAGTTGGATGGTGTAGTTCCCTGAATTAAGTTGAGAAAGATCATAGGATTGGCCTAGATTCATACTCCCTGACAACTTTTTTTCTGAGATTATATTCTGATTTTCATCAATAATCGAAATTGTTAATTTTTCATTGTTTAAGGCTAGTAAACTCACATTGAGTTGGGTATCCTTCAACACTATTTGAGGTTTGAAGGCAATAGTTTTAACTTGGTTTGCAGCGGCTACCTTACCATTATTTTTGATTAAGGTTATGGTCTCAATCTTGTAATCGTCTTCTATTTTGAGTTCGTATGTGCCGTCAGGTAATTCCATTAGGTTTAGGGAGCGTCTGTAGCTGTCAGCGCTAGCGATATCTTCTTTGTAAATAACGACTCCTTGTTGATTCAGTAGTAAGCACTGGGTGTCGTACTTAATATCTGATAACTGAATGATGAACACATAACTATTTGAAGAAATAATTCTTAAATCAATACGGTGATCAGCTTTTACAAAGTTGAGCGATAGCAATAAGCATAGAATGGATATTTGAATGTTTAATTTTTTCATTATGAAAACGTTTTTTAGATAAATTGATAAAGCAAAACTAGTTGGTTCATTTAGTATCAGGTACATCAAAATTTTCTTATATATGTTTTATTTTAACATTTATATGAGTTAATAAATAGATTAAGGGTAATTCAGCTTACTTTTAAGTTAATTTACCATTGAAATAAATCCTTCATGATTTTTACGAATCCTACTTTTGAGAAGATCAGTACCCCACACGGGGGTTCTATTTTAGTAAGGGAATTTTCTCATGTGCCCCGAGATACCCGACCTTATTGGCATTATCATCCTGAATTGGAGTTGGTGTATGTAAATGGCGGCAGTGGGAAGCGACATATTGGAAGTCATTTATCTTATTTTCAGGAAGGAGAACTTGTTTTGATTGGCCCCAATCTCCCACATCAGGGCTTTACCAATAGACTTAGCGGTCACAGTAGTGAAACCGTAGTCCATTGGCCAGCAGATTTTTTAGGACCTGACTTTTTTAATGTTCCAGAAATGGCACCCATCAAACGTATGTTTGAAATGTCTAGAAAGGGTTTGGCCTTCACGGGAAGAACCAAACTTGTCGTGGGGGCCAAATTAGAAAAGCTCTATGATTTAAATCAGTTTAAGCAAGTAACAAGATTATTGGAAATACTTAATGATTTGGCTTTGTCTGATGAATATGTGATGCTGAATGCAGAAGGTTTTTCGCTAGAGGTAGAAGGGCAAGACAACGATCGTATTAATAAGGTCTTCAATCACGTGAGAGAGAATTTTCAGGAGTTAATTACTTTGACAGAAATTGCGGATTTAGTGAGTATGACTGAACCTTCTTTTTGTCGCTATTTTAAGAAATTGACTAGTAAAACCTTTGTTCAATTTCTAAACGAATATAGATTGGTTCACGCTTCTAAGTTATTAGCAGAAAAAAAGATCAGTATCACTGAAGTTTGCTATGAAAGTGGATTTGGTAATTTTTCTCATTTCAATAAGAAATTCAAGGTGTTTACGGGTAAGACGCCTTCACAATACAGATCGGACTTAAAAGAAATCATTCAATAGTATAGGGTGTTTTCTATTTCAAGATACTTTAAACTGAGTTTATGGCAACACGCGATTTAATAAATTAGCCATCTAAAACGCATTCCCATTCAAGGGGAAAAAGTTCGATGGTTCCTAAAAAACGTACGAGACAACTTCTCATACATTTAAGAATACGTTCCAGATATTTCGATTTTTTCATGAGGATGACTTCTCTTATGAGGAGAAAGGATTTTCGATATGTCTGAATCATTTGTTGATCATTTTTTGTCAATTTTGTTGCCTACTACTAGGTAGCCTGATATAATTATTTTCTTTAATGATCCTTTGGGCGATCTAACTATTATACAATAATATTGGGGTGTCAGAATAAAAGTGGAGGTCAATAAAATATTGGCAATTACTAATATTAAACTTATGTTGACTTAATCTAATAAAATTAAACCAAAAGAATACCCAAGTATTTAAAAAACAATAAAACTTTGAATTCAGAAGAAAAAGTAATCATTTCACAGATTAAAGGCAGAAATCGGCAGACATTTGATCAGCTGTTTCAGTATTGCTATGAACAACGTGTTAGATTTGCTGAAGGGATGTTGTACGAGATCGATGCTTCCAAGGATATTGCACAAAATTGTTTATCTATTGCTGGGACCATGTGGAATCTATTGAGATCAACACTTCCATTAAAGTTTACCCCTTCAAATCAATACGGAATAGATGTTTAATAAGATCAAAATCTTGGGTATTCAGGACAGTTGAAACTTGCTGTTTTTGGAAAGGTTCGGAAATAATGAGCAGATTGATGAAAGCATGGATAAGACAGCATTCGATCGCATCAGAGAAGTACTCAATTCCCTACCAGATAAAATGTGAGAGTTCATTTCAAATAAAATACCTTGATAATCAAAAGCGGAAGAAAATCATTGAAATTCTAAGCATTGGGGAACTGAAATAATCAGTTATGAAGTGCTGATTGATTGTTAATTTGCAGATAATATTTTCACCTGGGACTTTCTCAAATGATTTTTATCAATCAGTTTGATTAATCGCTAATTATTATGTTGATTTATTTTTCTTAAGGATAAAGCGACATCCTAACGGCAGTTGCCATGGTCAGTTAACTAAAGAGAAAGAGTGAAGGAATAAAAAAATTGATGAAGGAGTTAATAATGGGTAACATAAAATTTGTTTTTTTTCTATGGCTCATGGTAGTGGCAAGCCCTATTTTTTCTCAGCATTCGGTGGCCAGGCAATGGAACGAAGTATTACTCGAAGCCATTAGAAATGATTTTGCGAGACCTACAGTTCACGCTAGAAATTTATTTCATGTTTCTATGGCTATGTATGATGCCTGGGCAGTTTATGACGATTACGCAGAGACGTTTTTTCTAGGAAAGTCCCTTGCCGGGTATAATAATCAATTTGATAAAATATTGATACCAGCTAACAGAGAAATCGCAAGAGCTGAGGCGATCAGTTATGCGGCCTATCGGCTATTGAAACATAGATTTAGAATTTCACCAGGTGCGGATATAACGCTGCCGAGATTAGATAGTCTGATGCATTTGCTTGATTATGACATTGACTTCATTTCAACGGTCTACCAAGAGGGTTCTTCGGCAGCATTGGGTAATTACATTGCTACGCAAATCATTGAATTTGGAATGCAGGATGGATCAAATGAAGAGTTTTTTTATGCCAATCTGTTTTATGAATCTATCAATGACCCCTTGGTACCCACATTGTCGGGCAACCAAGATGAAATCGATCCAAATCGTTGGCAGCCCCTTGCTTTTGATTTTTTCATAGATCAGGCAGGTTTTGAGATACCTGGAGGTATACCTGCGTTTCTTAGCCCCGAGTGGGGAAATGTAGTCCCTTTTTCCTTAAGCCAAGAGGATCGAACCATTAAAGAGCGAGACGGTCACGAATATTGGATTTACCATGATCCTGGAGAACCATGTTACCTAGAAATTGATGGCGGGGGGACTTCGGCGGAATACCAATGGGGAAATAGCCTTGTAGCGATTTGGTCATCTCAGTTAGATCCCTCTGATGGCGTGATGATTGATATTTCACCTACATCCATCGGTAATATAGCTCCTGAAAGTTATCCGACTACACTCAATGGATATCGAGATTTTTATAATTTATTTCAAGGCGGAGACCCCAGTCAAGGCCATATTATCAATCCGAGTACGCAAGAATCTTATGCATCGCAAATAGTCCCAAGAGGAGATTATACCCGTGTGCTCGCTGAATTTTGGGCAGATGGACCAGACTCCGAATCACCACCAGGGCATTGGTTTACCATCCTTAATTATGTCAACGATCATGAACTTTTTGAAAAAAAATTTGAGGGTCAAGGAGAAATTTTAGATGATTTGGAATGGGATGTTAAAGCTTATTTTACGCTGGGAGGTGCCGTTCACGATGCGGCCATTGCCGCATGGAGTATCAAAGGGTGGTACGATTATATTCGACCGATTTCTGCCATTCGTTATATGGCAGATCAGGGGCAATCATCGAACCCTGAGTTATTAAGTTATGCGGCAGACGGGATTCCATTGCAGGAAGGGTTTATTGAATTGGTGGAAGCGGGAGATCTCCTTGCTGGTAATGAAAGTGAGCATGTTGGAAAAATCAAACTATATACTTGGAGAGGTCCAGGGTTTATACAGGATCCTGAAATCAATGTGGCTGGGGTAGATTGGATTCTAGCGGAAAATTGGTGGCCTTATCAAAGGCCATCCTTTGTGACCCCTCCATTTGCTGGATATGTTTCAGGTCATTCTACTTTTTCACGAACTGCGGCGGATGTGATGACGGCATTGACTGGAGATGCATTTTTCCCGGGAGGCATGGGAGAGTTCGTGGCAAAAAAGAATGATTTTTTGCGTTTTGAAGAAGGCCCAAGTGTTGATATCACATTGCAGTGGGCCACTTATCGGGATGCGTCGGATCAAACCAGTCTTTCACGAATTTTGGGAGGTATCCATCCACCCGTTGATGATTTACCGGGTCGGTTGATTGGTGAGAAAATCGGCATTTCTGCATTTAATAAAGCGAAAACCTATTTTGAAGGATCTGTTTTGACAGAGGTTACTCAACAGCAAAAGTTAGACAACTTTAAAGTTTATCCAAACCCAGTTCGAGCAAGGGATCTGACCATTGCATTTGAACGATCGTTCACAGAGGAAAACATATCCTTTACCTTAATGGATATGAATGGGAGAGTGGTTTTAAGAAAAGCTGAACAAGTTCTGAATCATAGAGTGAAAATTGGGTTGGACCGTATTTCCGAGGGTATTTATATCTTGAGCATAGATGGAGAAAAAAGGGATAAAAATATAAGAATATTCATTCAAAACTAAAAGAATTTGAACAAAACATTGTCGCGACAGGGTCAATATATTTTAGTAAGGAGTTGTTTTATTGTAGATTTTCAGTTCCGAAGTGTTATCTTTTTATGAATTTTCCTTATCATCTCAATGTAGAACTTTTGATCAGGGAGCCATAATTAAAAAGAAATAATCTAGTAGTAAGGCTATGGACACCTACGTTATAGGTCACATATTCATGCAACCGTCTAAAATTTTGAAAGTTAAAAAAAGGAACAATTAATGCGGTTTGAAAAAGAACTTAGTGGATGGGAAAATGGATCAAAGCATAAACCTATTTGGGTCAATGCTCCAGCCAGAATTAACCTCATTGGTGAACATACTGATTATAACTATGGATTTGTCCTACCTGCAGCCATCGATAAAGCCGCCTATTTTTTAATTCAATTAAGGGAGGATAATCTTTGTCAGATGGAAGCCAAAGATATTGGAGATCATTTGATTTTTGATATTCAAGATGACCTAAAACCGTCCCCAAAAAATTGGGAAAACTATTTGTTGGGGGTAATGCATTATATGAAAAGTAGCGGTAAGGTAAAGCAAGGATTCAACTTGGTGTTCGAGTCTGATATCCCTATAGGTGCTGGGATGTCTTCCTCTGCGGCGCTGGCTTGTGGTTTTGGGATGGCCTTAAATGAGGCCTATCAATTGGGTTTGACTAAGCAAGAAATTGCTGAAATCGCTCAACTTGCAGAACACCATTTTGTGGGTGTAAAGTGTGGAATCATGGATCAATATGCTTGCATGTTTGGTATTGAGGGCCATGCGCTAAAACTTGATTGCAGGACGCTTCAGTATCAATA
>TARA_B110000091_G_scaffold195524_1_pt1 | contig 10979 bp, 4 predicted proteins | sample TARA_B110000091 | Tara Oceans TARA_B110000091 (sample SAMEA4397278) | marine metagenome | biome: Polar Biome; feature: [DCM] deep chlorophyll maximum layer (ENVO:01000326); material: water (ENVO:00002006), including particulate matter (ENVO:01000060) such as... | depth 35 m
TTAACTACGTATATTTATACTTTAAGTACACACTCTATTAGTTTTTCATTTGTATCATCACTTGATTCAAGTGCAATACCAACTAATGCCAACCCTGCAATAGTTGAACATACTCCATCTTCCCAGGCAAATACAGGCTGTCCTTTTGTTACAGCGCCTTTTACTCTTACAGGAACACGCCCTTTAAGACCAATTGCTTGGCCGTCGCAGTCGCTGTTCATTAAGTATGCTGGTTCTGCAGATATAACACCAATACACAAATTACTTACGTTTGCTGCTTTTGCTTCAGCTTCGCCACCAACTGCCATTGCTGTACCTACTGGATATTCTTGATCAGTTGTGTATTTTTCTGCAAGGTCAGCATAACGTGCGCTAGTTGCAGTACCTTGGAATAATACTGCATTTAAGTTTCCAGCCGAGTCACGTACTGCAACTGTGTTACTAGTGCCTGTACCAATAGTATTAACTGAGCCTACTCTTGCAGTGCCGCCTACTACAAGGCCACTTGCCTTTTCTGATAATCCGTAAAAATTAGTAGCATGAACTTCATTAAACAATTCAGTTGCACTACCTAAAGTAACAGATTCAACAGCATTACCAGTAGCATTAAGTCCTGGAGAAACTTTTCCAGGTTCAAATGTTACAATATTTTTAAGTTGTCCACCAACTTGCTTTGTTCTAAAGCGTATTTCGTCACCTTGTGAATTTGCAATAACACCTTGATTATCATTTTCAATAAATAATTTTAAGTCTAATCCTGCGCCGATTGCAATACCTGCATCAGTTTGGAAGTTAGTAACTTCTGTAAAAACACTAGGCTGACCGGGGGTAGCAGTAACATAGTTAGACGCAGATAATCCGTTAAGTTTTTCAGTGTTAGTTGACGTTCCGTGGAATCTTGTTGTTCCAGTAGTAACACCTGTTTGAGCATTAAGTGTATTTCTAAGAGTTACACCTGGGTGAATAAAATCAAATCCGGAAATTGCGTTTTCAGCATCTCCACTATCAATTTCAAAAGTAGGATCAGTACTAATAACAAATAATACATCATTAGTTACGCCATTACTAACAGTTGCAGCAATAACATTTCTACTAACTAATCCAGTATCGCGTACTGATCTACTTAACATTTGCGTAATGCCGTTACCTGCATCCTGTGGCCCAACTAGTACATAGTCGCTGCCATTATACGCATATAACTGCTCGTTTGTAGTGTCCCACCAAAAATCGCCAGTAGCTAATCCTGCAGGAGAAGTAGCACTAATTTCAGCGCCGCCAGTAGTACGCCATTTAGTACCATCGTTAAACTTTAATTTACTATTTGCTGTATCAAACCAAAGCTGCCCTGTAATTGCTCTAGGCGGTTGGCTAGCGCCAGCAAAATTTTCAAGCAAGAACACAAAATTTTCATTCTGTACTTCGCCGTAGCCTGCATAGTTCTTGCCAACTAATTTAATATCAGTTGTTTGGTCAATTGTGCCGTCTTGCACAATTGTTAATTGTGCAGCGTTATATTTGTTTATTGTATATGCCATATTGTGAATAACCCCTTATTGTTAGTATTTATCGGAAGTTACGGATAAGCAGTTGTGCTTATAAATGCCCAACTTGAACTTGTAACTGAAAACTCCATTGTATAACGCTCTGGTACTAACGCAACTGCACCCGATGCAGCGTTTGCTGACACAATGTCTGCTATAACTGATTCATTTTGCGTTCCGTTACTATCAACTGCAATGTTTGATTTTTGTAATACACCTGAACTATCTGTAGATATAGATATGTTAATACCAGAAATAGTAGCACTAGCATAACTGGTGCAATGAATTCTTGCAACTGTGCCTTCTCTTGCAGCACTTGCCGGAGATAAGCTTTCTAATATACTCCTAACATCCACTGATGGACCTGTACCAACACCCGGTGCGTTAGGACTAGATAGTCCAGTAATGTCTAAAGCAAATACAACTGGTGCAGTAGCAATTTCTAAATCAACATAAGCTTTATTAGCTACATCTGCGCCTATTGTGGGATTTAACACTCCGGTAATTCTCTGACTATCAATAGTAATAAGACCGCCGGCGGTAATACTTAACGCACCATTAGCCGTAATGCTACCTAAATTGACATCACCAGTAACAGTTAAACTTCCTAACGTACCAATTGTTGATAATCCAGCAGCAGTAGTAACCGTGTCGCCGAGTCTTGTTTTAGAAAGTACTTGTACATTTTCAATTCTATATTCTTTACCAGTAGTTAAGTCTGTATTTTGGTTAAAAGTCCAGTTTCCTGTAGTCTGTACCCACGCAATTGTCTTATCACTTGCGCCTTTTAATGTAATTCCGCCAAGATTTGCTGTAGTATCAGTCGGCGTTTCTGTAGTGCCTAATTCGATATTAGGATCTTCTACAGTCATTGTAGCAGTATTAACAGTTGTCCTAGTACCTTCAACTGTTAAGTTACCAGCGACTGTAAGATCTCCTGTAAACTTGCCAGAGCCAGTAACATCTAATGCCACTGTCGGAGTGCTTTGATATATACCTATACGCTGTGTACTTGTATCAAGAGTAAATGCTTCTATAAAGTCGTTTCCTTGCGGTACCCTAATAGCAAAGTCATAATTTAATTGCTTTAATTCTATTGCAGTAGTTGTGCCACTATCAACTGTTTTAAGAGCAGCATATTGTGAATCTCCGTAACCAACTATAAGACCTTCGTCACCTTTAACAAATAATGCGGCTTCTATTTGTTGATCTACTAATACATTATCACTAGTGCGTTCGTTAGTTCTTACAAAATCACCTGGTAAATAAGCATTGCCCTGTGCGTCTATTAAATTTTCAGCATTTAATGCAGTTCCGTTAAATTTAAATGCAGATACAACTGTTGGATTAAATCCAATTTCAATAGATCTACCTGGTGTATATGGAAGTATATTATAATTAGTCTTTGGTGTAAATTGAAATCTACTATAAATACCGGCTAATACTCCACCGATATACATTGCTATTACTGTACGTGTTTGATTAGAAGTGTCTACCATTGTAACTGCTTCTGATCCAGTTTTGCCCTGAGCAGCATTATACTGTGGGCCTACTAATACTAAATCAGTGCCGTCATAGAAGTATAATTTATTTTCTGCATTGTCAATCCAAAGATCACCTGATACTAAGTTAGTAGGCTGCGTAGGACTTACTGTTGGCGCACCAGCAGTTTTAAAACTAGTACCGTTATAAATTTTTAATCTATCTTCACTTGTATCATACCACAATTGTCCTTCTAATGGAGTGCTCGGAGCATTTGTTGCTGCAAAGTTTTCAACAACTTTAACAAAGTTTTCATTAAATGCTTCGCCAAATCCTTTGTAGTTTCTGCCTACTAACGTAATGTCTGTAGATACTATATCAATTACGCCATCAGTAAGTTCTACTAGTAAATCGCCATTAGTTTTGTTTATTTTATAGCTCATGCTACGACTCCTGTATAGATAATATAATTAATAGTTTGGTACGGATTCATTGTGTCAATCGGTGCTCCAACTTCACTAAACGCACTGCCAACAGGAATAAGAACATCGCCACTGTTTGCTATTTTTTGTGATAAGTCTTCTGCACCTGTTTGTAAATTAGATGCTTGTACACCATCAGGAAGATCATCACGACCGTCTACTTCTCTATGAGCATAAAATTGTTGCCCTGTTTCTGATGTTAAATCATGCTGGTGTTCAGGTAAATTATTTACTCCGATAGTTGTATTAGATTGACCGTCCGACGCACCTATTACACTTGCATTTGTTCCTCTATTCCTTGATTCAGGATCTTCAACTGCTGGAGCAGTTCCTCCCATTAGTAAATTACCTAATGGAAATCTTCCTCTAAGATCAGGAACATTAAAATATCCTACACTAGGTGTTGGACCATAATTATTATTAATTAATTGAAATAACTGACTGTAAACACCTGTACTTAATTCTTGTCCATTACAAAACTTCCAACCAACTGGCTCAACAAGTCCAGCGTACGGTACAATACTAGCTATAGGTGTTAGTCCTATAATACTATTAAATAAGGTTGACCTAGATACTCGTTTTAATCCTGTACTTGTTCCAGTAGTTCTATCAATTAAAAAATCATCACTAGATAAACTGTTAACTACTTGCTCTTTAGCACTAATGATAGTATTCTTTAATGTTAATGCAAATGATTTTACACCGCCGCCAGTTTGGCCGTCAAACGCATTTTCAACTGTCTCGACATCACCGGTATATCTAAATGTAGTAGAACTTGTTAGCTTATCTGCACTTCCTGATTTACCACTTACGTTACCACTAACTTGTCCTTCTAAGTTTCCTAAGAAAGTAGTTGCATAAATCTTTCTCCAACGATTTGTTGCAGTGCCAATATTTCTTGCATTATTAAGATCGGGTAGTATTAAATCACTTGCAACTGTGTCAATTACTAAGTCATTATTGCCTAAAGTTATACTCTTTTGTACGTTTATCGAATCGCCAATATTAATTGTTTTAGCAACGCCAAGGCCGCCTTTAATAATTGCTGCGCCATTACCAATTGTTGTACTTTGTGTAGTGTCATTAGTTTTAATAACACCACTAGCTAGTATATTACCAGTAACATCTAATGCTTCGTCTGGTGCTTCGTTATTAATGCCAACTCGTAGATTACTGTCTACTCTTAAGACTGTTTTACTATCGCCGGCGTTTCTAACACGAACATCAATATTAGAACCTTCAATATTATGTTGTATAACTCCTGCGCTTCCCTCAATACCAATATTAAGTTCGGCATTAATGCCATATGCAATACCGTTATTGTTTTGTATATTAACTGGAAAAATAGTTGTTGATTCTATATCACCTCTTAAGAAATTAGCAGCCGGAATTGCTAAATTATTAACGATTAAATTTTCTGATTTTTCTGCAATGCCATAAAATTTAACGTTATTAATTCCATCAGCATCAGTATCTCTATTTGCTAAGTTAATCCCTGGGCGAATTTGTGTACCGCTAAAGCCGTTAATTGTGGCTTTAGGTGTAAACGTGTCAAATGCAACAATTGCAACAATATTTGCATTAACTTGTACTTCAATAACAGTGTACTCTACATTATTTTGCCCAGTAATTGTAGTAGGCAATGTACCAGTTGTTAAACCGCCGCTAAAACTAGGGCCAACTAAGATCCAATTTGAACCTGTAAACATATACAACTGTTGATTATCAGTATCGGCCCATAAGTCACCAGTTAATGCCTGATTATTATCCGGCTCAGTTGTGCTCTTTTTAAGTCCACTTGCTGATACCCAGATTGTTCCATCATATATTAGCAACTGTTCTGTATTATTATTATACCAAAGTTGTCCTTCAATGGCGCTACTAGGCTCTGTCGGGCTTGCAAAGTTTTCTAATAAGTGTAATAAATTTTCACCTATTGCAGCACCGTACCCTAGACTATTTTTGCCTGGTAGTTTAATACTAGTATCAGTATTAATTGTGCTGTCTTCGACTACGATAGGATCCTTTTCAGCACTATCAGTATATTGTATTGTATATGCCATCTAATTATCCCTCGTTAAAGCCAGTTAAACTTTGCACTCTAACCGTATAATCAATTTGTATTAATCTGTTAAGTGATTTTTGTACAGGATGAAATACAACATGTGTTAGTAATCTCCCGGTGCCGTCGGCACTATATGATTTTAGTCCTAGTTCGTCAAATACGTACAAGCTTTCTGAGTTAGTAGCTGTATCAAAAGCATCTTGGCCGCTTGGTTCTCCGTAGTCTAACAAACATGTTACTAAAATATCAGTGTAGTTAGTGCCACTTACGTGACGTGTTTCGATCTTATTACGAGCAGGATCAAGATTGCTTACACTGCGATCATCTACTACTTTAGTAAATGTTTCGTTGTATAAGCTAGCATTTGTGCCTGTACTGTTTGGAGTCAAGTATGTAATAATACCTGTTGGGTCGACACTTGTGCCGCCGTTTCCAAATCCCATTTGATAAATCCAACCTGTGCCAGCATTGCCTAAACTTTCTGCAAGACTAATACTCATATTTTCATAATGAATAGCGTTGCGTTTGTCTACAATAACTTCTCCAGTTTCTGGATTGTGTATTTTAATGTGTCCCTGTAACAGCACACCGTTTTGTTCATTTACTTCATTTGTCATAGTTTTATACCTATCATCTTGCTGTTAGTATTTATCGCGGCAGGTCAACTGTTGCTGCACGTAAGAATCTACTAATGTCAGAATCTGCATCACCTAGTGGTGTTCCAGGTTCTGTCCAACGTACTCCTTGTCGTCTAACAACTGTTACCTTAACGTTCTGTTCTGGTGTTACTGCTAATGTTAATGTAGTACCATTTACACTAAATTCTGCAGGCAATGTTACATCACCTTCTGGACTATCTTGTGCTATAAGGCCTATAAAGTCATAACTACTAATTGTGTTTTTACGCAAACGCTTGCCTGCAACAAATACTTCAAATTCATTTATACTAGACGGTGTAAAGTCTAACGTATATGTTGCTGTCGAACCAGTTGCTAAGAATTGTGTAGTAAGAGTTTCGTCTTTGTATGGCATTGTTGCTGTTGCTCCTTGGTTATACACATTTTCACCAGCTAAGTATGTAGCTTTAACACCAGTACCTAACGTGCCTCTACGCAACTGACTTATAACGTTATCGTTTCTTACAAAGTACTCAATACGTTCACCGTCAATGAATAGTATGCCTGGCGCACTACTTGTTGGTGTAGGTGCTGGAAGAGTTTCTCCGTTAGTTACTGTAATACTGTTATCGTACCAGTTTAGCGAAGTTGCTAACATTATATTATTTCTATCATCTAGTCGCTTGTAATGCGTCCTGTTAAGCATATCTTTAAATTGACTCCAACCATATTTGTCAACTAGCACAGGATCTGCAAAGTGAAGTAATTCAATTACATCATTTTGTTCAATAGTGCTGTTTATTTTAATGTAACGCTTGTTATCAGTTAGATAATAGTTTACACTTGGCGTTAATAAATTGCCGTTTAGTGTAACCCATACATATTGCGCATCTAGTGCAGGTTTTGATAATTCAATCAAGCCTGCTTGTAAATGGTTATATTTGTACCAATTGTCTGTGCCGACTGTTAATGAAACTCTGTCAACAACGTCATATTGCTGTCTATCAAAGCCTTGTGAGTCATGATTACTAAATTGATAAACTGTAATAATATCATCTGCAGAATAACCACTGTCAAGATAAATTGTCCCCGGAGTTGTTACAAAGTTAGCTTCTGCATCAAAATACCCATATCTATATTCGCCGTCATTGGTTATATAAACGTTTAAAATATCGCCGTCTTTTTGCTTAACTCGTGCTCTTAATCTAATAATACTTCCAACGCTGTTTACCTTAGATCCAGTAAACGTCCAATCAGTATTATATGTTAGCTCTTTATTATTTAAGAAAACTTTCATTTGCTTGTTAGTAACAGTTCCCGCTGGCTTTTGGAATTCTTCTAATTGATATTCACGACTTGCTGCTGTTGTTACAAAGCGTTTCGTGTATCCTGCATTAAGAATCTTATTATTAACTTTTACAATACCAAACCAGGCACTTGGAGCATTATTAAACGGTGTTTGGTTTAGATCAAATGATGTTGTAGTACCGTCAGCAGTAAATGTATCAATTGACACTTCACTAAAGTTTTGTGTTTCACCTTTAAAGAATGCAAAACTTATTACACTGCCTACAGCAGGAGTAGTAGCTAATGATATTACAGCATTATTAGGATATGCATATGTATTATCACTTTCTATAATTACATTGGTTAACTTTACTCCATCTAAAGTAATAACATGCTGCAAGTCTTCACTAAACCTTACATTAGTTAAGAAGTTAGCTGTAGCACCGTCTGCAATAATAGTATCAATGTCAAGAATGTCAGTACCACTTACACCTAGCACTGCTAAATGTACCTTTGTACCAGTTGCCGGCGCAGTATTAAATGTAACAGTTTTAGCAGCATAATCAATTGTGTAATTTGCTGCTGATATGATATTAAATCCAATCTTTACAAATAACCCAGTGGATTGCAACGGAGTTGTATCTAAGCTAAATGTAGTAGTTACACCATCACCTGTATAGTTTCTTGACGTTATTTGACTGCTTCCAGACTTTGGTCTTTCGTATACTTTAATATCAACAGTGTCGAGAAGCTGTCCTGGAACTAATTCTTCTGGTCCTGCACTTGTAGTTTGTGTTACAAATCCGTCGCCGTCAATAGTAATATCTGCTGCATTTAAACCAGTAGCTGTTGAATAGTTTAATGCGCCACCGGTTATAAGAGTATCATAACTATTTGCATCTGGAAGGAAAGTTCCGTCACTAGTTGTTTTTCTAATAATAATTGTGTCACCAGATGTATTTACAAGATCAAGTCCGTCATTATCAAGGAATACAATAGTAGTAGTACCGTCTCCAGTAATGCTTTGGCAAACTGCGTTTGGATTAGTTACTGGACTAGCTGTGCCGTAATTAACATCATCAACTCTTACACCATTTAAGTAAACATTATATACAATTCCGTTTGCCAACGGAGCAGCAAGATCAAGACTTATAGTAGATCCATCTAATTCAAAAACTTCATCTTCAAGTGTTGTGTCGTAGCTATCCCAAGTATCTTCATACCATCCATCTGAATCCCAACCTCTGCCAGTTCCGAAGCTAAAGCTTTTAACTTCAACGCCGCCGTAATCAACACCTGTCATTACCTGTGGTAAATCCTTGCCTGGCATTCCAGTTGTTGGCGTATAAAAATTATTAATTCTGTCTTGGGCTTGCATTAAGATAACAGATTTTTTATAATTAATTATTATAATAGCATTTAGTGCCGGTGCAGCAGTAAATGATATTTCTCCATAATAGCGATCGTATCCCTTAGTAACATCAAGTATATTAGAGTAAGAATACTCGCTATCTAGTGCCTCTGCGCCATTTACAAACACACTAACTGATGTCTTTGATAAGTTCATTGGCCACGTTAGTCCAAACTCAAACTTATTACCCGGAGCAGTAAACGTTTCTGTGTGATTTATTACAGTGTACACATATGTCCCAGTAGTTCTATCATACTTAATAGTAGTATGCATTCCTCTAACTGGATTATCACCTATCTGTACACTATAAGTTGCAGCTTCGCCACTAACATTATCAGTTGATGTTATTGTAGGAGCACTGTAATAACCTGTACCTTTAGATAATACATCAACTTTAGTTACTTTGCCGTTTGTGCCAATGTGTGCTTTAAGAACTGCTCCAGTACCGCTTGTACTATTAAGTGTTAATGTCGGAGCAACTACATAACCGCTTCCTGGGTTAACAACTTCAACTTTAATAACTTTATAACTGCTATTATCTAACCAATTTTTATTTGGATAAGTCTCGATGTCAGCATCAGTACCTATTAACACACCGTCTTGTACTTTGACAGATTGTGGAATTATTTTTCCATCAACACTGCTGTACGCTGGCGGTAGATCAAAGTCAGTAACTACAGTACTTGTATTATCAAGTCCTTGATAAGCACTCAAGTATTCTCTAATCTTAGTACCAAAGGGCTTAACTTCTTTAATATAAGATTCATAACTTGGAAGGTTATCATTATTAAACGTAATATCTTCTCTTAATGATCCAACATTATGCTTTGCTTTAATAAAGCTAGTTTTAAATGCCCAATCAATATATGTTTGTTCACTAAATGCATATCGTAAACTTGCAAAGAACAAGTCATTAAATTTAACTAACAGGTCGTCAATAAATAAATCATTTTTAATTGAATCTAATATAGTTCTAAGTTCAATTACTGGCTCACTATCATAAATTTTTGTATCAAAGCTTATAGTGTCATAGCCTGTAGAAGACAATACACTATCATAAAGTGTAGTTTTAAACTGTATTGTACCGTCTTGTCTTCCAACCGTGTTATAATTAACTGTGTAATCTTCAGTGTCTTGATTATCTACTTTTTCTAGTAGCAGCCAGCCGCCTGTGCCAATTGTAGATATTTTTACAATGTCGCCAATACTAGCAGATAGTGCAGTAAGTTCGTAACTATTATCAATAAGATATCCAATATCAGTTAATTCACTATACCCAGTTGCATACCAATCTTGGTAATTCCAAAATGCTCTTGTATTATAATTTTGGGTCTGCATTCTGTTCCAAGTACGTGTTTCACTAATTCGTTCGTATAGTGCCCATTTACCTTGCACTGTACTATCACTAGATACTAATACTGTAAATCTTCTTACAGTTAATACAGGTAAAACTTCATAGTCTTTTCCAGATTCTAGTACATTAACTAAAGTAATTCTTCCTCGGGTATCAATTTCTGTTTGTAGTTCAGCGCCACTACCTAACCCTGTTACAGACACAGTAGGAGCTACTCGATATCCTCTACCAGGATTATCAATAGTAACACTTATAATTTTACCACTAACCACTACAGGTGTTAACACTGCTCGGGTTGCTTTTGCAACTCCTACAAATGCTAGGTCGTCAATTGTGTCAACCTTTGCATCCCAGTGATTTGTTACTGCTGTTGGAGCAGCCTCTGCACTAAACAATGATGTAAAAGTTTTATCATCGACAATTAAGTTATCTTTAAGGATAAGGTTAGTTCTTTCAATAAACTGCTTCAGTGCCTCACTACGATTAACAAACCAACTTTGTCTTGGTTTATTCAACGAACCGTATTTTTGTTTTAGACTTAAAGTTGGGTCTGGCACAATACGGTATTGCTCATCATATCCTATTAAACTATCATACCATTTTCTAATAATATCTCTATTAGGCTGACTTGTTTCAAGACCTTCAGAGATAATTTGATACTGAGTATGAACATTTTGATCTTGATTTTCGATTGTCCAAAATTGTGCGCTTAGTGCAACATCAGTGCCTTTAATATACTT
>TARA_B110000091_G_scaffold82855_1_pt1 | contig 10917 bp, 8 predicted proteins | sample TARA_B110000091 | Tara Oceans TARA_B110000091 (sample SAMEA4397278) | marine metagenome | biome: Polar Biome; feature: [DCM] deep chlorophyll maximum layer (ENVO:01000326); material: water (ENVO:00002006), including particulate matter (ENVO:01000060) such as... | depth 35 m
AGATTTTGGGTTGTTTGGTAATGATTGTCTGCCCAGTCCCAAATACCCGAAGAGCGGCGCTTATCAACATCACCCTCGACTGCGTCGATGGCCGCGCCTATACCTGTTGTACCCGTATGATAAAGACCATGAGTATAAATAATGTCAAATACACCGGCCGAGACTGGTTGCAGTTGTTTACCAGCAGCTACCACTTCAGGTCCGCTAGGTTTGATGGTGATTGCACCTGAAGACAGGCTAGACACCAGATCGTTATAGCCATAAGCCATGTTAGCCGTACCAGAGTGATTGCCACCCCAAGCGGTCAACATTTTCAGGTTCTCAGCATTGGCTGCACCTGATGCTAAAGCCAACCCGAGTGCCGAAACAGATAAAGTCTTGAGAAGTTTTTTATTAAAATTATTCATTGATTCCTCCAACTATAAGTTATATGGCCAACAACGCCTAAACAGCTAAACGAAAGGCCGAACAAGCCGTCTTTACGTATTTTTACATATTCGACTATTTAAGTAGCATACGCCCTTTTTTGTTACTGACAAGTAGTTTGGCGATAGTTTTTTGTATTTAGGTTAGCAATAACACTAGCTTTTGAATTGAAAGTTGTACTAATGCATTGTTTTATAATGATATTTTTTAATAAAAAGTTTGTAAAATAAAAAAGAGTATCAAACTGCCCTTATTTTAAAACTAAACTGACTTTAATCTGATTCAGCATCCATTGTTGGCATAAAACTCCTGCCGCCTAATGAACCAGCCGTTGAGGCACCACCACTTCACCCGTGCAGTAAATTAATCCCACTCCAAGCTAGTCATAAGCACCAAAATTAACGCCATATCAATATCTTCAGCGCGAAAGTCAAAAAGCCACAGCGGTGTTATAGAGATAGGGTCGAACTGACACCACTAAAAAGGATACGTCTTTTCATTAACACACTAAAAAGCCCGCGCTGGATAACCAGGGCGGGCTTTTTAAGTTGCGGTTAACGCTAAATCAATTACTTGCTAGTGCGGCTACCGAAACGCTTGTTGAAGCGATCGATACGGCCGCCAACGTCTATATTTTTCTGCTTACCAGTGTAGAAGGGGTGGCATGCCGAACATGTGTCAATGTGCATGTCTTTGCATAGCGTAGAGCGCGTTTCTACAACGTTGCCGCAAGAACACGTAGCCTTAATGGCTTCGTACTTAGGATGAATATCTTTTTGCATGGGAAATAACCTCAAGGTTATGGCGCCGCCACTTGATCTATTGCCAAGCACCGCACCGATCGAAGATCTTTAAAAGATCTCTTTCAAATTGGCCAGCCGAAAACCAGCAAGCCATAAAAATAGAGGCGAAATTCTACCAGACACCTCCAGATAAGCAAGCCTTTTTGCCAACGCAGACTTTACAAATAATCAAATGAGCGGTTTATCTTTGTAAAGCACCACAAACACAGACACTTTGGTGTAGGATAACCCTCTAACCCACTTCTCTTCAATGTCCTATTTTCCAGTGCCTATGTATTTACAAATCGCCCTCGCCACTGGTCTACGCCAAGAGTTTACTTATTTAGCGCCAGACAAAACGGAAGACTCTTACTTGCCGGAAATTGGTTTACGAGTGCGTGTAACCTTGGGTCGGAGTGAAAGAGTGGGGCTTATTGTAGGCATCAACCAAACCACGGAACTAGATCTCAACAAGCTCAAACCTATCAGCGAAGTATTAGATGAAACGCCACTATTATCCAAAGAACTTTGGCAGTTGGGGCTTTGGGCAGCAGACTATTACCAACATCCAGTAGGTGATGCTCTTATGCATCTACTGCCGGCCAAATTGCGCCATCCGCTACCCAATCAACTCATCCAACTCAATTGGCAAATAGCTGATGTAGAAGCCGACTTTGGCAGGGCCAAAAAACAGCACATCCTTTGGCAACAACTTCAAACATTGGCCCCAGAGTTCAACCTAAGTCAGCTACAAAGCATTGGCATTAAACCTAGTCAACTGAAACCATTTTTAGACAAAGGCTGGCTTACCACCAGCTACCCTGAGCCTCAACATGTGACTTTGCAACTGGCTGAGAAGGGCCTAGACCTCAACCCAGAACAATCACACATTGTTGAGCACTTAGCTAAGGTAAATGGCACGTTTAGTTGCAACCTATTGAATGGTGTTACGGGTAGTGGTAAGACCGAAGTGTATTTTCACGCCATTGCCCATCAACTGCAGGCGGGTAAACGAACCCTGTTATTGGTGCCCGAAATAGGCCTTACACCACAGTTACTGCAGCGGCTTGAACAGCGTTTTAACAACCGCGTGCTGGCACTGCACTCGGGGCTTACAGAACACCAACGACTTAACGCTTGGCAACAGGCAGGGCTTGGTCAGGCTGACATCATCATTGGTACCCGCTCTGCCTTATTTACCCCCATCCCAGATTTAGGCCTTATCATTATTGATGAAGAACACGACCAAGCCTACAAACAGCAAGAAGGTTTTCGTTACCATGGCCGTGACTTGGCGATAAAGAGAGCTGCTGATGCCAACATTCCAATTTTATTGGGCTCCGCCACGCCCTCATTAGAGAGTTTGGCGAATGTAGCACGGGGTCGATTTAGCCAATGGCTATTATCCCAACGAGCAGGCAAAGCAAGCAGCCAAAGTTATCAGGTTATTGATTTACGCAACCAGCCACAACAAGCAGGCATATCTGAACAGTTACAGGAAATGATTCAGATTCAACTGGATTTAGACCATCAAGTTCTACTGATGCTAAATAGGCGGGGGTTTGCCCCGAGCTTACAATGCCAGTCTTGTGGCGCAACCGCACAATGCCCAGCCTGCGATGCCAATATGACCTTACACCGTCGGCCCCCAAGGTTACATTGCCACCACTGTGAGCACCAGCAACCCGTACATTTACATTGCCCACAATGCCAGAGCCACCAATTAAAGCCGTTAGGCCAAGGTACCGAGCGAACGGAAGAACAGCTCAACACGCTCTTCCCAAACACGCCAGTTCATCGTATAGACCGCGACACTACCCGTAAAAAAGGCAGCTTAGAAAGTATGTTAGATCAGGTGCATCGGGGCGAGCCTTGCTTATTAGTGGGCACCCAAATGTTGGCTAAAGGTCACCATTTTCCTAATGTTACTTTGGCGGCTATTTTAGATGCTGATGCCAGCCTGTTTAGCAGTGATTTCCGCGGTCCAGAAAAGCTAGCGCAACTATTAGTGCAAACCGCAGGTCGTGCGGGGCGTGCCCAAATACCCGGTACAGCAGTGATCCAAACCTACCAAGCAGATCACCCCACCATTAACATTTTAGTAAACCAGGGATACAACGCCTTTGCTCAGCAAGAGCTAACCATCCGCCAGCAAAGTGGCTTGCCACCCGTGGGTCATATGGCCTTGTTTCATGCTCAGGCAAAAGATGCGACACAAGCCTTTGCCCTGCTAAATTGGTTAGGGCAACAAATACAAAGCCCAGCGTTACGACCACTAACCAAAGCCTTGCTTATGTTCGGCCCTATGCCTGCTTTTATGGCCCGTAGAGCCCATTATTATCGTGCTCAACTACAACTTCAGCACCCTAACCGCAAACAATTACAGCAATTATTACAGCAATTGTGCCATTTATTAGATCAACATCCAGCAGCGCGTAAAATACGCTGGAGTCTAGACATAGACCCGCAAGAACTGGGATAATTAGGCGTTATATACACGCATTTGTTATGTCCTCATTTCTGGACAGCATTTAAACCTTTAGAAGCCAAAACACCAACATGAAGCAACACATTGCAGACCTCATTCAACAAGCCATCGATGCACTTAAAACTGTGGGTGAGTTTGACGCTGATCTCGTCGCCACTATTCAAATTGATAACACCCGCGACAAACAACACGGCGACCTTGCTTGTAACATCGCCCTCACTTTAGCTAAGGCAACACGGCGCAAGCCACGCGACATCGCAGAACTGATCTGCAACCACATACCTACATCAGACTCAGTAACTAAAACAGAAATTGCGGGTCCAGGCTTCATTAACTTTTTTATCAGCCAAGATGCCACTCAGGCCGTTATTGCTAGAGTGCTTAAAGAAGCTGAGCAATTTGGCCGCAATAACAGTGGGTCTGGCCATAAAGTTCAAGTTGAATTTGTATCTGCCAACCCTACAGGTCCTTTACATGTGGGCCATGGTCGCGGTGCAGCCTATGGCGCCAGTGTTTCTAACTTGTTGGAAGCAGCGGGCTACGAGGTAGAGAGGGAATATTACGTAAATGATGCCGGCCGACAAATGAATATTTTGGCCGCCAGTGTGTGGCTGCGTTACCTACAACAAGCAGGTGAAGAGATTGTATTCCCAAGTAATGGTTATCAAGGTGATTATGTTAATGACATAGCCCAACAACTGCATGCACAAGTGGGTAGCCGTTTACAGCGTGATGCTGCAGCAGTGATGGCTGGCCTCCATGCAGATGCCCCTGAAGGCGACAAAGAAAAACACATCGATGATTTGGTTGAGCGTGCTCAGAACTTGCTGGGCAAAAGTGATTATCGCTTAATGTTTGATGCTGGCCTAGACTCTATTCGTGATGATATTAAGCAGGATTTACACGGTTTTGGTGTGGACTTCGAGCAGTGGTTCTCCGAACGTAGCCTAGACCATGGCGACCAAATCAACCGTGCCATTACTAAACTACAAGAACAAGGCCATGTCTATGAAGACGGCGGTGCCTTATGGTTTCGTTCTACGGAATTTGGCGACGACAAAGACCGCGTAGTAAAACGTGACAATGGCCAAACCACCTACTTTGCGTCCGACATTGCCTACCATTTGAATAAGTTCGAACGTGGCATGGATACGGTCATTAATGTATGGGGAGCAGATCACCACGGCTACATCATTAGGGTAAAGGCCGCGTTACAAGCCCTAGGTATTAACCCTGCCCGCTTAGTAGTAAAGCTAGTTCAATTTGCCATTTTGTATCGTGGTGCAGAACGGGTGCAAATGTCTACCCGTAGTGGTTCTTTTGTGACCTTACGCGAACTTCGTGAAGAAGTGGGCAAAGACGCCTCACGCTTCTTCTATGTCACACGTAAATCGGAACAACATATGGATTTTGACTTGGACCTTGCTAAGTCAGAAAGTAAAGACAATCCGGTGTATTACATTCAGTATGCTCATGCACGTATCTGCACCCTTATTAGAAAATTGGCAGAAAAGAACATGGCATGGAATTCAGAAATAGGTCTGCAGCAACTAGAAAAGCTTAACGAAGAGACGGAAATCGCTCTTATGCAGCAGATTGAACTGTACCCAGAAGTCATCACTAGTGCGGCCAACAACCACGAGCCCCATCAGGTTGCCCATTACCTTAAAGACTTAGCCAGTAATTTTCACAGTTACTACAACGCTCACCGCATGGTTATTGACGATGCTAAATTACGTAACGCTCGCATGTGTCTTTGCATGGCCGCGTGCCAAGTCATGGCTAACGGCCTAAGCCTGTTGGGTGTCGACGCACCAGAGCAAATGTAGCCATGGCACCCCACGATTACGCTAAGCGAAAACCCAAGAAAAAGCCACGCAAACCTGCTGTTTCAGGCTGGGTGATGCTGTTTACCTTAATTGTAAGCATGGGTTTTTTGGCGGCCCTGGTGGTGCTTTCACAACAGCCAGATGATACCAACGCTAGCACCGTTGTAAGTGAAAAAAACAACCCATCTAAAGCGATTAAGTTGGCACCGAAAAACATAGACAAGGCGCTTGATAAGAAAGGTGTTATCGAACCAAAGGACAGCTTCGACTTTTATACCTTATTGCCCGATAGTGAAGTTACCCCAGTGCAAGTGGATGCTTATATCTCCACACCTAAAGACCCTCAAAAGAAGACTAACATCTTACTGCAGGCCGGATCTTTTCGTAAGCTGGCTGAAGCTGACCGCCTTAGGGCTGAACTGATCCTTATTAATATGAATAATGTTGTGGTCGAAAAAACAGTTTCGAGCACTGGCTCCGTTTGGTATCGCGTTCGCATCGGGCCATTTAGCAACCGCTCAACCCTTAACAAAGCCGAAGACCTCCTCGCCCAACAGAGCATTGAGTCGATTCGAATTAGTAAAAGCGCTAACTAAACGTCTGTTAAGTCCGTTTACGCTTGAATTCTAGCGTCTCGACCCCATCCTAACAGGACCACACTTAGGCACATAGCCAGAGCTTTGCAACCAATTAGGAATGAGACATGACCACCATTGTATCAGTACGCCGCGGCGATCAAGTTGTATTAGGTGGCGACGGCCAAGTTTCCTTGGGCAATACCGTAATGAAAGGCAATGCTCGAAAAGTGCGCCGCCTATACCACGACAAAGTAATTGCAGGGTTTGCTGGTGGTACCGCTGACGCATTCACCTTATTTGAACGCTTTGAAAGTCAGCTAGAAAAGCACCACGGCCAACTGGTGCGTTCTGCCGTAGAACTGGCCAAAGAATGGCGTAGTGATCGCGCCTTACGCCGGTTAGAAGCCATGCTAGTGGTTGCCAATGAGGAGGCCTCCCTTATTATCAGCGGTACTGGTGATGTAATAGAGCCAGAACACGGGCTTATTGCCATTGGTTCTGGTGGCAACTTCGCCCAAGCTGCAGCATTAGCGCTGTTGGACAACACAGAGCTTTCGGCCCACGACATCGTTAGTAAAAGCCTTGATATTGCTGCAAATATTTGTGTTTTTACCAACCACCAAACTACCATCGAAACCATTGAACTAACCGCTCAAACTAATAAATAAGGCTGAACCATGTCTCAACTGACTCCTGCTGAAATTGTCAGCCAACTCGACAACCACATTATTGGCCAAGATGCCGCTAAGCGCGCCGTGGCTATCGCACTGCGTAACCGCTGGCGCCGTATGCAACTTGAACCCAACATGCGGGCTGAAATTGCACCCAAAAACATTATGATGATTGGCCCTACTGGTGTTGGTAAAACTGAGATTGCTCGACGTTTGGCCAAATTGTCCCATGCTCCTTTTATAAAGATCGAAGCAACCAAATTCACTGAAGTAGGTTATGTAGGCCGTGATGTAGAATCTATTATTCGTGACCTCATGGAAACGGCTATGAAGATGCTGCGTGAAGACGCCATGACCAAAGTGGCCAACCAAGCAGAAGACCGTGCAGAAGACCGTATTTTAGACGTATTGCTGCCGCCTGCACGTGGTGCAGATGATGACTCAAGCACTACAGAGTCAGGCACCCGTCAGGTATTCCGTAAGAAACTGCGAGAAGGTAAACTAAACGACAAAGAAATTGATATAGAAGTATCTAACTCACCGGTTGGTGTTGAGATCATGGCGCCTCCGGGCATGGAAGATATGACCAATCAATTGCAGGGTTTATTTGCCAACATGGGCAAAGACAGAAAACAAACCAAAAAAATGAACATTGCCGACGCCCTAAAGCAACTTCAAGGCGAAGAAGCTGCAGGCTTAGTTAAGGAAGAAGATCTTAAACAACAGGCTTTAGACGCCGTTGAGCAAAATGGTATTGTATTTTTAGATGAGATCGACAAAATTGCTAAAAGACAAGAAGGTGGCAGTGGCGATGTATCACGTGAAGGCGTGCAACGCGACTTGTTGCCCCTCATTGAAGGCTGCACCGTAACCACTAAATACGGTATGGTGAAGACAGACCATATCCTGTTTATTACCTCAGGCGCATTCCACGTTGCAAAGCCTTCAGACCTTATTCCAGAGTTACAAGGCCGGTTACCTATTCGGGTAGAGTTAAACGCCCTACGCCCAGAAGACTTTGCACGCATTCTTACGGAACCTAACTATTCACTCACGCAGCAGTATAAAGCGCTATTGAGTGTAGAAGGAGTTGATCTAGAGTTCACTGAGGATGGTGTTAAGCGCATAGCTGAGCTGGCCTATGAGGTGAACGAAAGCACCGAGAACATCGGCGCGCGACGCCTGCATACACTATTGGAGCGTTTGCTAGAAGATCTATCATTCACGGCTAACCAAGCCACTGGCGCGAAAGTAGTTATTAACCAAACTTACGTAGATAACAACCTACAAGATCTTGTGAAAGACCAAGATTTGAGCCGCTATATATTGTAGATTGCGACGCTGCAATCCACAGGTCCAAGCTAACCAAGACAGCGTGCTAGCTGCTTGTTAACCTCTGCTTCGATCTGGCCCTTCATGGGAGTTAACATCATGCCAAGGGTCAGTTCAACTTCTACCATCCCTTCTGTTAGCACCATAGAGCCTTTTACACCTTGGCGCTCAAGCATCAATATATCGCCCTGCCAAGAGCTCTTTACGTCTAACTTTTTTTCCAGCTTAGCAGAAAAGGCATTTACCGCTTCGCGGGCTTCTGCCATAGTGAGTGGATGGGGGTAGGAGACTTGAATACTGGCCATAGAAAGTCATTAAATGGAAGGTTATTAAACACCGCCATGTTAATCCTGCACGGAATTATAAACAAGGTGGCAGCTTGCGGGTCATTAACATAGCCACTCTTTATTCCAATTTTGAAGTAAGTTATAACTTTTTAGTATTAGACACTGTGGCGAATGTTGGTAGTATGCTTTCAGCGTAAATAAAAATAATAAGCGCAATAAGAAAAAAAGACATCCTTTGGCTTAATAATAAAAATAAACTAGCCTCAGAAAGCGGCTCATATGAGCTGCTTTTTTTATGCCTGTTATTTGGATATATACCCTACAGACTGAAGACACAACTAATATTACCTATTTAACCACCGCACTGCTTGTTAACAACCCAATCAGACAAGCTTAATAAACGATCTTTTAATTGATTGTATTCATCTTTCGCCGCTTGAGAATCGCTACTGCCATCTACGAACAGCAAAACTGGCCAATAAAACACACCCCCAACAAGTTCTAAACGTTCCATTTCCGCGTCTTCATCTCTCACTCCAGCAATTTCGTGCATCTGGCCAGTAATACGCCGAGCCTCAGAATAGAGCTGATCACAACTAAAGGCATCATAGGCAGCTGTAAAAATCGGCACAGTAGCAGTTGTGACAACACGACTTGGGGTATTCATACAGGCCACAGTAAGGCCTGCCAACACCAATAATATAAGTTTGTTCATAACGATACCCTCACATACTTATAAACTAACAGACTCTATCGTAAGCTGATAGCTCCCAAATTCTTTTCGCTCACAAAAAAGCCGGCGCTTAAGCCGGCCTTTTGTTGGCGTTAGCGATGCTTACTTAGGTGCACGCTTACGTGCAGTTTCCGTAAGTAGACGCTTTCGTAAACGGATAAAGTGAGGTGTCACTTCAACCAACTCATCGTCTTCGATAAACTCAAGCGCTTGCTCAAGAGAGAACCGAATAGGTGGGCTAAGCACAATGTTCTCATCGGTACCTGCCGCACGGATATTGGTAAGCTGCTTACCCTTAGTTGGGTTAACCGCCAAGTCATTACCACGGCTGTGAACACCTATAAGCATACCTTCGTATACATCAATGTTTGGCTCAACCATCAAACGGCCACGGGTCTGCAGGTTAAACAAAGCGAACGCTAAGATCTTACCTTTAACCATGGAAACCAATACGCCGTTTTGACGCTCAGCCAACGCACCTTGCTTCACCTGACCGTAGTGATCGAATACAGAAGTCATTACACCACTGCCCGAAGTTAAGGTTAAGAACTGACCACGAAAGCCAATCAAACCACGTGAAGGAATAACGAATTCTAAACGTGTGCGGCCTTTACCGTCTGGCTCCATGTTGGTCATATCTGCTTTACGGCGGCCCATTTCTTCCATCAACGAACCTTGATGCTGATCTTCACAATCGATCAATACCGCTTCGTATGGCTCCATCATCACGCCATCAACTTCTTTCTCGATTACCTGTGGACGACCCACACCCAACTCAAAGCCTTCACGACGCATGCTTTCGATTAATACTGACAAGTGCAACTCACCACGGCCTGATACTACAAAACGATCTGGAGAATCACCCTGCTCAACACGTAGGGCTACGTTGTGAATCAATTCACGATCTAAACGGTCACGGATGTTACGGCTGGTAACAAACTTGCCGTCTAGACCAGCAAACGGTGAATCGTTCACTTGGAACGTCATGGATACTGTTGGCTCATCAATGCTTAGAGCAGGCAATGCTTCAATATGGTCTGGATGACAAATGGTGTCAGAAATATTCAAACCATCTATACCAGTTACGCACACAATATCGCCAGCTTGGGCTGTTGGCACATCAATACGCTCAAGACCCATGTAACTCATTACATTTTGTAACTTAGCTGCGCGCTGCTTGCCATCGGCACAAACCACTTTAACCTGTTGCCCTAGCTTCATACTGCCACGCTTAATACGACCCACGCCGATAACGCCTACATAGCTTGAGTAGTCCAAGGCGGAAATTTGCATCTGTAAAGGACCTTCAAGGTCTACATTTGGTGCTTTAACATGTTCAACCAAAGCTTCGAACAATGGTGTCATATCATCAGACATGTCGTCTGGTGATGAACCAGCGATACCGTTGATGGCAGACGTGTACATTACCGGGAAGTCTAGCTGCTCATCAGTCGCTCCTAAAGAGTCGAACAAATCGAACACCTGATCCATAACCCAATCCGGACGTGAGCCTGGACGGTCGATCTTGTTGATTACAACAATTGGGTTAAGGCCCTGTTGGAAGGCCTTTTGAGTTACAAACCGTGTTTGTGGCATAGGGCCATCTACGGCGTCCACCAACAACAATACGCAATCTACCATAGATAGAACGCGTTCTACCTCACCACCAAAGTCGGCGTGTCCTGGTGTGTCAACGATGTTGATATGGTAACCATTCCAACTTACAGCAGTGTTTTTTGCTGTGATGGTAATACCACGTTCTTTTTCTTGGTCGTTAGAGTCCATAAGGCG
>TARA_B110000091_G_scaffold214562_1_pt1 | contig 10888 bp, 6 predicted proteins | sample TARA_B110000091 | Tara Oceans TARA_B110000091 (sample SAMEA4397278) | marine metagenome | biome: Polar Biome; feature: [DCM] deep chlorophyll maximum layer (ENVO:01000326); material: water (ENVO:00002006), including particulate matter (ENVO:01000060) such as... | depth 35 m
TGATGATAAAGATTCCAAAAAGCTTGAAAATCACCTTCTCCTCTCCATGCATTAATTTTTGCAGAGGAGCGAGGAGCGGATGTTAATGAAATTTCTCCTAAATTAGGCGATCTATTAGAGGAAGTATTTTTTGAAGCTAAATCTCGATTTTTTGATATAGCTTTAGCGGAAGAAATAGCTGCTATATGAAGGTTCTCTCTATCCTTTACCCATGCCATATTTATTTGGAAGCAGGGCTGTGACTTTCCTCTAAATCCTCACCAAAACATCTCTGAAAATATTCAGCAATAATTGGCTTCTCGGTATCATCACATTTATTTAAAAAAGAGATAGAAAAAGATCTTTTAACATCTTTAAAAATAAGCCAATTCTCAGCCCATGAAATTACAGTCCTAGGAGACATAAGTGTTGATATGTCGCCATTAGAAAAACCTTCACGAGTTAAACTTGCTAGTTGAATCATTTCTTTAAGAAGCTTCTTGTTTTTTGTTGACTTGAAATTTTTAAGTTTAGAGCTAACAACATTAAATTCTTGCTGCTCACTTAAGTAATTAAGCGTAGTTAAAATATGCCATCTATCCATCTGACCTTGATTAATTTGCTGAGTGCCATGATAGAGTCCGGTTATATCACCTAAACCAACAGTATTAGTTGTAGCAAAAAGTCTGAAAGAGGGATGAGGAGATAAAACTTTATTTTGATCTAATAAAGTTAACTTACCTTCAACCTCAAGAATTCTTTGAATTACAAACATCACATCCGGTCTTCCTGCATCATACTCATCAAAGACTAATGCAACTGGGTTTTGAATAGACCAAGGCAGTAGACCTTCTTTAAAATCAGTTACCTGCTTCCCATCTTTTAACTTGATAACATCTTTGCCTAACAAGTCTATTCTTGAAATATGACTATCTAGGTTAATTCTCAGACAAGGCCAATTTAGTCTTGCTGCAACTTGTTCTATATGAGTAGATTTTCCAGTTCCATGAAATCCTTGAATCATAACTCTTCGGTTATGCTCAAAGCCAGCCAAAATTGCTAATGTAGTATCAGGATCAAAAATATAAGATTTATCAATCTCAGGAACCCACTGAGTTTTTTCTTTATAAGCTGAGACGCTAAGGTCAGAAGGAAATCCAAATACCTCAGATACTTTTAATTTAATATCAGCCTTTTTAGGCAATTCAACATTTTGATCTACTAACATAATATATTACGGTTTGAAGTTAAATACCCTGCCTTTTAGATAAGCAAAGTTCTAGTTTTTCATTAATCATTGTAAGATTGTTTATATTATAAAATAGTGCACCCAAATTTACTTAAAATATGAATAAAAAAACAAAAAATTCACCTTCACTTCTTGATAGCACTTTAGATTTATTTAAACTCAATAAAATTGATAGAGATATTTTTACCTGGACAGGACAAAGTGTGGGATGGGCTCGTATTTTTGGCGGACAGGTTATGGCCCAAACTTTAATGGCTGCATATGAAACAATTGAAAAAAAACATCTAGCACATTCATTCCATGGATATTTTCTAAGACCAGGTCAAATGGATAAACCGATAGTATTTGATGTAGATAGAATAAGGGACGGAAGAAGTTTTTCTACTAGACGAGTTCGAGCGATACAAGATGGTGAAGCTATTTTTAATTCATCAATTTCATTTCAAAAAAGAGAGAAGGGAGTTAATCATCAGATTAGTATGCCGGATACTCCTGGTCCAGAAGGCTTATTAAACGAGTGGCAGCACAGAGAAAAAATTAGTCATAAAGTAGATAAAAAATATTTACCTGTCTTTTTAAGAGAAAGAGAAATTGAGATGAGGCCTGTAGAACCTCAGAATTTTTTAAATCCCCAGAAAGCCCCGCCATACAAAAATACCTGGATGAAGCCTGATGGAGTAATGCCAAAAGATGAAAAAATTCATCAAGCGCTCCTTTTATATGCATCTGATATGGGCTTAATTGGAACAGCTACTAATCCCCATGGATTAAATTTCATGTCGCCTTATCTTCAAAGCGCTAGTCTAGATCATGCAACATGGTTTCACAGCAAATTAGATTTTAGCGATTGGCTTTTACATAGTATAGATAGCCCTATATCTGGCAATGCTAGAGGTTTTTCTAGAGGCTCTATTTATAACAAGAAAGGTAAGTTAGTTGCCTCATGCGTCCAAGAAGGTTTAATACGTGTTTGGGATACACCTAAGCCTAAATAATAGAGTTATAACTCTCTTATTGTATCAGTTAAAAACTTTACTTTATCAGGATCAATATCTGGAGTGAGACCATGCCCTAGATTAAAAATATATCCTGGGTAATTACTAAATTTATTAAGCATACTTTTAACTTCATCATAGATAATACTATTATCTTCTTTTAAAATTTGTGGATTAAGACTGCCCTGAATAGCAATTTTCCCTTTTAAAATATCTATTGAATTATCAATAGACTCATCCCAATACAAGCTAATACAATCTGGCTTGCATACACTTAATTGCTCTATGCCGCCTTGTGGTTGTCGCGCAAATAAAATTACGGGAATATTTGCTGTAATACTATCTTCCTTTAACTGTCTTACAAGATCATTAATGTAATAAAGGGAATATATTTCGTAATCTTCTTTATTCAAAAGACCTGCCCAAGAATCAAATATTTGTATCGCATCAATACCTGCTATCACCTGCTCTCTAAGATACTCAAAACATGCATTGGTGTAGAGGCTTAATAACTCTTGTGTTTTTTGAGGATTTTCACCTATAAAATTCTTAGTAAATAAAAAATCTTTAGATGAGCCACCTTCAATTGAATATGCAGCAAGAGTCCAAGGACTCCCGCAAAAACCTATTAGCGGCAAATCAGCTGGCAGAGCTCTTTTAATATTACTCACGCACTTATAAACATATGAAAGGTCTTGAGCATTAAAAGTAGGCAGATTATTAATTGCATCTATATTTCGTATAGGGTTGTTAAAGACGGGGCCTTCACCTTCTTTAAATTCAACACCTAAATTAAAAGCATCTGGAATAGTTAAAATATCTGAAAATAAAATACTTGCGTCAAGATTAAATCTATTGATTGGCTGAAGAGCCAGCTCACAACAAACATCTGGGTCTTTGCACATATCAAGAAAATTTTTAAACTTTGATCTAACAGCTCTATATTCAGGTAAATATCTTCCGGCTTGGCGCATATACCAGATAGGCGGAGTAGGCTGGGGCTCTTTCTTTAGAGCTCTTAAAAATAAAGATTGATCTAATGTCATGATACGAAATCTATAATACTTTTAGCTGCCTCTCGACCTTCCCATATTGCTGTTACAACTAAATCTGAACCTCTTACCATATCTCCTCCAGAGAAAATCTTTTTATTACTAGTTTGAAATTTATACTTTTGCTCTTCTTCAGCTAAAACAAGACCATTATTATGCGTATTGATATTAAAATCTTTAAACCAATCTGATGGGCTGGCTCTAAAACCGAAAGCTATAATAACAACATCAGCCTCTATAATCATTTCTGAATTAGGAATTGGTATAGGAACTCTTCGCCCATTCTGGTCAGATTCACCTAATTCTGTTCTAACTATTTTTATACCTTCGACCGACCCATCTCCAACTATTTCTATAGGCTGAATATTGAATTCAAATTCAACACCTTCCTCTTTAGCATTAACAACTTCTCTCTTTGAGCCTGGCATATTCTTTTCATCTCTTCTGTATAAGCATTTAACAGATTTAGCACCCTGTCTTACCGCAGTTCTATTGCAATCCATAGCTGTATCTCCACCTCCGAGAACTACAACATTTTTACCTCTAAGGTTAATAAATTTTTCCTTATCTTTTTCTATTTTTAATAATCTATTTGTGCTTGAAATTAAATAATCTAAAGCTTTATGCACATTGTGCAACTTCTCTCCTTTAAAACCTCCCTCTAAAGAGGTGTAGGTTCCCATGCCAAGAAATACAGCATCATATTCTTCATATAAATCTTTAAAATGAATATCCTTACCAATCTCTTTGCCAAGAAAAAATTCAACACCCATGCCCTCTAAAATCTTCCTTCTTTTCTTAATAACTTTTTTTTCTAATTTAAACTCAGGTATTCCAAAAGTTAATAAACCGCCAATTTCTTCATATTTATCAAAAACATGACTCTTGACGCCAGAGCGTGTTAAAACATCAGCGCAAGCTATACCAGCTGGGCCTGCACCAACTATAGCTACCTTTTTATCTGTCCATGTTCTGTATGACATATCAGGTTTCCAACCCATTTCAAATGCTTTATCTGTAATATATTTTTCCGTGGAGCCAATAGTAACTGCTCCAAAACCATCATTTAGGGTGCATGCACCTTCACACAACCTATCTTGAGGACAAACTCTTCCGCACATCTCAGGCAAGCTATTAGTTTGATGACAAAGCTCAGCTGCTTCAAGGATATTCCCTTCATTTACTAATTTTAACCAATCAGGAATATAATTATGAACAGGACACTTCCACTCGCAATATGGATTCCCGCAGTCTAAACATCTATGAGCTTGATTAGAGGCTTCGGTTTGATTGTATTCTCCATAGATTTCAACAAAACTAATTTTCCTTTCTTCTATATTCTTTTTCTGCGGATCAAACCTTCCAACTTCAAGAAACTGAAAATCATTTGAGAGCTCTTCTTGCTCAATATATTGACTTCTATTGCTTACATCTTCTGATAAATTTTTATTGCTAGATATGTCACTACTAAATAACTCATCCCTCCATGCATAAAGTTTTTTTTCAGCGTCATCTCGAGAAATAATAGGAGCAAAGGATTTTGTTAAATATTTATTATTAAATCTAATCTTTCCATAGAAGTATGGAGAGCGGGGTTGCGTAAATAGCATCAAACCTTTTTCAAGTTTGTATTGTTTATTTTTTTGAGTCATTTTAGTATGACAAAGTATGACACTTTTATGTTATTATTAACAGGAAGTTTCACTTATTTTAATAAATGCCTGGATTATATAGAGAAGATCTTTTTAAAGATAACTGCGGTTTTGGTTTAATCACTAATCGTTATGGGATCAAATCTCATACTGTTATAACAAAATCTATAAGCGCACTTAAAAGCATGACTCACCGAGGTGGAATAGGTTCGGATGGTAAAACAGGTGATGGTTGCGGACTCCTTTTTAATATAGACCATACTTTTTTTTGTGATACTTTATATAAAGAACAGAAGATAGAGTTACCGAAGAATTTTGGTGTGGCTCAGTTATTTATTAGCTCTTCATTAGATAAAATTCTGCCTAAAATAACCATTCTTTTAAAGAAAGAAGGCCTTAATCTTGAAGCCTCGAGAAAAGTTCCTATCAATATTAAAATTTTGGGTAGGATAGCTTTAGATTGCTTACCTAACATTTACCAACTTTTTATTTCACCAATTAATGACAATATATCTAATGAAGATTTTGAATCAGCACTCTTACAAGCTAGAAAGTTTATTGAAATAATTTTTGACAACGATGAGTTGTTATATGTTTGTAGCATGTCTAGTAAGACCATTGTATATAAAGGTCTAATGCTTCCAGATGCTATAGATTTATTTTATAAGGACCTGCATCAGAAAAATTTTACTGCATCGATATGTGTATTTCATCAAAGATTTTCTACCAATACCAGCCCTAGATGGCATTTAGCTCAACCCTTTAGGTTGCTAGCTCATAATGGAGAAATTAATGCTATTAGAGGCAACAGAAACTGGGCAAAAGCTCGTCAGAACAAACTCATTACGCCTTTAATACCAAAATTATCAAGCTTTAAACATCTAGTCAGTGAAACAGGATCTGATTCTTCCTCTTTAGATAATATGGTTGAATTATTACAAAGAGGTGGAATTAATATATTCAGAGCTATAAGAATGGTTCTTCCGCCAGCTTGGCAAAATACTCAAACTTTAAATGCAGAAGTAAAAGCATTTCATGAATATAACTCTATGCATATGGAAGCATGGGATGGCCCAGCTGGAATTGTGATGACTGATGGGAAGTGGGCTATATGCGTTTTAGATAGAAATGGGTTACGCCCAGCGAGATATCAAATAGATGATGAGGGTCATATAACAATTGCATCTGAAACAGGAGTTAATCCAACAAAGGAATCGGAAATCATCTCTAAAGGCAGAGTTAAGCCTGGCGGCATGTTAGCTATTAATACAGAAACAGGTGAACTTCATGATGAAAAATATATAGATAATTTTTTAAAAGATCAGAATCCCTATAGGCAATGGTTAAAAAAATATGCTATTCGAATTGAGTCATCTTTAAATGATTTTGAAGGCCCCGGTTTGAAAAAAATCTCACAAAATGATTTAACTATTGCTTCTAAGTTATTTCTTCTTTTTAAAGAAGAAAGGAGTTCAGTTATAAAACCATTAGCAGTAGATTCTCAAGAAGGTACTGGTTCTATGGGTGATGATACCGCTTTGGCAGTCATGTCAAAAATGCATAGACAAATTTATGATTACTTTAGACAACAATTCGCTCAAGTTACAAATCCACCAATTGATTCTTTAAGAGAGAAAAGCGTCATGTCTCTGGAGACATGCTTTGGTCCAGAATTAAATCTCTATGAAGAAACCCCAGAGCATGCAAAAAGACTAATAACTTCATCACCAATACTTTCTCATAGAAAACTTGCAACAATACTGAATAATAAATATTTTAAAGTTGAAGAATTTTCTTTATCTTTTGATGTATCAATTAGTCTCAAACAAGCCATAAAATCTTTAAAGGAAGATGTTGTTAGTGCAGTTAAATCTGGCGCATCAATTATCCATTTAAATGAAAGCCTGCCTTTAAAAGGCCATTTACCTATTAATGCTTTATTGGGTCTTGGAGCAGTTCATCAGGAGTTAGTTAAGTTAGGACTTAGAACAGATGCTAATTTAATTGTAAGCTCAGCATCTGCAAGGGATACTCATCACATAGCTTGCCTCATTGGATTTGGTGCTACTGCTGTATTCCCATGGCTAGCTTATCAAAGCATTTTAGATCTCACATTTAAAAATGAATTAAAAGGTGATGCAAATGAAAATTGCGCAAGATATAGAAAAGGTTTGAATAAAGGCTTATTAAAGATTATTTCAAAAATGGGAATCTCAACAATATCAAGCTATAGAGGCTCTCAGTTATTTGAAATTGTTGGTCTAAACAGTGAAATTGTTAAAACTTGTTTTACAAATACCACTAGCAGAATTGAAGGAAAAAGCTTTAAAGATTTAGATATAGCTTTAAGAGCTTTAGATGATTATTCAAGATCAAATCTATCAGATATGAATGTTGGTGGTTTATTAAAATATATTCATGGCGGTGAATATCATGCATATAATCCTGAGATAGTTAAAAAATTACAAGAAGCAGTTGCAACTAATTCCCTTGATTCGTATCAACAATATTCTGCACTTGTAGACACCAGACCTCCTGCAATGCTGAGAGATTTATTAGAGATAAAAAAACAGAATCCTATACCAATTAAAGATGTTGAAGACCAGAATATAATTCTTAAGAGATTTGACTCAGCTGGAATGAGCTTAGGAGCTCTATCTCCAGATGCTCATGAGACATTAGCTCAAGCAATGAATTCTATGGGTGCAAGATCTAATTCTGGAGAGGGTGGTGAGGCTGTCGAGAGATACGGTACTGACAAAATGTCTAAAATTAAGCAAATTGCTTCTGGAAGATTTGGAGTTACACCTCATTATCTAGTCAATGCTGAAGTTCTACAAATTAAGATTGCTCAAGGAGCTAAGCCGGGAGAGGGCGGTCAGCTACCAGGAGGTAAGGTTAATAAATTAATTGCTAAATTACGATATTCAACACCTGGCGTTACCTTAATATCTCCACCTCCTCATCATGACATTTACTCAATTGAAGATCTTGCACAGCTAATTTTTGATTTAAAACAGGTTAACCCAAAGGCATTGGTTTCAGTAAAATTAGTATCAGAACCAGGAGTTGGAACTATTGCTGCAGGTGTTGCCAAAGCATATGCAGATCTCATTACGATCTCAGGTCATGATGGAGGAACTGGAGCGAGTCCATTATCTTCTATTCGTTATGCTGGATCTCCATGGGAATTAGGTTTAGCAGAAGCTCATCAAGCTCTCAGAGAATCTGGTCTCAGAGGTAATATTAGACTTCAAGCTGATGGAGGAATGAAAACTGGCTTGGATGTAATTAAAGCCGCTGCACTTGGTGCAGAATCATTTGGATTTGGAACAGGTCCGATGATAGCAATGGGATGTAAATATCTAAGAATATGCCATCTTAATAATTGCGCAACTGGGGTAGCAACTCAAAGAAAAGATATTATTAATCATCATTTTATTGGCGAGAAAGGCAGAGTAGTTAATTATTTTAAATTTATAGCTGATGATGTAAGAAAACATTTAAGCGAAATGGGAGTTAGTAAGCTAGAAGATATTATTGGCCAAACTCATTATTTAAATGTTATTAAAGATATGGAATCTCACTATAAATCAGTTCATCTAGATGATTTACTCTACCAAAATAAGAATATTGCAGAACCATATTACTGTGAAGTTAAACAAAATAACCCATGGGACAAAGGAGTTCTTGCTAAGAAAATTTTAAAAGAGATTAAACCTATAATAAAACTAAATAAATCAGATTCATTGAATTACATAATAAGAAATACAGATAGATCTATTGGAGCATCAGCTTCTGGCTTCATTGCAAATAATTATGGTGAGGCTGGATTAAATAAACCAATTACACTTCACTTTAAAGGCTCAGCTGGTCAAAGTTTTGGTTGCTGGAATGCAAATGGTCTAAATTTAATTATTGATGGTGATGCTAATGATTATGTTGGAAAGGGTATGAATGGAGGCAAAATAGTTATTAAAAATACTAGTGCATATGTTCAAAATAGCAGTGAGACAACTTTAATAGGTAATACTTGTTTATACGGAGCAACTGGAGGTGAAGTTTATGTTGCTGGCTCTGCAGGAGAAAGATTTGCTGTAAGAAATTCAGGTGCAACAGCTACTATAGAAGGAGCTGGTGATCATTGTTGTGAGTACATGACGGGTGGCCAAGTAACTGTCTTAGGCTCAGTTGGAGCAAATTTTGGAGCCGGGATGACAGGAGGATTTGCCTATGTTTTAGATGAAGATAGAACCTTCTTTGATAAATGTAACCGAGGCTTAGTTAATTTAGATAGAATTATTAGTGAAGAGATGGAATCACACAGAAAACATTTAAAAGAAATAATTCTTAAACATCACAAAGAAACTAACAGCTCAAAATCAAAAACTATCTATGATGATTTTGATAAATATGAACATTTATTCTGGTTGATATCTCCAGCTGCTTTAAATGTAAAAGATTTACTCAAAGCTACAACTGCAAATGCAGCATAGCTAGTTATTTAAAAGATTTAGATAAATTTTTATTTTCAAACTTACTTGTTCTAAAAGCACTACCAATTTTATTTAACAGTATTAGATTTAATTTACCTTTTGCCACTTTTTTATCATTCATAAGATAAGGCTTAAGTTCATTATATTTATACTTATGATAATTTGGATTCAATCCAAGTGAATTCATTAGATTAATAATCTCATCTACATCCTTTCTTGCAATACATCCTTCTAAGTAAGAAATTTCTGATGCAATAGCCATCCCTAGAATGACAGCTTCACCATGGGTAATACTTTTATACCCATGCTTAGCCTCAATAGCATGTCCAAAAGTATGACCAAAATTTAATAAAGCTCGAACACCATGCTCTTTCTCATCTTTGGTTACTATTAGAGATTTTGTTTTTATAGATTCATATATAACATCTTCAAGAATTTTAATATTCCGAGAATTAATCAGCTTTGAATTATTTTTTAGAATTTTATAAAGCTTTTTATTTAAAATAAAAGCATATTTAATAACTTCTCCTAAACCAGATTTGTACTCTTTTTCTGAAAGTGTTTGAAGGTAGTTAAGAGAAATAAATACCTTTTTAGGATTGTAAAAAGCGCCAACAAGATTTTTACCTTGTGGAATATTAATAGCAGTCTTACCTCCAACAGATGAATCAACTTGGGACAACAACGTTGTAGGAATTTGTATGAAATCAACACCTCTAAGATAAGTTGATGCAACAAATCCTGTAATGTCTCCAACCATTCCTCCACCTAAAGCAATTAAACAATCAGTCCTATCAAATTTTAAGCTTGCCAATTCTTGAAGAATTAAATTAAACGATTTTAAAGATTTAGATTTTTCTCCGGCAGGTAGTATGTATATATGAACCTTTTTACTGACAGGGATAAGATCTTTTATCTCCTTTATGTACTTTTTAGGAATACCTGAATCAGTAACAATAAGTATTTTATTGTGAGTTTTAATAGATGCTGAAATATTCTTCTTAGATATTGGCTTGCCTAAGATATCAACCTCATAACTAGTAGGTTTTTTCCCAACTAATATAGATTTAGCCATAATTCTTTACGTGCTTAATAATTTCATTAGCCACTTCCTGACTACTTCTATTTTCAGTTTCAACAATATAGTCAGCTACACTCTGATACAAGCTTTCTCTTTCTTTATGAAGATCTGTTAATATTTTTCTCGGATCCCCATCTTTTAATAAAGGCCTATCTTGATCTTTTGATGTTCTCTCAAGCTGAACATCAATTGGCGTATCTAGATAAAAAACACTTCCTCGAGCTGATAAGATATCTCTATTTTGATCAGATAAAATAATTCCACCGCCGGTAGAGAGAACAATAGAGTTCATTTCAGCTAGACTGTTTAAGATATCACTCTCACGCTTTCTGAAGCCTTTTTCGCCTTCAAGATCAAATATCCAATCGATAGTTACACCAGTAT
>TARA_B110000091_G_scaffold104203_1_pt1 | contig 10887 bp, 6 predicted proteins | sample TARA_B110000091 | Tara Oceans TARA_B110000091 (sample SAMEA4397278) | marine metagenome | biome: Polar Biome; feature: [DCM] deep chlorophyll maximum layer (ENVO:01000326); material: water (ENVO:00002006), including particulate matter (ENVO:01000060) such as... | depth 35 m
TCTTCTTTAGAGTTCTCATCGTACCACTGCTCATATACCTGACCTAAATAAGGCTTCCAATAAGGAGGAAATGATTTAAAGAATGTGAATAGATTAGAGACTCCTACATAATCTACTCCGCAAGTATATAAATCTGGAGTTTTTACTAAACTCCCTAAGGTGGCTAATCCACCATAGCTAGCTCCGTAGATAGCTATTTTGGAATCATCGATTAATCCCAAAGTTTTCACATACGCTACTCCATCTTCTAAATCATTAAGCATCTTTCTTCCGATCTGCTTATTTCCTGCCAAGTAGAATTCTTTTCCATACCCACCAGACCCTCTGTAATTAATTTGGAGTGTCGCATATCCTCTACTAGCGAAAAGTTGAGATTCGGGATTAAATCCCCAAGAATCTCTCGGTCCGTATGGTCCACCATGTGGGTTAACGATAAGAGGAACTTTCGCTCCAGTCAAGGTTGTGTTGGGTAGTGTTAAGTAGGCATAAATAGTTAACCCATCTCTCGTTTTGAATTTTAGAGATCTCATTGCAGCCATATTGTCTTCCTCTAGTTGAGGCATCAAATCCATTATTTCTTTAAAAGCATCTTCGTTTACGTCATAGGTGAAGTATTTCCCATAAAGTTTATCACTGGTCACATAGATTAAATATTTATCTTCTTTATCAGTTACGCTTGAGATGTTAAACTCCTTATCTCCAAATTGATTTTGGAATTTTTCATGCATTTTTTTGTAAGCATCACTTACAGGAATAGTCGTGCTTTTTTCTCCATTGAAATAGTAATAATCGATTTCATAATTTCTAAGTTTAGATCGACTCATTCCTCCTACATCAAACGTAGGATTAGAGAATACTTTTTTGATTTCTTTATTCGTCTCAAAATCATATAGAATCAGTTCATCTGTATTGCTTTCTAAATTGGAAATCACATAAGCCTGATGAGGATTTCCAGATGCATAATCAAATCCAGCTATGTAGAAATTATCCTGCCATGTGGTAGTCAGCATTTTTTTGAAAGGCTCATTTTCTCCTAATCTGTAATATAATGAGTAATTAGTAGCTCCTTCCTGCTGAGTATAACCTTTGAGATTTCCGTCTTTGTCAAATGTGTATCCACTTATTGGGTTAGAAGCATCCTCGTTTTTATAAAGTTGAGTAAGTTCTCCTGATACAATATTTAATTTATATGGCTCGAATATTTCAGGATTGTTTTTGTTTAAATCCACGATAACGAAATCTCTTTGGTCTTTAAGTAAGTTCGAGAAATTAGCCTTCACTCCATCAAAAGGAGTGAGGTCCATAGAGTTTTTACCATCTATGTCGGCAGCGTATATATGATAGTTCTCGTCTCCTCCTTTATCTTTCAGGTAAATAAGCCTCGAGTTATTGGCCCATCCATACCCTCTAATTAAATCTTCCCCTTCTTCTATAGCTAGGTTGATTTTATCGGTGTCAGTGTTTTTAACATAAACATGACTTTTTCCGTTTTCATCTCGTTGTCTAAATGAAAAGTAATTCCCATCTGGAGAAAATTGAAAACTTGACTGCTCAGGCTTTTTAAAGTAATCCTCTACAGAATATTTAAAGAGACCTTTTTCTAGTTCGGCTAGTGTTTTTAATTCTAGCTCCGTTGAAGGTAAGTCCGTGTTTCCAGGAAGTTCTGTTTTGTCCTGTGCATGTGTTTGTGTAATCATGAATGCTGAAATAATGAAGAGTAGATGTTTCATTTTCTTATTTTTTGCTAAATGTATATTCTCAATATTAATTAGACCACACTTTGGTGTTAAAATTAGAGAATGAGGTCTTAAAAAAGCATTGTGAAGTGCTTTCTAGTTGAATGGCCTTACTTGTTTGAGATATAATTCTCTAGAGTCTTTTTCTAGCTTAAACTCGAAGTCTAAGGCATACTCATTAAAAGTGGCGCTAGTAAAATCCCTGTAATAAAAATACTTTTTAATTCCTTGAATTACATTAGCTAATCTATAGATCTCATCTGAAGTCATCACTAGGTTAAAATCATTTAAGCTAGAGGTAGTAATTATTTCTATTGTTTGGTTTTGGGTGTAAAATCCGCTTTCCTGAGTAGGGTAGCATATAAACTGATCACATGTAATCGCGGGGTTTGGTTGAACTACAGAAGAATCTCCTAGTTGTGCATTAACCACAAACCCTAAATTATTTTCTCTGTAAAGATTCTTGGATATAGCTACTCCATTAACCTCCTCATCAGGGAAAGATCGATGAACCAATATTCCCATCATCACATCTTCTTGCTGAATATTAAAATATGCTCTTTCATCATAAGCAGAATCCTTCCATAAGCTAGCCCATACTTTTCTTAGTGCGTTTTCTATGGTTTTTCCTTCATCTTTTTCTACGATATTACTTCCGGTTAAAGCTGTTTTAGAGGAGTACAGACCAGCTCCCGAAAATCCTTTCATGTCTTCAGCATTCGTGCTTGACCTAAATCTGAACCTATTGAAAGATGACATTCCTTCTAATTGGTTTTCTATGTTAAGAATTAAGGTAGAATCGACAGGAGTGGATTTTATTTTTTCTCTAATTGTAGATAAAAGTTCTTTGGGATTAGAGTGATTTTCTAGTTGAGTTATAAGTCCAATAACCTCACTCTTTTCGGCATGCTGTTGATAGTAATAAAATGGAATTCCAAATGCGGCTTCTGGAACAGAGAAGTCCATTTTTTCAGCTAATTGATAAAGTATTCCGAAGTTTTCAGCCTTGTATCCGCAGTAATTGGCTGTTTTTCTATTAAAGTTTTTTGCTTTTATTAATTCTTTTTCGTTTAAGTTCTTTTTCAGATAAAGACGTTTCCTCTCCTTTTTCGGATTGGATAAGCCATTGGTTTCAGAGATAGTAAAGCCATCTATAGATACCGTTAGCTCTATCTGTTTCCCTATTAAGGAATTAATATTTTCATCATCCCACGCATCCTTTAGTGCCATCACGGGTATTTTCCTGTTTTGGCCTAGAATAGAAAGATGGCTTAATGGAGTCTGAAGGTCGGTAGTTATTATTCCCGATACACCAGCTAATTGTAAGGGTGTTCCGTTAATAAGAATAATATCGTCTTCATCAATAGAGGAATTGCTCAGTTCTGAGAGTTCTATTTTTCTGAGTTTGCCTTTGCCAGTGAATTTACTTACAGATTGAAAATTCTGATTCTTATAAATTTCTTCAGGTTTGATGAACGGTATCGTTAACTTACTCTCTGAGTTAATCAGTCGGGCACTGTTTAGAATGAGCTTTACGTCAGGAGTTAAAAAGCTAGTTTCTGCCACTCTGTTATGAAGTAAGGTTATATCAGAAATCAGCATTTGGTCTGAGGGAGAAAGCTCTAATATGTATTCCTTTCTAGATGAAAAAAAATTAATATTAGCTAGTAAATACTGCCGTTTATCTCTGTCAGTACCGTAGTTATCTCGATTGAAAATGCCCAGAGGTTCATTGTAACCTAAAACTGTTTGACAGAATTTATTGTGATACTGAAAGCTGTTAGATATGTAATAGATTTCTTTTGTTTTTAAATCATAGATTACTTTAACAGCCTGAACTTGTGAGTATTTTGAAGAAAGAGGTTCGCGTTGCAACGCTATGAAATCTGACTCACTAAGACTATTTAAGTATTCCTGAGCTACGGGTGATGAAGAACAGCAATTTAGTAGGATAATGAGAAGAAAGCTTAGCGGTGTTTTCAAAGAGAAGTAAATATTTCGTTGATAGAACGTATCACAGCATAAATTATTCGTTCTTGAGTTGAATGCCTTAGAATATTGTTCGAGATTAGAGAGGAAAGGTAGGAATTTTATATCTTGCGAAATAAACTAATTTAAAATGGAAGTAATAGACGAAGGATTAGCTCCTGGCGGTAACCAGAATAATGATTTAAATGAGCTGATAGCTGACGGCTATGATTTTGATTTCGGGAAATATATCTCTGATGGATTTGATATTTTTAAGAAGGAGGCCGGTTCTTTTATCGGATTTGGAATTTTAAGTGGACTGATTATTGCCATAGCAGGAATGATTCCGTTTGGAGGTTTAATCGTTGCACCGCCTCTTACAATTGGGTTTTCTATATATTCTCATAAAGTGGCATATGATCAGAGTAGACAATTTTCTGATTTTTTTAAAGGGTTTAACGGGAGACTATTTGGACAATTAATACTTGTTTCTGTAGTATCAGGAATTATAAGCGTGCTGGGAATGATACTATTCATTCTTCCCGGAATCTATTTGGCGGTGGGGTATATTTTCGCAAGTCAGATAGTTCTTTTTTATGATCCTAAAACTGAGTTTTGGGAAGCCATGGAATTCAGTAGAAAATTGGTGACTAAAAACTGGTGGTCCTTTTTTGGTTTAGGGATAGTGGCTGGTCTGATAGCTATGAGTGGAATATTATTATTAGGCATAGGCGTGCTAATTACGGCCCCGATAGCGTCATGTATTCTTTATGCGGCTTTTAATGACATCGTAAAGCCATCTCCAGATTCATTGGATTACTTGAGCTAGGAGGTTAGAAAACTTGAATTTTAAATGGCAGTCATTAGGTAAGTCTGACTTTTGTTGCGAGTTGAAACTTGATTAGTTATTTAGTCGTTCATAAGAAGAATTAGGCCTTTTAGTAAATGTCTGTTGTGTATTCCTTAAGGTCAGTTTGGCGACCAAAGCCTAACTATTCTGCCACCTAACATCATTAATTCCTTGTATTGGAGGGCTTTTTTTGTGCTTGTAAATTCTAACTTCATAGGATGAATTTTTAATTCATCTAGATTACGTCCTTCTATTTATTTAAGTAGATTTGCCAATTGCGAACAGCTGAACAAACACAAGATTATTCAAAATGGGTTGGTTTAAAAGATTAAAAGAAGGAATTACTACTTCTACGAATGAGAAGAAGGAAATTCCTGAAGGATTATGGTATTCATGTCCAGGTTGTAAAGAAGTACTTCCTTCAGAAGAGCACGGATTAAACCTGTGGGTTTGTCCTTCATGTGATCATCATGAACGAATAGGTTCCTATGATTACTTTTCGTTCCTTTTCGATGATGGTAAATACAAAGAGCTGAATAAGACATTTCATTCAGCTGACCCTTTAAAGTTTAAAGACACTAAGCCTTACACAGATAGATTAGTAGCCTCGGCCAAAAAAACAGGATTAAGAGATGCCATTAGAACAGCTCACGGAACATTAAATGATGAGCCTATAGTTATAGCTGCGATGGATTTCAAGTTTATTGGAGGTTCTATGGGAAGCGTAGTAGGAGAGAAAATAGCCAAGGGGATAGAAAAAGCGATAGCTCTTAAAGCTCCATTCGTATGTGTTTCTAAATCAGGAGGCGCTAGAATGATGGAGGCTGGATTTAGTCTGATGCAGATGGCTAAAACAAGTGCTAGGCTTACACAATTAGCCGATGCTGGATTACCTTACATTAGTATCTTAACAGACCCAACTACTGGTGGGGTTACTGCTAGTTTTGCTATGCTCGGAGATTTGAATATAGCAGAGCCGAATGCTCTCATAGGTTTTGCTGGACCTAGAGTAGTAAAAGAGACTATCGGTAAAGATTTGCCTGAGGGCTTTCAGCGTTCAGAGTTTGTGTTAGAGCATGGGTTTTTAGACTACATCGTTCATAGAAAAGAACTTAAGAATAAATTAGCCTTTAGTTTACTTATGCTTAAAAATGCAGCAGTGACGCAGCCAGCCGCTAAAAAAGTAGCCGCTAAGAAATAAACGAATAGAGCTGTTTTCTTAAAAGTGACTAGCGTTGACCTTATGTGTTTCTCCTTTTTCTAAAGTGAAAACTCACCAAGCTGAGCGATAAGGATGTAGCTAGTTTGTTTTTAAGATAAAAAAGTATTCTATTTTAGCTGTTCCTTCTAATGTTATACCTACTTTTGCATTCAATTTTTTATTAACGCATCACAATCATTTAACTAATATTGTAACATGTATTTAGATTCAGAAAAGAAGAAAGAATTCTTCAAAGCACACGGAAAATCAGACAAAGATACTGGTTCTGCAGAAGCTCAAATAGCTATGTTCTCATTCAGAATAGCACATTTAACAGAGCATTTAAAGAAAAACAAGAAAGATAAGAATACTCAAAGATCACTAGTACTACTAGTAGGAAAGAGAAGATCTCTTCTTGATTACTTAACTAAGAAAGACATTACTCGTTATAGAGCTATTGTTAAAGAATTAGGATTAAGAAGATAATAGTTGATTATAGACATTCCATACGGAACATAATATAAAATCCATTAAAGGGCATTTCAAACGATTTGCCTTTTTTGGTTTTTACTTGGGAGCAACGGGTTCGCAGTAAAAAGTACACACACACAATAAGAAGACAATTAATTATGAGTAACGATTTACAGGTTTTTTCAAAAACCATTGATCTAGGTGACGGAAAAGTAATCACCATCGAAACAGGGAAATTAGCTAAACAAGCAGACGGTTCAGTAGTGGTAAGATTGGGTGATACCATGTTATTAGCTACAGCAGTATCTGCTAAAGATGCTAGAGATGATGTGGATTTTCTTCCACTAACAGTAGACTATAGAGAAAAATACGCAGCTGCAGGAAGATTCCCAGGTGGATTCTTCAAAAGAGAAGCTAGACCAAGTGATGGCGAAGTGCTTACTATGAGATTAGTAGATAGAGCGCTGAGACCAATGTTTCCAAAAGATTATCATGCTGATACACAGGTAATGGTACAGCTAATGTCTTCTGACAAAGAGAACATGCCAGATGCACTTGCTGGATTAGCAGCATCGGCAGCTTTAGCCGTTTCAGATATCCCGTTTGACGGACCTATATCAGAAGTAAGAGTAGCCAGAATAGACGGTAAATTTTGTATCAATCCTACTTTCGAAGAGTTGAAGAAAGCTGATATGGATCTAATGGTAGCGGGTACTATCGATACTATTGTAATGGTAGAAGGTGAGATGGACGAAGTTTCTGAGCAAGACCTAGTAGATGGTATTGCAGCCGGTGCAGCAGCTATTACAGTTCATTGCCAAGCACAGTTAGATCTAGCTGCTATGGTAGAAAAGTCTAAAGTAAAAAGAGAATATAACCACGAAGATTCTGATGAAGAACTTTATGAAGCTATTAAAGCTGCTTGTTACCAGCCATGTTATGATGTGGCTAAAAAAGGTTCTGCCAAAGAAGAACGTTCTGCTGCATTCAATGAAATTAAGAATAACTTCTTCGATACATTAACAGAGGAGCAACAAGCTAACAAATATTTATATAAGCAGTATTTCAGTAAAGTTCAGAAAAGTGGTGTAAGAGATTGCATGCTAGAAGAAAGAGTCAGATTAGACGGAAGAGAGTCTAAAGATATCAGAAACATCTGGTGTGAAGTAGATTATTTACCATCTGCTCACGGTTCAGCTATATTCACTAGAGGTGAAACTCAATCGTTAACTACACTTACACTAGGTTCTAAAATGGATGAGCAGTTAATAGATGGAGCACTTCGTCAAGGAACTGAGAAATTCTTATTGCACTATAACTTCCCTCCGTTTTGTACTGGAGAATCTAGACCTCTAAGAGGAACGAGTAGAAGAGAAGTAGGTCATGGAAACCTAGCGCTTAGAGCACTTAAAAAAGTACTTCCTTCATTAGAAGACAATCCTTATACGATGAGAATCGTGTCTGAGATTTTAGAATCTAATGGTTCTTCTTCTATGGCTACAGTATGTGCCGGAACACTAGCTATGATGGATGGTGGTGTACCTCTTATCAGACCAGTCTCTGGTATAGCTATGGGATTGGTAATGGATCCGGAAACTAAGAAATACATAGTTCTTTCAGATATTTTAGGAGATGAAGATCACCTAGGAGATATGGATTTCAAAGTAACTGGAACTACTAAAGGTATTACAGCGTGTCAAATGGATATGAAAATCCAAGGACTTGAATCTTCAGTATTAACAGAGGCGTTAATGCAGTCTAAAGAAGGAAGACTTCACATCTTAGGTGAAATGCTTAAAACATTAGATGCACCTAGAGCAGATTATAAAGTTCACGCACCTAGAATCGTTTCATTCAATGTTCCTAATGATATGATAGGAGCTATCATCGGACCTGGAGGAAAAATAATTCAAGAAATTCAGAAAACAACTACTGCTAATATTTCTATCGAAGAATTAGAAAACGGAGAAGGAAGAGTAGAAGTAACTTCTGATAACGGAACAGCTATGAAAGAAGCTGTAGACTGGGTTAAGAAAATCGCTTTCCCACCTATAGTTGAAGTAGGAGAAACGTACGAAGGAAAAGTTAAAACCATTATGGCATACGGAGCATTCGTAGAAATCATACCTGGACAAGACGGACTTCTTCATATCTCTGAGTTAGCTTGGGATAGAGTAGAGAAAGTAGAAGATGTACTTAAAGAAGGAGAGCTAGTTAAATTTAAAGTAACAGGAAAAGACCCTAAGACTGGTAAATTAAAGCTTTCTAAGAAGGTGTTAATGCCTAAGCCAGAGCAGGCTTAGTACCGCTAGTTATTGGAGTGATTGTTGTGGCGCTAGTTTATAGCGTTGCAACATGTGAGATGAAAATTTAACAACTAACACTGTTACTTTTCTTGAAAAACAACGTTTAATAATATGGTGCTTAGATTTTCTGAGTATCAAACTAGATAATAAACTGTAATAAACATGCGTCAGCTAAAGATTACAAAACAGGTTACTAACAGGGAAACAGCTTCCTTAGATAAGTATTTGCAAGAAATAGGTCGAGTCGATCTGATCACTGCTGAAGAAGAGGTTGAATTAGCGAAGAGGATAAAAGAAGGAGATCAGTTAGCACTCGAAAAACTCACAAAAGCAAACTTAAGGTTCGTAGTTTCCGTGTCTAAACAGTACCAAAATCAGGGGTTGAGTCTTCCTGACCTTATAAACGAGGGGAATTTAGGACTTATCAAGGCAGCACAAAGATTTGATGAAACGAGAGGTTTCAAATTTATATCTTATGCGGTATGGTGGATTCGTCAGTCTATTCTTCAAGCTCTAGCGGAGCAGTCGAGAATCGTAAGACTTCCATTAAATAAAATTGGTTCGATTAATAAAATCAATAAGGCGTTTGCTAGATTAGAACAAGAGTTCGAAAGACCTCCTACACCTAATGAGATAGCTGAAGTGCTAGATATGACCCTAGAAGAAGTGAAACAATCACTTAAGAATTCAGGACGTCACGTAAGTATGGATGCACCTCTTAAAGATGGTGATGAAAGTAGTTCTAATATGTACGATGTACTTTCTGAAGGTGAATCTCCTTCTCCAGATATGGAGTTAATGACTGAGTCATTAAGAAAAGAGATAGAGCGTTCATTAAGAACATTAACCACTAGAGAAGCAGATGTAATTAGACTTTACTTCGGTTTGAATGGAGAGCACCCTATGACCCTAGAGGAAATAGGTGAGCGTTTCGATTTAACTAGAGAAAGAGTAAGACAGATTAAAGAGAAAGCTATTAGAAGACTAAAACACACTTCTAGAAGTAGAATCTTAAAGTCTTATTTAGGATAATAGATCAACTTTATTTTATAATAGTAAAAACCCTCAATCTCTGATTGGGGGTTTTTTATAAAACAAAAAGCACCTAAAATTTAACCTGTCATCCACAATAATCTCACGTATTCCCGTTTTTTCTTAGAGATTCATTTCTTTTGTAACGCGAAATAAAAAAATGACCAAAACAATTTACGCCATATTCCTAGCGCTGACAGTGCTTCTGGTTTTTTCATGTAGAAAAGATAAATTCAATACATCTTCTGATTTTCAGCTGGAGTTCAGTAGAGATACTATTTTATTTGACACTGTATTTACCACTTTGGGCTCGGCCACTCAAGTATTTAAAGTCTACAATCCAGACCAGAATAATTCTGTGGAAGTCGATTATTTCTCATTGAAAAATGGCTCTAATTCTAAGTTTAGAATAAATGTGGACGGTGAACCTGGTGTAAGGGTGGAAAACGTTACCATAGCTCCAGAGGATAGCGTTTTTGTTTTTGTGGAAGTAACAGTAGATGGGAATGATGAGGCTCTTCCTTTTGTAGTAGAAGAAGAATTAGTAGTAAATTCAAATGGAAGCGAGCAGGAAGTTAAACTGATAGCTTGGGGGCAAAATGCCATATTTCACACGGGGTCTACTATTAACGTAAATCTAGATGGTGACATAGAATTTAATGGATATTTAGAATGTGATGAAGTCTGGAATAATGAATTGCCTCATGTGATTTTCGGTACTGTGGGAGTGCCTCCAGGGTGCTGTTTAACGATTAACGCAGGAACACAGATATATGTTCATTCTGGTGGTGGTATTTTAGTAAATAATGGCTGTATAGAATCGAATGGACAGCTTGGGAATGAGGTAGTATTCCAAGGAGATAGATTAGAGGCTGAATATGGTGACCTTCCTGGTCAGTGGGGAGTAGAGCTAGAAATAGTAGCAGATTTAGGCATAGGTCCTGAGATAGTGACTCTTTCTAGAGGAGGGTTGTGGCTTTCTTCACCGCAGCCTAGTTACTTAGAGCATACTATCATAAAAAATGGAATAATAGGCCTTCAGGTGGATTCTACAGGTGAGCTTAGTGGACAGACTGTATCCCTAAGAAATTGTCAAATTTATAATCATTCTGCCATAGGTGTTCTGGGACAGGGCGCTACGATGACTGGTTATAATAATTTGTTTGCCAACTGTGGACAGTCTGCAGCTGCGTTTCAATATGGAGGAGAATACATATTTGACCATTGTACATTTGCGAATTACTGGTCTCAGGGAGCTCGACAAGCTCCTTCATTTTTTCTAAATAATTATTACGAAACCTCTGGGAATATTTTAGTGGAGAG
>TARA_B110000091_G_scaffold57800_1_pt1 | contig 10881 bp, 12 predicted proteins | sample TARA_B110000091 | Tara Oceans TARA_B110000091 (sample SAMEA4397278) | marine metagenome | biome: Polar Biome; feature: [DCM] deep chlorophyll maximum layer (ENVO:01000326); material: water (ENVO:00002006), including particulate matter (ENVO:01000060) such as... | depth 35 m
AAATTGCAGAAGAATTTATTAGAGATAATGGTGGAATACCAACATTTTTAGGATATAATGGTTTTCCTGGTTCATTATGTGTATCTGTTAACGAATGTGTAGTGCATGGTATCCCAAATAGTGTACCTTTACAAAATGGAGATGTGATTTCTGTAGACTGTGGAGTTTTTAAAAATGGATTCAACGGAGATTCTGCTTACACTTTCCAAGTCGGAGAGGTAGATAGACAAGTTCAACAACTATTGAGAGTAACTCAAGAATGTTTGGACAAAGCAATAGAAGCTTGTAAAGTTGGAAATAGAATTGGAGATATAGGAAATGCTTGTCAAAAGCATGCAGAGAGTTTTGGATACGGAGTAGTAAGAGAATTAGTTGGTCACGGATTAGGAGCTAGTTTACATGAAGCACCAGAAGTACCAAATTATGGCAAAGCAGGGAGAGGATTAAAACTTAGAGAAGGGTTAGTTCTAGCTATTGAGCCAATGATAAATTTAGGAGTAAAAGAAATAGATCAATTGAATGATGGTTGGTCAATAGTTACTCAGGATGGGTTGCCTTCGGCACATTTTGAGCATGATGTTGCGATAGTAGATGGAAAACCAGAAGTATTATCAACATTTAAATATATAGAGGAGGTATTAAAAGAAAGAAAATAAATGGTAAAACAAGCATCAATAGAACAAGATGGATTGATAATCGAAGCGTTATCAAATGCTAAGTTTAAAGTTGAACTTGAAAATGGGCACGTTATAACTGCTCACATATCTGGAAAGATGAGAATGCATTATATTAAAATCTTACCAGGAGATAAAGTAAAGGTCGTTATGTCTCCTTATGATTTAACACAAGGTAGAATAACATTAAGATATAAATAATATTTATAACAAAGAGAGATGAAAACAAGAGCATCAGTAAAAAAAAGATCAGAAGACTGCAAAATCGTAAGAAGAAAGGGCAGGTTGTACGTGATTAACAAGAAGAATCCAAAATTTAAACAAAGACAAGGATAAATAACAGATTATGGCAAGAATTTCAGGAATAGATTTACCAAAAAACAAAAGAGGAATTGTAGGATTAACTTACATCTTTGGAATTGGTAGAGGAAGAGCTAAAGAAATATTGAATACGGCTGATGTTGAGGAAAACATCAAAGTTCAAGATTGGGATGATGAACAATTAAGTAGGATCAGAACTGCAATTACCGAAAACTTTAAAGTGGAAGGGGCATTGCGTTCAGAAGTACAATTGAACATTAAGAGACTAATGGATATTGGTTGTTACAGAGGAATAAGACACAGAAGTGGATTACCTTTGAGAGGACAAAGAACGAAGAACAATTCAAGAACTAGAAAAGGAAGAAAGAAAACAGTTGCTAACAAAAAGAAAGTAACTAAATAATAAGTAGAGATTATTATGGCAAAGACAAACACAAAGAAAAAAAAGAAAGTTGCTGTTGAGGCTTTTGGACAAGCACACATCCAAGCATCTTTTAACAACATAATCATTTCTTTAACGAACAACAGTGGACAAGTTATTTCTTGGTCATCTGCTGGGAAGATGGGATTTAGAGGTTCTAAGAAAAACACTCCTTATGCTGCACAAATGGCTGCTGAAGATTGTTCTAAAGAAGCTTTCGAATATGGGTTAAGAAAAGTAAAAGTTTACGTGAAAGGACCTGGACAAGGAAGAGAATCTGCGATAAGATCAATTCACAATGCTGGAATTATTGTAACTGAAATAGTTGATGTTACACCAATACCACATAATGGTTGTCGTCCACCAAAAAGAAGAAGAGTTTAATAAATAGATAACAGTATCTCAAAAGATATATATTAATATAAGTTATGGCAAGATATACAGGCCCAAAATCAAGAATTGCAAGAAGGTTTAACGAAGCTATCTTTGGCCCAGATAAGAATCTGGAAAAAAGACAGTATGGACCAGGTCAACATGGACCAAACAAAAGAAGACCTAAGCAGTCGGAATATGGTATTCAGTTAATGGAAAAGCAAAAAGCTAAATATACTTACGGTATTTTAGAAAAGCAATTTCGTAACATGTACAAAAAAGCAAAAGCTAGTAATGGAATTACGGGTGAAGAATTGCTTCAGTTGTGTGAAAGAAGATTAGATAATGTCGTATTTAGATTCGGAATTTCTAATACTAGAAGTGGAGCAAGACAATTTGTTTCTCACAGACACATTACAGTAAATGGAGAGGTATTAAATATTCCTTCTTACATGGTAAAAGAAGGAGATGTAATTGGAGTTAGAGAAAAATCTAAATCAAATCCAGTTATCACAGCTTCTTTATCTAGTAACAATAGATCTTCAGATTGGTTAGAATGGGATTCTATTAAAATGTCTGGTAGATTTATTAAAGTTCCAGAAAGAGTTCAGATTCCAGAGAACATCAAAGAACAATTAATAGTAGAGTTATACTCTAAATAATAATTAGATTAAAAAACATTTTTTAAAATGGCAATATTAGATTTTCAAAAACCAGATAAGGTAATCATGCTTGATTCTGATGAGTTCGTAGGTAAATTCGAATTCAGACCACTAGAGCCAGGTTATGGTATTACTGTGGGGAATGCTTTAAGAAGAATTCTTTTATCCTCTTTAGAAGGTTATGCAATTACTTCTCTTCAAATAGAAGGAGTAGATCATGAATTTTCTTCTATAAAAGGAGTTGTTCAAGATGTAACTGAAATCATTCTTAACCTTAAGCAGGTTAGATTTAAGAGACAAATTGAAGATACCGATTCTGAAGTAGTAAAGTTTAAAATTAGTAACCAAACTAAATTTACTGCAGCAGATATAGGAAAAGCAACTTCAGCATTTCAAGTAATCAATACAGACATGGTTATTTGTGAAATGGACAAAGGAGTTACTTTAGAAATAGAATTGAATATCGGGAAAGGAAGAGGGTATCGTCCTTCTGATGAGAACAAAGATGAAAATTCTAAAATTGGAACTGTAGCAATTGATTCTATATTTACACCAATCAAAAACGTAAAGTATACTGTTGAAGATTACCGTGTAGAACAAAGAACTGATTACGAACAATTGAACTTTGAAATTACAACTGATGGTTCTATCGATCCTAAATCGGCATTGAAAGAAGCAGCAAAAATATTGATTCATCACTTTATGTTGTTCTCGGATGAGAGAATTACATTGGATATTGATGAAAAGAAAAGTGAAGAAGAATTTGATGAAACTTCGCTACACATGAGACAATTATTGAAGAACAAATTGGTAGACATGGAATTATCTGTGAGAGCACTAAACTGCTTAAAATCTGCTGATGTTGAAACTCTTGGAGAATTGGTATCATACCACAAAAGTGATTTATTGAAATTCAGAAACTTTGGTAAGAAATCTCTTACAGAATTGGAAGAATTAATTGAATCAAAAGGATTGGCATTTGGAATGGACGTTTCAAAGTACAATTTAGATAGCTAAAATATATATCACGAGAGATAATAGGAAGAAATGAAACACGGAAAGAAATTTAAAAGTTTAAGTAGAACTAAGTCACACAGAAAAGCATTGATGGGAAACCTAGCTTCTGAATTGATAAAGCATAAAAGAATTAAAACTACTTTAACTAAAGGAAAGGAATTAAGAAAGTATGTTGAGCCTGTTCTTACAAAATGTAAAACGGATACTACTCATAACAGAAGATTAGTATTTAAAGCATTATTGAATAATGAACAAGCTAAGCACTTGGTAACAGAAATGTTTAGAGAAATTGCTCCAAAAATTGCTGACAGACCAGGTGGTTATACTAGAGTTATTAAATTACCTCCAAGACAAGGAGATAATGCTCCAATGTGCTACATTGAATTAGTAGATTACAATGAACTACTATTAGCTGGAGGTGAAACTAAAAAGCCCGTAACAAGAAGAAGTAGAAGAGGTGGATCTAAATCTACGACTGAAACAACTTCAGACGCAACAGCTACTAGTGATGATACTAAATCTGACAATCTAACAAAGATTGAAGGTGTAGGACCAAAAGCAGCCGAAGCAATTACTGCTGGAGGATTAACTACATTTTCTGCTGTTGCTGCATCTACTCCAGAAGCAATCAAAGCTATTTTGGATGCTGCAGAAGGAAGACTTGGATCACTTGACCCAACAACATGGGTTGATCAAGCTAAGCTTGCTGCTGAGGGTAAATGGGATGAATTGAAAAAAATGCAAGACGAAATGGATGGTGGAAAACCAACCAAATCTAAAGAAGAAGAATAAGCAATATGAATTGTTATTAATTATTTATAAAAAGGATGTAATTTTTGAATTACATCCTTTTTTTTTACCTTATTTTTACATAAGATTTAAACAGTAAAATTTATAAAATGACTGAAAAAAAGAAAGCCATATTATTACTTGAAGATGGGACAATTTTTGAAGGAAAGGCTATTGGGAAAATAGGAACTTATTCTGGAGAAATTGCATTTAATACTGGTATGACTGGATATCAAGAGATATTTACTGATTCTTCTTACTATGAGCAGATTTTAATAATGACTACTCCGCATATTGGAAATTACGGTACAATAGCAAAAGAAGTAGAGTCGGATTCAATAAAAATTGCAGGATTAATTGTTAAAAAATTCTCAGAAACTCATTCTAGAGCTGGAGAAGTTAAATCATTAAATGATTTATTGATAGAAAATAATAGAGGTGGAATTAGTGATATTGACACTAGAGCCTTAGTAAGACAAGTAAGAAGTAAAGGAGCAATGAATGTTGTAATTTCTTCAGAAATTGAAGATATAGATGAATTAAAATCTATTTTGGCTAAAACTCCGTCTATGGATGGATTGGAACTAGCCTCTAAAGTATCTACTAAAGAACCTTATTTTGTTGGAGAAGAAAATACTTCAATAAAAGTAGCTTTATTAGATTTCGGTGTAAAGAAAAATATTATTAGGTGTTTGACGGAGAGAGAATGTTATATAAAAGTATTTCCACACAACACTTCAGCTACTGAAATACAAGCATGGAACCCAGATGGAATCATGCTATCCAATGGACCTGGAGATCCTTCTGCAATGCCTAAAGAAATTGAAACGGTAAAGGAACTGGCTAAAGGAGATATTCCAATGTTTGGAATATGTTTAGGACACCAAATACTTGCATTGAGTCAAGGATTATCTACTTTCAAAATGCACAACGGGCATAGAGGAATAAATCATCCTGTAAAGAATTTAATTACTGGGAAAGGGGAGATAACTTCTCAAAATCATGGATTTGTTGTGAATAGAGAAGAAGCTGAATCTCATATAGATTTAGAAATGACTCACGTTCACTTAAATGACGATACGTTGGCGGGAATCAAATTCAAATCAAAGAAAATATTCTCGGTACAATATCATCCAGAGTCTTCACCAGGACCTAATGATTCTAGGTATTTGTTTGATGAATTTGTCGAGAACATTAAAGTTCAGCAATCACAATTAGTATAATTAATTTAGAATAATTTTAAAAAAAATAAGAATGAGTTACATTGTAAATGTTCACGCAAGAGAAATATTAGATTCAAGAGGTAACCCAACTATTGAAGTAGATGTATTAACAAGTGATGGTAGTATGGGAAGAGCTGCTGTTCCTTCTGGAGCTTCTACAGGAATTCATGAGGCTGTTGAGTTGAGAGATGGTGATGAAAGTAGATATTTAGGGAAAGGAGTTTTAAAAGCTATTGCCAATGTGAATGATATTTTTGATGAAGAATTACACGGAACTGTAATTACAAACCAAAAAGAAATTGATGATATCATGTGTCAAGTAGATGGGACAGATAACAAAGGTAATATGGGTGCCAATGCTATTTTGGGAGTTTCTTTAGCTTGTGCTAGAGCAGCTGCAGATTCTTTAAGCATTTCATTGTACAGTTATTTAGGAGGAATGTTGGGAACAACAATGCCAGTTCCAATGATGAATATTTTGAATGGCGGATCTCATGCAGATAATAAAATTGACGTTCAGGAGTTTATGGTTATGCCTTTGGGAGCTTCTTCTTTTAGTGAAGCTTTAAAAATGGGAACAGAAGTTTTTCATCATTTAAAAGCAGTTCTTAAATCAAAAGGATTATCTACAAATGTAGGAGATGAAGGAGGTTTTGCACCAAACTTACAGTCCAATGAAGAAGGAATAAAAGTAGTGATGGAAGCAATAGAAAAAGCAGGTTATATACCCGGTAAAGACATTTACATTGCTTTGGATGCTGCAGCTTCTGAGTTTTATAACAAAGAAGAGGGAGTTTACCATTTAGAATCTACAGGAGAAAAATTAACTTCTTCGCAAATGGTTGATTTTTGGGCTGATTGGTGTGAAAAATATCCGATTGTATCCATTGAAGATGGACTAGACGAAGACGATTGGAAAGGTTGGAAACAATTGACTGAGAAACTGGGAGATAAAGTACAATTAGTAGGAGATGACTTATTTGTTACTAATACAAAAAGACTATCTAGAGGAATAGAAGAAGGAATAGCTAACTCAATACTGATTAAAGTAAACCAAATAGGAACACTTTCAGAAACTATTGAAGCGATTCAAATGGCAAATAAAGCGGGTTATACTTCGGTAATGAGTCACAGAAGTGGAGAAACAGAAGATTCTATTATTGCTGATTTGGCCGTAGCGCTTAATACGGGACAAATTAAAACTGGTTCTGCCTCTAGGTCAGATAGAGTAGCTAAGTACAATCAACTATTAAGAATAGAAGAGGAATTAGGAGAAAAAGCTTATTTCCCGGGGAAGGATTTCAAGTTTATTTAACTAAAAAGAAATTTTAAAAGGGGAATTTCCAATAAGGAGATTTCCCTTTTTTATATTAAAAATACTATCTTTAATATTATGAAAAAAAACGGGAGAATTAGTCTTGTATTCCTAGCAGCAATTGTATTGTTGTCAAGCTTTACATTGCTACACGATTTTTATATTTCTATCACGAGTGTCGATTATAATCAAGAATCAAACAAGCTAGAAATTACTTGTCAGTTCACAACTCACGACATGGAAAAAGCAATCCTTTCTCTCCATAATATTGATTTGAATTTTGGGGAACCCAATGAACATGAAAAAGCAGATAGTCTTTTATTTGATTACATGGTTTCACATATTAAAATAAATACAACTTCTACTCTAGATTTTAGCTTTGTTGGAAAAGAAGTTAATTTGGACGAAATGCTATGGGTTTATATAGAATCTACGGAGCTTGAAAAACCTAAATTATTAGAAGTAGAAAATACTTTTTTGATAGATGATTTTGATGCACAATCAAATATTACTCATGTTAATTTCGGAAAAAAACAACACACATTTTCATTCAATAGAATAAGCAAAACACATACCTATAAAGTAAAATAACCCCATGAAAAAAACACTATTACTATCCCTTTTAATCTTCGGTTCTATCGCATTGATTGGTCAAGAATATAACACCAATAAATTTCGTCAATTAAAGCAAGAATTACCAACCCCAAATGTTTACAGAACAGCAGCCGGAGCTCCAGGACATGAATACTACCAGCAAAAAGCAGATTATGATTTAGCTATTATTTTAGATGATAAGAACCAAAAATTATTTGGGGAAGGATCGGTAAAATATTTTAATAATTCTCCTGATAAATTGGAATACTTATGGATTCAGTTGGATCAAAATGTGAGAGCAAAAACTACTGACTCTAAAAAGATTGCGACAGGAACAGTTTCTGGTGGAGCCGGAAGTTATGTGATGAATGGATTATTGAATGATTTTGATGGAGGGTTTAACATTGAATACATTAAAAAAAAGGATGGAAGTGAGCAATCATTCACGATTAATAAAACAATGTTGAGAATTAACCTTGAAACTCCTTTGGCACCAGGAAAGTCATTTACATTTAAAATGAAATGGAATTATAACATTAACGACAGAGATAAAGTAGGAGGTAGATCAGGATTAGAATATTTCGAAGAAGAAGATAATTACTTGTATACCATTGCTCAGTTTTACCCTAGAATGTGTGTATACAATGATGTGGAAGGATGGCAAAACAAACAATTTCTTGGAAGAGGAGAGTTTGCTTTAGTTTTTGGTGATTATAAAGTAACGATTACTACACCTAAAGATCATGTAGTGGGAGCAACAGGAGATTTGACTAATGTAAAAGATTTATTGACTGCTGACCAATACAAAAGATGGGGAAAATCTAAATACTCTTATAAAGAACCAGTTGTAATTGTAACTCAAAAAGAAGCAGAGGAAGCAGAAAAGGAAAAAGCAACAGAAACAAAGACTTGGAAATTTTACGCTAAGAATGTCAGGGATTTTGCATTTGCGAGTTCACGTAAATTTATTTGGGATGCAATGGCTGTGAAGCAAGAAGGAGCTCCAGATGTGATGGCAATGAGTTATTACCCAAAAGAAGGAAATCCATTGTGGGAGAAGTATTCTACTAAAGCGGTAGCTCAAACTTTGAAAACTTATTCAAAATATACGATTGCTTACCCTTATCCAAAAGCAATTTCTGTTCACTCTAAAAGTATTGGGATGGAATACCCAATGATTTGTTTCAATTTTGGTCGTCCAGAAAAAGATGGTACATATTCTGAAAGAACAAAATATGGAATGATTGGTGTAATTATTCACGAAGTAGGACACAATTATTTCCCAATGATTATAAATTCTGATGAACGCCAGTGGACTTGGATGGACGAAGGATTAAATACTTTTTTACAATACTTAACTGAGCAAGAATTTGAAAGAGATTTTCCTTCAAGAAGAGGGCCAGCCTATAAAATTACTAATTACATGAAAGGAGATAAATCTAGAATTTCTCCTATTATGACCAACTCAGAATCTATATTTCAGTTTGGGAATAATGCTTACGGAAAACCAGCTACAGCTCTTAATATATTGAGAGAAACAATAATGGGAAGAGAATTATTCGATTATTCTTTCAAAATCTATGCAGAAAGATGGGCATTTAAACACCCAACTCCAGCTGATTTTTTTAGAACCATGGAAGATGCCTCTGGGGTAGATTTGGATTGGTTTTGGAGAGGATGGTTTTACACTACAGATTTTGTAGATATCTCTATGGACGAAGTGAAGTGGTTACAGATTGATACTAGAAACCCTGAGGTAGAGAAAGCTATTTTGAAGAAAAGTAAGATGGATGAGGATAATAGCTTTGTTGGAAATCAAAGAAATAAAACTGAAATCAGAGAGACTTATAACGAAGCTGATAAGAGCTTGAATGATTTTTATACTTCATATGATGAGTTTGCTGTTACAAAAGCTGATAGAGAGTCTTATAAGAAGTATATGAAAGGAATGAGCGACAGACAAAAAGCTCAGATTGAAGCAAATTATAACTTTTACGAAATCACATTTACAAATAAAGGAGGTTTAGTTATGCCAATCATTTTACAATTTGATTATAAAGATGGTACGAGTGAAAAAGAATATATTCCTGCTGAGATATGGAAAATGACTGCTGAAGGGGGAGAGAATCAATCAGTAACTAAAGTCTTTATGAAGAAGAAGGAAGTAGCTAACATTACACTTGATCCAAATTTAGAAACTGCAGATTGTGACGTAACTAATAATTACTGGCCACACAAAGCTGTACCTTCTAAGTTTAAATTATATAAGGATAAGAAATCATACCCTAAGTCAAATGCAATGCAGAAGGCTAGGAAGTAAAAAACGTTAAATAAAAAAAGCTTGATGAGTATAAACTTATCAAGCTTTTTTTTATGTTAAATTGTTACAAAATTTCAAAAACGAATCTACTATTTTAGAGTTTTCTGGCAATTCATACAGAACCAATTTTACACCATTTTTATCTATTGTAAGTTTAACTAAATTTTTAAAATCGAATAAGCCAAGATTCTTTAAGTTTTCAAATTCAGCTTTGTTATTATAAGTTACAAAGTAGTTGTTATAAATCATTTTATACTTCAATCTTGTTCTCAAGAAATTCCAAATTCTATTTTTTCTAATTCTAATATATCTACTTTTTATTTTAATAGGAGTTTCGTAAGAAATGTTTAATTCTTCTGAAATACTACCTACAGAAAATATCGAAAGAGAAGTGACATTAGAAACTTGTCTAATTCCAAATAAATTAAGTTTTCGATTCTCAATTTCGAAGGTTACAATATTGGCATTATAATACCCTTCGATATCTAAATTGTTATCTAAAGCAAATTTGTTCCAAACCACAGCTCTTTCTTCCATAATATCATACCAGGGAGAGTTATCGGTATTGAGGTGGTTTTGAATTATTGCCATATCTTAAATTTTGTCTTATTCAAAAATAAGCTTAGGAGTTTTAAATTACTTTCTTTCAAAATGAACTTGATATCCATTAGGTTCTGAACCCCACAGTTCTTCTTCGGTAAGTTTAGAAATTGTTCCTTCTGAACTGTCTGAATTGCTTTGGTCAATTATTCTTAATTTATTATCATTATTTACAAATTTCCATTTATAAATAGAAGAGTCATAAGTTCCTGAATAGTCATGAATCTCAGTAAAATTCCCATCCGCTTCAAACTTCCATTTTATTATTTCATTAACAGGTAAAGTATAAACAGAGCCATCAGCTTCAACAGTTTCATAAAGCCTCCAGTTTCCTACAATCATTGCACTTCTAATGCTGAAAGAACCTCCGTTATTCATTCCATTGTTCTCTTCTTTATTACAAGATGAGCCTACTATTAGAAAGCTAGCTAAAAGTATAGTTGTGAAGTTAATTGATTTCATTTTATTGACATTTATATAAAACAAGTTAGTAATAAATGTTTGAATATGAGTTGTTAGAAACAAAAAAAAACTCATTAGTCGAAACTAATGAGTTTTTTATAAATTGATTTT
>TARA_B110000091_G_scaffold214552_1_pt1 | contig 10822 bp, 7 predicted proteins | sample TARA_B110000091 | Tara Oceans TARA_B110000091 (sample SAMEA4397278) | marine metagenome | biome: Polar Biome; feature: [DCM] deep chlorophyll maximum layer (ENVO:01000326); material: water (ENVO:00002006), including particulate matter (ENVO:01000060) such as... | depth 35 m
GTAAATGATAATCATTATCATTCTCATTTACAAGTAAAAATATAAATTTTTATGTTTAAGAAATAGATCCTTTTAAAACTTAGGCTTTAGAATTTCCTCTGATTGCAAAATATAAACCTAAAGTAAATAAGAAGATCTGTTCTGTCTTAAATAATTTAGCTGTTATAAACCACTCAGGGTGAGCTAAATAAAATGCTCCTATCATAATGACACAGACTGCTCCACCGGAAAGTCTTGTAATTAAATTGCCTAGATCTTTAGGAATCATACCTCCCAGTATGATACCTATTCCCGCGCTAATCTCACCTATTGATACTGCTGAGGCAATTACATCAGGTGCTGGCATGCCTCCACTTTCAAACATTCTAACCATTCTTTCAGGAGGTAAAGGCAGTTTGCTGTAGCCGTGAAGGAAAAAAGAAATTCCTAGAGAAAGTCTAAGTAACCATGGAGTTATGCCTAGAAATGGTTTTGCAATGGCATCTAAAGTTTTATTTAATTTTTTCATACAATTAGTTTATTTAATAAATAGGTTTGTAGCAATTTCTTTTAAATTAAAGTTCTAAATCAATCTCTTCTATTACTTTAAAGCCTTTAATATCTATGAATCTTTTTAGTTCTTCATTGCCAATATTAATATGAGCATACATTAGTCCTGTTTTACCCATTTTTTCTTCAACAACACATCCCATGCTGTATAACTTAGATCTTATATTACCTAACGTAGTGTCAAGTGAAACCCAGCCTTTATAAATTCCTTCAAATAAAGTATTGCTAATGCACTCTCTTAATTGATCTAAGCCTAGATCTTTTTCTGCAGAAATCCATATATCTTTTAATTCAATGTCAGATCTCAATTCAAGATCTTTATAGCCTTTTAAATCACTTTTATTATTAATGCGAATTTGAGGAATTTTAGATATACCAAGCTCTTCTAAAAGGATATCTACTTGGGTTACTTTAAATCTATAATCAGGATCAGAAATATCAACAACATGTAAAAGTAAATCTGCTGATTTAAGTTCATCAAGCGTTCCTTTAAAAGACTCAATAAGCTGAGTTGGAAGATCTGAGATAAATCCAACAGTGTCAGAGAATAAAATAGAGCTCAATTCAGGATCTACATTCTTTCTTGTTACAGAATCAAGAGTTGCAAAAAGCTTATCAGCTGCATAAAGCTCATTATCTGTAAGCTTATTAAATAAGGTAGTCTTGCCTGCATTAGTATATCCAACTAGGGCAACTAATTTATTGCGACTCTTCATTCTTGAATACTGATTAATTTTTTTTTGTTTATGGCTTTTCTTTAAACGCTCTTTAATCGTCTTAATTCTATTATTAATTAATCGTTTATCTGTTTCTAACTGAGTTTCTCCAGGGCCACGAAGACCGATCCCGCCCTTTTGTCTCTCTAGGTGAGTCCACGCTCTAATAAGACGAGTAGAGAGATGAGTTAGCTGTGCTAACTCGACTTGTAATTTACCTATGTGTGTAGATGCTCTAGAGGCGAATATATCTAAAATAAGTCCAGTTCTATCTACAACCCTTACACCAAAGGCAAGCTCAAGATTTCTTTCTTGAGAAGGTGAAAGCGTGTGATTAAAAATAACTATTTCGGCGCAGGTTTTTTCAACCGATCGTTTAATTTCTTCAATTTTACCTTTTTTTAAAAAATGGCTAGCTAGTGGTGAATCTTGTTTGCCAGAAATTTCATCAAGAATTTCAACACCAGATGACCTGGAGAGGTCTTTAAATTCTGCAAAAGCATTAATTGCTGATTGATCTTTTTGTAATGAAGCAACCTCCATTTGTACAATAATTGCTTTTTGGGGAGTTGCGACGGGGACTTCGATCATATATTGATTCTATTGTAGAACCTTTGGTAGATTTTTTGCTATTATATTTAAGTAAACATTTTTTATTAGTGTTACAGGAGTTACAGATTAATAAAGCAGAACGTTTAGCAAACTCAAATCAAGCTAGTCAAAAGCGAAAGTCAATTAAAGAAATTGTTTCAGCACAGAAGCAAAATATTTATAGAAAAATAAGGAAGGCAAAAAAGAAGAAGGCGTAGCCTTTATTTTTTTCTTTTGAAATTAGCTTTAAATAATCCAAGGTAAAATTGCCTTTCTGGATTCAGGGTATTCTTTAAACTTATTTTTATACCATTGATGATTTGTTAAAGCTCTTGGAAAGAGATTTGCAAAGGTCCATAAAAAGAAAATAAAGCCTGATAGACTAAAAGTAAGAATAGCCCAACCCATCCACTCTAACAGCTCTCCAAAATAATTTGGCGATGAGAGATGTTTATATAAAAAACTATTAGAAATATGATAACCAGGGCCTTTTTCTTTTCTTAAATTTATTAAAATATAATCTGAACGAATATTTATATATAAACCAATAATAAAAATACTAATGCCTATTATAAAAGCTGGAGATGTTAGCCAATCTAAAGGATAGCTAGCAAAATAGAAAATCCAATAAGCTTGAATAGAAACATTCACAATATTAAAAAAGAATGCTGATAAAGCTATAGTTAAAGGCATTTCTTTGCCTCTCATATTAACCTTATAGGGCCAGATAAATGTTCTATGAACGTAATGGGTTAACCAGATAACTAAAAATATAATTTGAATATAGCTTAATGTTTCCCAAGTATTGATAGCTAATCCAAACATTAAGAACACGCATGGTGATTCCATAAAAACCCAACCTAATCTAGCAGATATATTAGGACCCCATCCATTTTTAATATGCCTACCGTATGGCGCTACTACAAAAAAAAGAGAAAAGAATATAACTACAGCTATAGCAATCCATGTAATTGAAAATATATTAAAGGAACTCATATTATTTTAATTAGCTCAAATAATAGAAGGAGAATAGATAACAATAAAACCTATAATAGCAAAAGTTAGTATCCCTATAAGATCCATATAATATTCCGGTATTGTTTCTTGCGCTTCATTTACTGAATCATAAAAATAATCTGTATTAAAGAATACTAAATAAAAGTTGCAGGCATGAAGCAGCATAACAAGGCCGACAATCCAATTTAACGGCGTGCTATTTACTAAGACAAATCCTGTGATTAATAACCCAAAGATTTCGGATCTAAGTAAAAGATTTTTATTTTTTGGCAGCATTAACCAGTTCACAAGACTAAAGTTAAAAGTCAATAAGATAAGTGCCAGCAAGGCAATGAAGCAATATATGTAGCCTAAAATAATAGTCATGACAAAATTTTACATCTTTGTTGATATATTATCTAATGGTTGTCTCGGTGCGTTAGAAAAAATAAATTATATGAATGATGGATTGGTTATATCAAAATCTTGGAAAGTGAAATTATGAGTGAAAAGATGCAAAATATTTCTTTTATTGGGATGCCAGGATCAGGCAAAACTACTGTTGGGAAAAAATTAGCCTCTAAATTAAATCTTATCTTTAAAGATAGTGATTATTTAATTGAACACATTAATAAAAAAGCAATTCAATCTATTTTAGATGATGAGGGTTACTTAGAGCTTAGATCTAAAGAAGAGAAAGTAATATTAGATTGCAATCTAGATGGAGTGGTCCTTGCTACAGGCGGAAGTGCTGTATATAGCGATAAGGCAATGCGGTATCTTCAAGAGAATTCTAAAGTCATTTATTTAGATATTCCACTAGAAATAGTTATGCAAAGAGTTGGTGATTACTCAAATAGAGGTTTTGCTGAGGCAGGAGGTAAATCTCCAGAAGATGTCTATATTTCAAGAACAGCACTTTATGCTAAATGGGCTCATTTCACTATAGATAGCTCGCAAGATATTGAAACTGTTGTTAATAATATAACTTTATCTTTATCTTAAGATAAAAAAAGCCCCGCAAATGCAGGGCTTTTTAATTCTTACTTTGTATTAAAACTTATATGAAAGCTTCATGCCATAAGTCGCTTGAGGTCTTGCCCAAATAGACTTATTGTTACCAAGTGGTGCAGTTGCATCACCTATATTCATAACATTAATTTCATCAGTAATATTTTGACCATAAATGTCTAAACGCCATCTAGAATCCTGATTAACAGGTGTTATAGATATAAGAGCGTTTAGTTCAGTCCATGATTCAACTTTATCCCAATCAAGGTTAAATAAAGATGTATATCTTTCGCCTTGAGTATATGCATCTAGTCTGAAATCAACATTATAATCAGATGTATTCAACGTATATTGAACACCAACATTTGCCATTAACTCTGGATGAGTAAGTGAATTACCTCCAATGTCTGACAGTCTGCCATCCATAATTACATCAGAAACAGCGCAGCCTAATGCAGCACAAACCGCACCAACCATATATTCATAATAGGTTCTAGAAGCTACTAGAGTCGGTAAATGTCCCGGAGCTACACCTGTTGGTAAATAACTAACCGGAGTCGGCATTCCTGACTGTCTGTCTCCATGAAACTCAACAGGAAGAATAATTCCATTTTGAAGTCCATAAGGAGCCCATCCGCCAGCTAACCATGTTTGCCAAATTGCAGTAGCAACATCTTTTCTAATTACAAAGACTTCAGCATCAGATCCATCTTTCATAAGATGCCAATCGTCACATCCAGTACTTAAACAAAGATCAGCATTAACAGGGTTCAAGATCATTTCTCCGTCAGCAATTTCAGATGTCTCATAACTCATGCCAGCATTAATTTGCCATTGAGGTGCCATAGGTGGAATCCATAAGAATTCTGCCTCTACACCGCTCATAATTACATCAATACCTTCATTAACTCTTGTTTTAGCTTTAATTTTAGTAACTTGGTAATCAGAAGCATCATACATATATGCTGAAGCATTTAATCTCATGCCTTTTGCAGGTATTTCTTTTTTGATTCCAACTTCTAATGCTAATAGATCAGTGGATGGAAAAACTTGAGGCGTATCAGGATACTTTGCAGGATCAAGTGCACCATTAAATCCACCTCCTTTAAAGCCTTGAGAAATACTTCCATAAATCATAGTGTTGTCATCTAACTGATGATCAACAACAAATCTTCCTGTTGTATTTTCAAACGATGTTTCAGGATCTCCTTCAGCACCAGAACCATACCAAGATTGACCAAATTCAGGTATTGATTCACCAGGTAATGGTGTAAAACCTTCACCCGCGCTACCAAATCCAACAACACTTAAAAAAGGAGAACGTCCGTACTGCTCTTTATAATCATTCGTGTGTCTTAGGCCTAAAGTAACTCTAGTCTTTTCAGATGCTTGATAGTAAACCTCTCCAAATATTGCAGTACTTCTAACAGCTGAAATAGTGCTCGATCTATATAAAGGTGCATATAGCTGAACTAAACCTTGAGGTAATCCACCTGTTAATATTGAAGGTGGAGCAAGTGCTAAGGCATCTAAACCATTAGCAGCAATATCATAAACACTTAAATTACTTCCAGAGGTGTGAATAGCTCCTATTAAGTAGTTCACATCTCCATCGTAATTCGATCTTACTCTTGCTTCAAAAACTTCTCTTTCAGTCTTAGGATTATATTGTCTATCAAATCCATCTGGATAATTCAGGGTGTCTGTAATACATCCACCGTAAACACCAAAAGTACCATCTTCAAGTTTGCAATCAGGACCATATCCACTCATTGGAACAAAGCCACCAGGGAAAAAATAAGTATCTTTAAAACGTAATGCATCCAATTCTTCTGAAGCGTATGTACCAGTTCTGTCATATAGTCTATCTTTTCGCATAGCTGAAAAGTTTGCATCCCAATTATCATTTAATTCATGAGAAACAAGTAACATAGAAATATCTGAATCAACGATATATTTTGGCATACCTCTAACATTAGCTTCCCAAAAACCTTGAGGAGCACCTGACATATCAGTAAATGGAGTGTAATCCAAGATGCCGGTTAATATAGCTAAATTTTCTACATATGTAGCCATTGGATGGGTTAATTCATGAACTAGTTCCCCACCAGGAATACAACCTACCGCTACTGATGTATCTCTTTGACAATAGTTATTGTTAACGTAATGACGCATTGAATCTTCATCAAAAGCTTCATGAATTAGAGTAACATCTGTTTTATCATTAACATCCCAAGCAAGAGAAAATCTCCATGCTGAACTATCTCTATTATTGATATGGCTTACTGGTGATTTAGAATAAATATTTTTAATATCTCCATCTCTTGTAGTAGATGTAGTTGCCATTCTTACAGCTAAACTATCACCAAGAGGGATGTTGATCATAGTTTTCATTGTTCTAAGATTAAAGCTACCATTTTCAAGCCCAATGCTTCCTGTTAGTTCGCCCATGACTGGTTTAGCAGTAATTAAGTTAATTGCTCCACCCACTGAATTTTTACCATAAAGAGTCCCTTGAGGTCCTCTTAGCACCTCAATACGCTCCATATCAAAAAAATTACCATCCTGCATAGGGTAGGAACCAACTGGCATGTCATTAACATGGATTTCAACTCCACTTTCAGCAGTAGCTGAAACAGCTAGATTGGTAATACCTCTAATATTAAATGATCCACCAGATGAATCTCCACCTTGAAAACTTAAACTAGGAGTAACTAATTGAAGATCTGAACCACCCTCAATTTGCTGATCCTCTAACATTGAAGCGCTAAGTGCTGTAACTGCTATTGGAACATCTTGCAGACTTTGTTCAGTCCTTTGAGATGTAACTACAATTTCTTCAAGAACTGCGCCTTCTTCTTCAGCTGTTAAATTTGTTGTAAAACCTGATGTAACTAGAATTAAAAAAGAAAATCCTAATAATTTTTTATAATCAAATGAACTCATAATATCCCCCGATATTGAATCGTTAGTTAATATTATTTGAACTGATACTAAAAAAAGCATCTATGCAAATAATCTATATCTTAAATTTATAACTAAAAAATAAATAATGCAAGGTTTGGAAACATTTGCAAAGGCGTTTATTAGAGTTTTAAGCAGATGTGTGTTTGTATTATTTAATGTAACGGGAATTCTCTTCCTTCAACAATAGTTCCATTAACTTTAATATCTTTAATTTTTGAGGGATCAACTTCTAATGGATTTTCTTCAAGCAAGGTAAAATTCGCATACTTCCCTTGACTAATAGAGCCATAGTCCATTTCCAATTTGAGTGTATAAGCTGCATTTAAAGTTACACCCATTAAGGCCTCAAGAGGACTAATTCTTTGGCTAGGTCCAGCGACCTTTCCTGCATAATTTATTCTATTCACAGCCGCATGCATCAGCAGTAAAGGTGAAGCAGGTGCCATTGGCATATCTGAATGCAATGATAATGGAATCTTAGCTCTAGCTACATCTCCCAGACGAACCATTTCTTGTGACCTAGAATAACCAACACCTACTTTGCTATATAAATCTGATAATGCGGTCACATAGTAAGGATTTGCGCTCACTATAATTCCAAGATCTTTCATGCTTTTAACTTGATCAAATGCTGAATATCCAAAATGGACAATAGTAGTTCTATGGTCTTCGCGAGGATTGCTTTGCATATTTTCTTTAACAGCATCAAGAATTCTATCTAGACCAGAATCTCCATTTTGATGAATATGTATTTGATAGCCTGCATCCCAAAAAATTTTAAAGGTATCTTTAAAAATCTTTTCCTCCATTAACCAAACTCCTTGATGTCCATCCAGATAGCCATCTCGCAAAACCATATTTTGTGAATACATAGCTCCATCGGTAAAAAGCTTTACTTGTTTTGGTAAGTATTGAACTCTGCCTTGGCCCCATTTTAAGAGAGCTTCAGCCTCTTCTATTAACTCAGACTGGTCAAAGTGTTCGAGCATATACAAGCCACTTGGAATAAATAAAGAGTTGAATGGCGTATCTTTGTCTCCAAGCACATAGTTTTTAGCACCCTGAATAGATTTGTTATACATAGCTCCAGGATTGGCAATGAGGGTGATGCCCTTTTCATGGATATACTTTTCAGTAGTCTCTAGTCCTTTAATAATGCGTTGAGGTGCTGCTAGATATTGCATTATTTTTGGCATAACCATAATTAGACCTCTTTCAGAAAAGTGACCTTGTTCATAATTAGCTAATTTTTGCTCTTCTAAATTGAGGTCTTTGAGGTCTTCTTTATTAATTTTGAAAAGCTCTAGAGCTTTTGTATTCATGATAAATTCATGAAAAGAGCGATGGATGATTAAAATAGGTCTCTCGGAGGAAATAGCATCTAGATCATCTTTAGTTAATTTGCCGTGAAAGTAATGATGAAAGCCCCAGCTGATTAGCGGAGTATCTGCATCTTCTATATTAATTTCTAATTCTTTTAGCCTTTTAAAGTACCCTGCTCTATCTCTTACTCCGATACTTTGTTTATTTGGAACGATCCAGTCATCTATTGCTAAAATTTCTGAATTCATAGTAATAGCTGCTAATAATGGATGAATATGATGTTCTATAAAACCAGGGACCATCACATCATTTGCATGAGAATAATCTAAAGCAGCATCTGGGTATGCCATCATCAAATCATCTTTCATTCCAACCACATGAATACGATCTCCTCTTACCATGACTGCATCTGAATTAGCATTTGATGCATCTAAAGTAACTAACTGCTTTGGAATAATAATTCTATCAAGAGATATATCAGCTGAAGAAAAAAATGAAAATGTTGCAAATGTAATTATTAATAATCTAAACATCGTCAATATGCTAACAGTTATTTTTATATTTCTAAAATTTAATAATTGAAGATATATATCAAAGGATTTAATATTGCTGTATGCCAAATTTAGATAAATTGATTCAAGATTTAACTCTCAGAGAAAAAATTACCCTACTTAGCGGGTTTAATTCTTGGTATACCAATAAGATTGAAAGACTAGATATTCCGAGCATTAAGATGTCTGATGGCCCTAATGGAGTTAGAGGTGATTCAACTTCAGGAAAATCATCAGCTTGCTTCCCTTGTGCGATTTCTATTGGATCAACATGGGATGTAAATCTAATTAATCAATTAGGTGTTGCTTTAGGAGAAGAGGCAAAAGTTAAAGATGTTGATGTCTTGCTTGGTCCAACTATTAATATTCACAGACACCCTCTTGGTGGAAGACACTTTGAGAGCTTTTCTGAAGACCCATTTCTAACAGGAAAAATTGCTATTGAATATGTTAAAGGGGTTCAATCACAAAATGTTGCAGCATGCTTAAAACACTTTATTGGCAATGATACTGAATATGAGAGGCATTTAGTTAGCTCAAATATTGATGAGAAAACTTTGAGAGAAATATACCTATTACCTTTTGAAATGGGAATTAAGGAAGCTAATGCTCAGGTAGTTATGAGCGCATATAACAAATTAAATAATATTTATTGCAGTTCTGATAAAAAATTATTAATCAATATTTTAAAAGATGAATGGGGATTTGATGGCTATGTGGTTAGTGATTGGGGAGCTGCATTAGAAACAGTAGAAAATGCTAACGGAGGTTTAGATCTTGAAATGCCTGGTCCTGGTAATGTGTGGGGAGATGCTTTATTTAAAGAAGTAAATGAAGGCAATGTAGAGGAAAGTTTAATAGACGATAAAGTTAAAAGAATATTAAATGTTGCTAAGTTTTCTAAAAGATTTGAAAACCCAACCTTGCGACCAGAAGAAGAAAGTAATACCGAATCCCATAGAAATCTGCTTAGAGAAGCAGCTGCAGATGGAATGGTTTTACTTAAAAATGATGCTCTCTTGCCCCTAAAATCAAATATTAATAAGCTAGCAATTATTGGCCCTAATGCTAAAGAAGCTCAAATTATAGGTGGAGGTAGCGCACAGCTTAGGCCTCATTATCAACTGCATCCGTTAAAAGCATTTGAGGATAGGCTTGGAAGTGAAACAAACATTACTTATGGAAAAGGTTGTCATACCTATAAATTCCTTCCAGCAATAAATACAGATCTCATGAATGATTCACAAGGTTACTTAGTTGAATATTTTGAGGGTTCTATCCCTGACGAAAGCTTAGTTATAAAAGAACATCTAGTTGGAAATAAATTTTGGGTTTTTGAGGGCTTTGCTAAAGATGTAATAGAGAAATTCGAGCGACCAGATATTCTAGTTCGATTTTCTTGCGAATATACGCCAGATATTTCAGGCAAACATGAGTTTGAAATTTTTGGTATTGGTCAATGTCGACTTTTTATTAATGAAGAAGAACACATAGACAATTGGACCGAAACTTCACCTGGAGAAGCATTCTTTTCTTTTAGTACAAAGTCAAAAAAATGTGAAGCAGAATTTGTAGAAGGAGAAACTTATCAACTTGAAGTTGTATATAAGTTTGAGGGGAATTTTCCAGCTATATATATAGGATGTCAGCCACCGGATAAAGTAAATCTATTTGATGAAGCTTTGGCATTGGCTGCTGAAGCAGATCAAGTTGTTTTAGTAGTAGGTACTAATTCTGACTGGGAAACTGAAGGGAATGATAGAGCTGAATATAATCTTCCTGCTCAACAAGACCATCTAATTGAAGCAGTCTTGGATGTAAATCCAAATACTGTGGTTGTTCTTAATACTGGATCTCCAGTCAAGATGCCATGGATAGGTAAAGCAAATGCTGTTATGCAGACTTGGTTTGCTGGTCAAGAGTTTGGTAATGCTTTGGTTGATATTTTAACGGGCGCTATTAACCCTTCAGGAAAATTACCAACTACTTTCCCAAAAAATATTGAAGATACGCCTGCATATAAATCATACCCGGGCAAAGATTTGCAAATGGACTATGAGGAAAAACTATTGGTAGGTTATAAATGGTATGACACAAAAAATGTTGAGCCTCTTTTTT
>TARA_B110000091_G_scaffold102061_1_pt1 | contig 10811 bp, 9 predicted proteins | sample TARA_B110000091 | Tara Oceans TARA_B110000091 (sample SAMEA4397278) | marine metagenome | biome: Polar Biome; feature: [DCM] deep chlorophyll maximum layer (ENVO:01000326); material: water (ENVO:00002006), including particulate matter (ENVO:01000060) such as... | depth 35 m
GAGGCTGGGAACCTCATTTGTGAAAGCAAAACAACCAAGTTAAACGACTGTAAATATAGTGATTACCGATTACCCCGGCGGATTATCAAGTTAAATCCAGTAACCATAATTAATTAAATGTCAGTGTATCTGTTAAACATAGAGGTGGAAATGCCAAATTCAAAAAACATTGTGCTCGATTTTAGACCTCCTAAATTTTGCATTCTGTTACGAATACCAATAAAAGTTCTGAGGTTATTTCTTGGATAAATTAAATAGGAAACTCGGCCCCCAATATTTATGACATCGTTTTGAACTCCTTGAGCAATCGTATGCCCATAATCTCCCTTACGAGAGGTATAAGGTAAATAAATATTTTCCCCGAAGTTTACAGAGTCGGTGCTTAAACCCTGATTATACCAGGCGACTTGGATTTGAGCAAACCAATTTTTCCGTTGGAAATTAACAAAGCCAATTACTTCATTAAAATTCGATCCAAGAGGATGAGCAAGAGAAGAATTTTGGTGACCATAATTTTGAATGGGGTCGGCATGGGAGTATGTAAACGGACGCGAAAAATTATATTCGGCCTGAATACCCATGCCTTTTAGCCCAAATACATCGAATGTTTTATATCCAAATTGCCCGCCATATTTATTTGCCCACCAACCAAATTGAGTTTGGCTACCTGGGCTACCAATCTCTTTTATGTCTTTTTTAAATTCATCGAGTAAAAATTCATCCAATATGAACTGACCGTAAACCTGAATTTTGTTGGATGGTTTTATAGATAAATTAACCCCAATTAAAGAATTATCTGAACTTCCGGTTGAGTATTCTGCTGGACGAAAAAACAGAACCGGGTTTAAATAATTTACATCATATCCCCTATTGAGGAGTGTGTCCTGGGCTTTCCAAACCACGGATTCAAAAAGACCAATGTTCAACCATTTAGCAACATTCCAACTCAAATAATGGGTAGTATTGTATTTGTTTTTCCATTGCCCAGAATGTTTGCTTTCTGAAAAGTTTATGTCCTTTTGATGGGCATAGATAACAACATACTTTAATCTCCAAATACTTGCCATTATTCGTCCATAATTGTAATTTCCTGCGTTATCCGACAGTAATAAAGATCTATACCCACTACCAATAAAATTTTTGCCACGTCCTAATTGAAGGTTGAAATATTTGCCCGCATTCCAGGACAAATAACCATTTAAATTGGTGTAGTTGTATCCGTTTGAATAGGTATCCCAAACATAGCCATCTGGAGTTATTCTTTTCTCTCGTACTTTTTGTTCTAAATATCCTGGAAATTCATTCTTATGCCCTGAAAAATTAATTCGAGCAGCAAAAACTTTTTTATATTCGAATAAAGCGCTCGCCCCAATTCCGAGGTCGGAATATGTTTTCAAGCTTTCTCCATTGGCTACTCCAAAGCCCCTGTTAACGAGAGGAAAAAAACTCATTCGCGCATTATGAACTTCCTTTTCCTTTTTCATTTTGTTCATAGGAAAGCCCGAATTGTACAAAATGGAAGAATCAGAATTTAGCCCAATCTGATCAAAGTCAGAATATACGTAGGGTTTAATAGCCCCATGCGATTTTACATTTTTGCCTGAAAGTAATGATTGATACCGATATTCAAAGTCTTGATTTATAAAAACCTGTTCACTTTGAGATAATAAAGTGAGGGAATAGAATCCGATAATTAGGATTAAAAAGTATCTACTTAAGAGCTTTTCCACTCTTTTCCTTTTTAAGTTTTCGTTTTGCTAATATTGGTGGAATAGTAGATAAAATAACAACAAAAATAGTGATTATCGCCAACTTTTTATTTGCTTCCATAACAATTAAGACTGCCTGGGAAATAACAAGAATAGTAAATGTGAAAATTAGAAGAACTGCCATTCGATGTGACAATCCAATGTCTAATAGTTTGTGGTGAATGTGGTTTCTATCCGCCGAAAAGGGACTCCTACCGGTAAAAACTCGAAACACAAATATCCTAAATGTGTCTAACATTGGGTAAACTATAACAGACATAGCAAAAATTGGTTTTGAAACTATCAGTAATTCAGTTGGTAAGTCCAAGGTATCATATTCAATTAACTTTATAGCTAAAACAGATACGACTAACCCAATAATGAGTGAACCAGAGTCACCCATAAATATTTTTGCAGGCTCGAAATTAAAGACTAGGAAGCCCAAAAGTGCACCAGCTAGACCAAAAGCCAAAATTGCATCCTCAAATGAACCGGCAATAAAAAACCACGTTCCGTAAGAAATGCAAGAAATAAAGCCTACTCCAGCAGCTAATCCATCAATTCCATCTATCAGATTAAAAGCGTTTACTATAAGCGTATAAGTGAAAATCGATAATGCTACGCTAACCCAAAAAGGAATTTCGTAAACACCAAAAATCCCATACATACTTGTAATTCTAATATCGGCCATTATCACCAAAATAAATGCCACAAGTAAATGACCTGCCAATTTTTTAACAGGCGCTGTTCCAACAATATCATCCTTAAAGCCAATACCAAAAAGAATAAGCATGGACGCCGTAATGTATCCAAAATCAGCATGTTCAGTAAACGGGTACCAAAGTAGATAAGACATTAAAGTTCCCGCAAAAATTAAAACACCACCTATTGTAGGTATATGACCTTTATGCAATTTACGTGCATTGCCCGGAACGTCTACTAATCTTCTCAATTTTGCAATTTTAATAAGCGTAGGCATGCCTATTAAAACAATTGATAATGAGGTCATTATAGCTAGAGCAATTTTATACACGTACTTATTTTAGCGGTGCCAAATGTATCAAAAATCATAGTAAACATTTTGTAAATCGGTAATGAAAGAAAAATAGTACCATGTGGTGTTCTCGGCAGCCCCAAGCCTATCCAATTTCCTGCCCGAATACCCAAACTTAATTTTCATATTGGTTTTATGGTTTAAAAGATAGCCTATTGAATAATCTTGATAAGTTACTTTTTGATTTTCGCGATAAGTTAAAACCGATCCATTTCCTAAATCAACAACTACCTGAGTTGTTCTATCGGAATAGACACATTTAGCCGAAATAAAAAAATCATGAAATGAATAATTTACAATTCCGATCAACTCATTTAAATCATTTCCTGAAGGGTGTGCTAAATATCCTCCATAATGTTTGTATTCATTTTGTGGATTATTGTGTTGATACATCCCTTTAGAAATATTATTCCACTCCACTTGTAGTATTAAATCTTTAAGTGAGATGGCATCGTAAGCGGCAACCCCCAACTGAAACCCTGTGTTAGAAACTTTGTAATTATCAATGGCCATTTGCCCATAAATCATATATCCATTGAATGGGTTAACTCGTAGATTCAATCCCAAAACAGGTTTAGAGTTAGCATTAGACATTCCTTCTACCCCGGTGTTTATATAAACAATTGGCACATAAAAATTCCATGGTAAAGATTGAGTTCCCGTGCTATCCCAATTTTGGCAAACTACTCCTTCAAATAAGGAAATCTCAAATTTATTGTTAGGAGAAAAGCTTAAATTATGAAAGGTTCCCGCCTGCCTTACAAACTGAGCTTCACTTGACGTTGTGGCAGGTAACCTGTTTAAGTTCGTCAGTGATGTATACAACACTTGATACTGTAGCTTATTCTTAAAAAATCCGAAAGTTCCTTTTAAATACGGGTAATTAAACGTGTTATCGGAGAGTAAAAGACTACGGTATCCGTCACCGATAAAATTTTTTCCATGACCAAATTGAATATTCGCATTTTTCATGGGTGTATAGGTTACCGCTCCGCTAGCCATGGCATAATCGAAACCCCCAACCTTAAAACCTTTATATCTCCCTTGTCCCGGAACAACACCAGATTCAATAATGTTATCGCTTAAATAGGTCGGATAAAAAGCTTGGTTTTCATAAAAAGAAGCATAAAATGCAAGTTTCTGCCCAACAGCTCCTTGAACTAGTATACCTCTTGTGTTATTACTCAAATTACGGTTTATAGAGTCATCTAAATCTCTTCCAAATTGGAAATTGAAAATGGGGTCAATAGTTAAATAGAAGTCATGAGTATCGACTACTATTAGATTTTCGTTGCGAACCTTTCGCATTATTAACCCTTTATGCTTTCTTCTTTCCCATCTATTTGAATCAAGAGATAAGGAATCGAATTGGGAGCTAATAAAAGATTTACTCATGGAATGGTAAATTTGACCGGATTGAGATAATTGGCGATTGTAACCGGCATTTAAATCCCATTGTATGGGGTTTATTTGAACTTGCGACTGGCCAGTAGTTTGAAATAATGAAAAGAAAATTAGTGATAATATAACTCTATGTATAAAAAGAATCATGAAGCAAATTTCATGTTTTTTACTTCTTCATAAACTTTTTTAATCCCATATTCCAAATCAATTTTATGTTTCCATCCTAAGGCATGAATTTTATCTACATTCATCAATTTTCGTGGAGTTCCATCAGGCTTAGAAGGATCAAACTTTAATTCTCCATCATACCCGACAACTTTCTTTACCAATAAAGCTAAATCCTTGATGGAAACATCAGTTCCTGTTCCAATATTCAACCAATCAGTTCCTTCGTAATCCTCTAGAAGAAACACACAAGCTTCAGCTAAATCATTGACATGAAGAAATTCTCTTTTTGGTGAACCGGATCCCCAAATTTCAACCGAAGGAGTGTTTTCAACTTTAGCAGTATGAAATTTTCTCAAAAGAGCAGGCAGAACATGCGAATTTTTTAAGTCGTAATTATCATTGGGACCATATAAGTTAGTGGGCATTACCGATATGAAATTATCACCATATTGATCTCGGTAACTCTCACACAATTTAATTCCAGCAATTTTTGCAATGGCATAAGGTTCATTAGTTGGCTCTAATTCTCCGGTGAGTAAATACTCTTCTTTTAACGGTTGCGGCGCTAATTTTGGATAAATACAAGAAGATCCTAAAAACAATAATTTAGTCACTTTATTGACGTGGGCCGCTTGAATTACATTCGCTTCAATCATTAAGTTTTCGTAAATAAAATCTGCTCTATACGTGTTGTTTGCCACAATACCACCAACTTTTGCGGCAGCTAATACAACATAATCCGGGGTCTCTTTTTCAAAAAAAGAATTTACCTGAGCCTGATTTCTCAAATCCAATTCATAAGATGTGGCATAAACAAAATTGTAATATCCACGTTTTTTGAGTTCTCGAAGGATAGCTGAACCAACCATACCTCTATGGCCAGCAATATAAATTTTAGAACTTTTTTCCACTATTACTCTTTTGATATATTTACTTTGTGTCCGCCTTCCATCAAGTACTTTTCTTTTTCAAAAAGCTTAACATCGGCAGTCATCATTTCCTTAACCAAACCTTGAAGGTCATACTTAGGCATCCAACCTAATTCTTCTCTCGCTCTTGTGGCATCTCCAATAAGCAACTCCACTTCAGTAGGTCTAAAGTACCTTGGATCAACCTCAACAATTACTTTTCCGGAAGCAGCATCAATACCTTTTTCATCAACTCCAGTTCCTTCCCAATTTATGGTAATTCCCACTTCGGCAAAGGCCATTTCAACAAAAGTGCGAACTTCATAAGTTTTACCTGTTGCCAAAACATAATCATCAGCCGTTTCTTGTTGAAGCATTCGCCACATTCCTTCTACATAATCTTTAGCATGTCCCCAATCTCGTTTTGCGCTCATGTTACCAAGGAAAAGTTTTTCATCCATTCCCAATTTTATTTGTGCAGCTGCTCTTGTAATTTTACGGGTAACAAAAGTTTCCCCACGCAATGGACTCTCATGATTAAAAAGAATTCCATTACAGGCATACATATCATAAGCCTCTCGGTAGTTTTTTACAATCCAAAAAGCATAAAGCTTTGCAACTGCATATGGACTCCGAGGATAAAAAGGTGTTTTTTCAGATTGAGGAATTTCTTGAACTTTTCCATAAAGCTCAGATGTTGAAGCTTGATAAAATTTGGTCGTTTTTTCCATCTTCAAGATGCGAATTGCTTCCAAAATTCGAAGAGTTCCAATTCCATCAGCATTTGCAGTGTATTCAGGAGTCTCAAAACTCACTTTAACATGGCTCATTGCTGCTAAATTATAGATTTCATCCGGTTGAGTTTCTTGAACAATACGAATCAAGTTTGTAGAATCGGTTAAATCACCATAATGAAGAAAAAACTTAACTCCTTTTTCGTGAAAATCTTTATATAAATGGTCAATTCTAGCTGTGTTAAAAAGAGAGCTTCTCCTTTTAATGCCGTGAACTTCATATCCTTTGCTTAATAGCAACTCAGCCAAATAGGCTCCATCCTGACCAGTTATCCCGGTTATCAATGCCACTTTACTCATAGGCTGCAAATCTAATTGATTAACTGTTTTGGAAATACAATTGCAATAAATATCCAAACATTTTTATTTAGTTTGAATTGTAAATAAGAAATGTAAGGAACTAATATCCACTCCCGCTAGCTCCCACATTTTCAATTGGGTGCCAAGTAGTTTTTACTTCTGTAAATTCCTTTAATATATAGGCAGAATCCCATCGAGAATCCATCAAATCGATACTTGAATTTGTATTCGTTACCCGTTTTACATTTTCAGCGGAGTCTAGTTGAATTTGTTTCCAAGCCTTGGGATCATTTCCTAAATACCAAATTGCATTTACATCCATATGTACACCAATATGGGGCAATAGTTCAGAGGCATCTCCAGTAAGAATATTTACAACTCCACCTGGTACATCTGAATTATTAATGACTTCAGCAAGGCTAATTGAACTTAGCGGTTTTGATTTAGAAGAAACAACAATCACCGAATTTCCTGAAGCAATAATTGGAGCAATAACAGATGTCGGCCCAATTAGCGCACCATTTTCAGGGCAAATTGCTGTAACCACACCTGTAGATTCTAGTGAGGAAAAATTAAAATAAGAACCTGCCACTGGATTTATCGATCCAAAAACTTGAGTGAATTTATCACACCACCCAGCATAATAAACCCAGCGATCAATACTTACGTCAACTTCTTTTGAAGCTTGTGTTTTAGTAGAACCTTGAGAAATTAATTCTGCTTCAAAATGAGCTCTGTTATTCTCTAACATTTCTGCGATTCGATACAAAACCTGAGATCTGTTATACGCTGTTTTTCCACTCCAACCCGTTGCAGCCTTTCTGGCCGTTACAACTGAGTTTCTAAAATCTTTTCTTGAAGCTAAACACATATTAGCAATTGCATTTCCTTCTGAGTTTATCGGTTGGTAAAATCGTCCCGATTCTGTTCTAGGAAAGGCTCCACCGATATATAATTTATATGTCTTAAGTACTTTTAGTCTAGCCATCTTAATCAAATTTTAAATAAGAATCTAATCCATGAATTCCACCTTCTCGACCAAATCCACTTTCTTTATATCCACCAAATGGAGATGTTGGATCGAATTTATTGTAGGTATTTGCCCAAACAACTCCAGCTCTCATTTTTGAGGTGAGGTTGAATATTTTGGACCCTTTATCTGTCCAGACTCCAGCTGATAATCCAAAGGGAGTGTTATTTGCTTTTTGAATTACCTCTTCAATGGTTCTGAAAGTTTGAACAGCCAATACAGGCCCAAAAATTTCTTCCTGTACAATTTGGTTGCTTTGTGCAGCATTCATAAATAAAGTTGGTTTACACCAATATCCTTTTTTAGGCAGGTCACAAGTTGGTTGATACATTTCCAAGCCTTCATTTTGACCTGATTCTAAATAGTGATTAATTGTTTTAAGCTGACCTTTTGAGTTAATAGCACCTATGTCAGTATTCTTATCCAATGGATCTCCAACGATCAAATTATTCATTCGTTCTTTGAGCTTCCATAAAACTTCTTCGGAAACCGATTCTTGAACGAATAATCTACTTCCAGCACAGCAAACATGCCCTTGGTTAAAATAAATGCCGTTTATAACTCCTTCAACTGCTTGATTGATGGCGGCATCTTCAAAAACAATATTGGCGGCTTTTCCACCAAGTTCCAAGGTTGCCTTTTTATTAGTTCCAGCAATTGCACGTTGTATAGCCTTACCCACTTTAGTAGATCCCGTGAACGCTATTTTATTAATATCGGGGTGATTGACTAATGCAGCTCCAGTTGCCCCTTCACCTGTAATAATATTTACTACACCTTCGGGTAATCCAGCTTCTTGAATTACTTCTGCCAATTTCAAAGCGGTAAGAGAGGTTGTTTCCGCAGGCTTTAACACAACCGTGTTTCCACAAGCTAATGCTGGTGCTATTTTCCAAGCTGCCATCAATAATGGGAAATTCCACGGAATTATCTGTCCAGCCACCCCTAACGGTTTAGGTTTTCTTCCTGGAAAAGCATATTCCAACTTATCAGCCCACCCAGCATGGTAGAAGAAATGAGCAGCTGCCAAAGGGATGTCAATATCTCTCGACTCACGAATGGGTTTCCCGCCATCCATAGTTTCAATTACTGCAAATTCTCTAGATTTTTCTTGAATAATTCTTGCAATGCGATATAAGTATTTTCCCCTTTCATTCGCTGGTAATTTTGACCAGGAAGGGAACGCCTTTCTTGCTGCTTTAACAGCTCTATCAACATCTTTTTCGTTGGCACGAGCCACACTAGAAATACGTTTTTCATTTGCCGGATTTATAGTATCAAAATATTCCTCTGATTGAGGTTTGGTCCATTTGTTATTAATGAACAAATCGTATTTTTCTTTTATGTGAACATGACCCGTACTCTCTGGAGCGGCCTCATAATTAAATATGTCTTTTTTGTTTTCTTTTGCCATTTCCAAGTAATTAATCTATTGAGAAATAATCTGCTGATTGGTAATTGCCCGTTTTTTGCTTAACAATCTGCTTTAAAACATCATTAGCCAAACTGCTGGCTCCAAATCGAAACCACTTATTGTCTAACCATTTTTCTCCAAGAATTTCATTAACCAATACAAGATATTGAAGTGCTAATTTGGAAGTGGATATACCACCGGCGGGTTTCATCCCAATCATAATTCCTGTTTTATGATAATAATCTCGAATTGCCTCAAGCATTACACAAGTAACTGGTAAAGTTGCTGCTTTTCCAATTTTGCCTGTTGACGTTTTTATAAAATCTGCTCCTGCATAAATTGCAACATCACTAGCCTTACGAATTGAATCTAAGTTGCCAATTTCACCTGTTTCAAGAATAACTTTTAATCGTGTATTTCCACAAGATGCTTTGATCGCTGCAATTTCATCAAATACAAAATTGTACTCACCCTGTAAAAACTTCCCTCTGGATATAACCATATCAATTTCATCGGCGCCATTATCTAACGCCAATTTCACGTCAAGTAATTTTACTTCTAAAGAAGATTGCCCAGATGGAAATGCTGTGGCGACCGATGCTACTTTAATTCCGGAATTTCCCAACGCTTTTTTTGCAACGCTAACCATACTTGGGTAAACACAAATTGCAGCTACGTTTGGCAAATCGGAGTAAGGTTGATGTAAATGCTGCGCTTTTGCACAAAGTTGTCGAACTTTATTATCCGTGTCTTGACCCTCTAGAGTAGTTAAGTCAATCATTGTCAAAACTAATTCAAGCCCATTCATTTTTGTCGATTTCTTAATACTACGACTCTGAATTCGATTAATTCTATCCAATACTCCTACCTGATCAACAGGTGAAAAGGGAGGTAAATATTTATATATATGTGTGCTCATGCTGTTTAAAACGAAGCAGTAAAAATATACAAGTTAAACATAAGAAATGAAGCATAAATAAAAAGGCGAAAAGCCATTTAAATAAATGACAATTCGCCTTTTTAAACTTGAATAAAAGAATTTTTACCATTTTATTAAATGATATTTTCAGTTGAATATAAAACTCTAATTACCAGCCATTTTAAAAGCAAATGGCAACCTCATCGTTGACCTAACCGCTCTGCCTCCATGTGAAGCAGGAATCCAATTTGGGAGAAGTTTTAAAACTAGAAGAGCTTCCTCGTTCAGCTGTTTACTATTTCCCAATAGAAGTCTAATTTCTGAAATACTTCCATCTTCTTCTAGTGAGATTTCAAACGGAAGTCCACAAACCCTAGTATCGCTTTCATCATATTCTACCCACTCAAATGCAACCAAAACTGACGATAAAGCTAACACAATTCCTATTTGGAAAAAATATTTATTCTGCTTTTCCAAATTTTCATTCAAATTCTTTTTCTTATCGTGGCTTTACCCTTTTTTAAGTTTGAAATGAATAGGCATATTGAATTGAACTCGAACCGGTCTCCCTCGTTGTTTGCCAGGACTCCATCTAGGCATACCATTAATTACACGAAGTGCCTCTTCATCACATCCAGCACCAATTCCTCTAGGTATTTTGGCTTCGGAAATTGAACCATCTTCCATTATTATAAAACTTACATAGACAATTCCCTGAATTTTCGCATCTATCGCCAAATACGGGTACTTTACATTGTCACCTAAAAAACGATACATATTTTCTTCGCCACCAATAAAAACTGGCATTTGTTCCACTATGGTAAATATTTCAATATCACCAATTTTTTCATCGCCATCGTCAATCTCTTTTCCCTTAACAGTAAATTCTGTTGGCTCCTTTTTTACAATAGATTTATCCACCGGCTCTTCAATTTTAACAATATCATCTACAGGATTCACTAAATCGCTAGGCTTTTTCTTTGGTTCTTTTAATTCTGGGATTTTCTCTTTAATGATCTTATAGTTTATTTTTTTTTCTTCCTCTTCTCCCAAATCAACAATGTATTCAATT
>TARA_B110000091_G_scaffold64346_1_pt1 | contig 10721 bp, 7 predicted proteins | sample TARA_B110000091 | Tara Oceans TARA_B110000091 (sample SAMEA4397278) | marine metagenome | biome: Polar Biome; feature: [DCM] deep chlorophyll maximum layer (ENVO:01000326); material: water (ENVO:00002006), including particulate matter (ENVO:01000060) such as... | depth 35 m
CTTGCTAAAGTTGACCCCGATTTTCGTCTTTATATAAAGGCTTTCGGACGAGAAGTTGTATTCTCTGAAATCCCTGCTGTGCAATTTTTAAATCAAAACGTCAAAACCAGCAGTAATGTTGCCCAATTCATCCGACAGTCATTGTCAGACCTATCAAAAGACGCACTGAAAACTCGCCTAGATAGTGCGGTGCGATTTTCTTCCATGTCGATGTCATTGCACGCGCGATCAAAGAATGCATTCCAAGGTAAGGGTGCCGAGTTGTTCTACTCGCGCCTGAAAGATTCATTGGTGGGCATTTTAGGTGTAAAGGAGTCGGCAGCCACAAAGGCTTTGGGAAACTGACGGCGACACTCGCTATGACCCTGCCACCTTCCATCTAAACGGCATATGAGCCTACTCCAATCGCTTATGCGCACAATGAGACACATTGAGAGCAACAAAAAATTGACCACCAAGTTCTGGCCGCGTATGCATTTATTGTTACTCGTAACACTGATTGCGATGGCCCTACTTAAAGAAGACCCCCTATTCTGGCGCAATGCTGGCGGCTGGCCGGTGCCACTCAGAGACTTTGTCAAATTAGCTTTTTACCCGTTTTTTTGTCTCGAGCTGTTAGCGCTTTTAATCTTTTCTACCTCGGTCATTTTGAATGCACGGTTGGCTCTACGCTACCACACGCTTCACCTTCTATGCGTACCCGCACTTTGGATTTTACTCGCGGCAGTTGTTCTGATTGTTACCGACAACAATATCGACAACGTTTCTGAGGGACGGGCGTTGCATTGGCACCCCTAGAATAATGAGGTTTGATGATTGGCAATGAGCAGATTTTAAAACGTATTTTCACCTAATGGCAAAAGCAATATTGGGGTCAAGGTCGTTACACAGACCCCCAAATTCCCGATTGATCAATTGGCGCTGGCACTTCCGCGCAACAACTTACCCGGCAACGCACCGGTCGCTTCGCCGTATTCAAAAGTGACTTCGCCTCTTTTAATCGTCGCGATGTAACCGTTCGCCTTCTGGATCAATCGTTTACCCTTGCTTGGCAGATCGTAAACCATTTCTGGCGGCTCTAAAGAGATCGCTTTGAAGTCAATAATATTCAGGTCTGCTAAGTATCCAGGGGCAATCACTCCGCGGTCATCAAGGCCGTAAACGCTTGCCGTATTTTTTGTCATTCTGTTAACAACAAGTTCAAGGGGCAGCGTTTTTTTGCGGTCCCGGGCGACGTAACTCATCATGTAGGTCGGGACGCTGGCATCGCACAATACGCCGCAGTGGGCACCACCATCCGACAATCCAAACACACTTTGATCGTTCGCGATCGCGTCGAAATAGGGGTCAAGGGTTCCCTTGTAACCACCAAAGAAGAAGATAATGGGCCGCTGCTCCGCCAGCGCATCCATCAATACATCAAGGTGATGTCGCCCGGTGCTATCGGCAATGGCTTGGATACTGTCGTTTGCTGTAGGCTCATAAGACAAGGAATCATCAAGCGGATACATTTCGTTATAGCTTGTCGTGAATCTCTTTGCATCCGGATTGCGATGGTGAACCGGTTGTTCCGTTTTAATCTTGTTGCGAAATTCAGAATCTTGTAAATGCTCTATCTGTTCATCAAGCGGTAGACCCCGTATTGCTTTGTAACTTGGGAATATCGCAAGCGGGTTTATCGTGCCCTCTAAACTCATTAAAATAGAAGCGGGTCGCGCGCCAACCTGCGGGCGAAGGTTAAGACCTTCTTTTTGTAAATTCTCTGCGAGCTTCCAAATCTTACGTTTAGCACCGGGCGTTGTGAGCGTTGTCACAGTACAACCTGTGTTGCGCATAATCTCTTCGATCCAGGCAAGCTCATCTTCATCTTCAAGATAGTCACTGATAATTTCGATGGTGCCGTGATCGAGTCCTTTGAAGGCACTGCCAATGGCAAGCATCTCTTTTGCGGCGGCGTGAGTCCCGGGAACGAGTTTTCCGTCTTTGTCCAGATGACCATAGAAACGTGAAGTCGAAAAACCAAGCGCACCGGCTTCGAGTGCCTCGCGGGTTAGCTTTGCCATCGCGTCAATGTCAGCGTCCGATGAATCGTCGTAACATCGGTCGCCCATCACGTAACGTCTGACGGCAACATGGGGAACCTGGGAGCCGACATCCATCACATAAGGTGTATCGATGGCGTCCAGGTACTCACCATAAGTCTCCCAACCCCAAGGGATACCCTCATTGAGCGCGGAACCCGGAATATCCTCGACACTTTCCATCAACTCTATCAACCGCGTCTCATCACCTGCTTGCACCGGCGCAAAACCAACGCCGCAATTTCCCATCACGGTAGTGGTGACACCATGCCAGCAGCTAGGCGTGAGTTGTTTGTCCCAGCAAACCTGTCCGTCGTAGTGGGTGTGGATATCGACAAAACCCGGCGTCACAAGTTCGCCGTTTGCATCAATGTTCTTTTTGGCGTCGCTGACTTTATCGCCTTCGCCACGGCTTACTTCAACGATCATCCCGTCCTTAATGCCAATAGCACCGTGAAAGGCAGGGGCGCCTGTACCGTCAATGATCTTCGCATTGGTGATTTTGAGATCCAACATGGTGGGGTACTCTATCAAAATGGGCGTAGAGAAAGACTACGCAAATATCGTGCTTTTGGGTAGCATCAAATGTGGTGCCAAAAAATGAGCGTATTTAGGAGCCTGTGGTATGGCAAAACAGGACACCCAGCATATATCCAACAGCCTACAGCCAGCGAAATGATTGCTCTAATTGCAAATTTATATTTTTCACATAGTCCCACCTAGCCTGCGCTTATCCGGGTAAATGACCTAACCGTGTTCACATCTGATTGATCCGCACGGCGGTGTTTAGCACATATGTTCACCCTGCGGACGGCCCGCATGGTTGTGCGGAACTGATCATAATGTCCGTGTCCCTCAACGGGTAATTAAACTTGGCACGTCGCTCTGCCCCCTAAAGTTTCAATCTTGCTCGCTTTGATCAGCGAAACTCGGCGCGTGGAGTGTGTTTCACTATATAAAAATAGTAGGTATCCTACTTTTACTTAAAGACTAACAATTTTACTCTGTCACTTTACACTGACCCGATGTCTTCTGGCAGCGACAGCGTCGAGAACGTCAGGCGCAATTCCATAAGGATAGTCATTTGCATTTTTGAAGAGCCGTTCTTTGAAAGCGTTTTGGGAAGTAAGTAAAAGGGGAAATAAATTATGAGTTTAGAAATTATTACAGCCGTCGCTGAATTACTTGGCGCAATCGCTGTCGTGTCATCGCTTGTATATTTGGGCCTGCAAACACGAAAAAGTGCCATGGAAGACAGAGCAAGAACAATCCATGATATATCTGCCTCATTTTCGGATTGGCAAATAACCATTGGCACAGATCCTGACGCCTCAAGGCTTTGGGCCGTTGGTATAGGAAATTTCGAAAATTTAAATGAGATCGAACGCGTGCAATTTATGATGATCTTCGGCGGCGTGAATAGAATTTTGGAAGACGCTTTTCTACAATATAAAGCAGGCAGAATGGATGAACATATTTGGAATTCTTATATAAGCACAATGGTCTTCATCGGGGACACGCCCGGCGTACGAGAATATTTTGAAACCCGCGGCCATCAACATACTAAGGATTTCATTGATATGGCTAGTGACCTTAAGCTTGAAGCACCTTAAAGCCCTTTAAAGGCGTAGCCTTAATGTCCAGCGATTTACCTAAAAAAAGTTAGCGCCACGAGATACGCAGTCAGCACCACGTGCTAGATCCAACTGACACTAACAGTCAAACCTAGCCGCACACGAGTGCCCCGCTCTCTTACATCATCCGATGCTGACACGTCCTCCTCGATTCTTGTCCAGCTGATCAACCAATATAGTTAACTGACCCTAAGATTAGATTCAGCTGTTGGTTCTGACCCTAAGATTCTAAATTTACGATCGTCTTAGTGCGCTTTTTCCATTTTAACGGTGGTAAGAACGGCTAGACCAATGACAAATAGCGCCGCGATTGAGGCCATGCCAATACGTTGTGAGTTAAATGTATTGGTAAAGAATTCAACTAGCATCGGTCCTATCCAGACAGTCACGGTGCCGGCGATGGCGTACAGTCCAAAGAACTCACCACTGCGCCCCGGCGGGGCCAGATGGACTAGCATTGAGCGGCTAGAGGAAATGCTGGCGGTGGCTGTGACCGCGACGATGCTAATTGTACCGAGATAAACAAGGTCAGAGAGCGACTTAAAGATGATGCCATCCCAAATGATAACGTTATCGACAAGGCCGAAAAATAGCGTTTCTCGCGTGATTGACAGTTGCCAGATCAAGCTGGCAACCATGACGACAATTTCGATAATCAGTGCAACTTTTGGACCCAGCTTAGTGTCAAGCCAACCGCCAAATATGCCGCCGCCAAATGCCCAAATTGAGCCAAACACAGCGTAAACGGTCATCTCAAGAATTCCCCAGCCGAGAAATAGTGAGACATAAACAGCGCCGAGTGCCAAAAATGCGGCCATGGCATCCGCATAAAGCATACGAGCGATAAGGTATTTCATCATTTGGCGGTAGTGGGCCGCTTCACGGATGGTTGCGGCCACACCTTTGGCGCCGTCTTTAAATGCATTGAACCAGCTGGCGCCTTTTGTACCGCCGTCTTGCGCATATAAAAAGAATGGGATCGAGAATACCGCAAGGCAGACCGCACAAATCGGACCTGCGAGCCTTTGTATCTCAAACTTACTCGCATCCAAGCCAAACAGTGGTTCGGCAAATGGCCATTGGTTCATTGCTGGTAAGGTAAACATCAAAACCAGTCCCAGCATAAGCAAGGCCGCCGATAAATTACCTAGGGCCAGACCTAAGCCAGAAATAGCGGGCAGTGATTTTTGTGCCCCTGAAACTGCCAGCATCGAATTGTGAGTGACCTCGGAATAGGTGTAGCAAACATAGGCAACCATTAATACGATCGTAAGGGTCGTTGTGCTCATGCCGCTTTCACCCGGAATAGCGTACCAAAGCAGCCATGACATCACTGTGATAATGCCTAGAAAAATAGCTAACAGCGGCTTGCGTAAACCGCCTCTATCTAAGGCTGCACCCAAAAAAGGTGCGGTAAAAGCCGCAACAAGACCGGCGCCTTTAGTCACCGCAGCAATGGCGGACTGTCCCTTGGCATTGAGTGTTTGTTGTGCTTCTTCGGGCGATAACCCCTCGAGAATGCCGCTGGCTCTAACGTCTGCGCCGATTATCTCTCGGGCAAAGTAGGGTGCAAAAATATAAATTACAACAAGTATATAGTAGGGGTTGCGAGCCCATTCGAACAAAGCCCAGGCAAAGCCCGTTTTGCCCATCGCCCCCCCCGTGCCATAGTGCGACGAATGATCAGCGCTCTCAGTCAGCACATCGGCTGTAACAGTATTGTTCATACTAAGTTCCTAATGTATTTTTTTAGCGGCAGTTTCAGGCAGACGCACCTTTAACCTGGGCTCGAAGACTCAATTATCTTTCTTATATTCCGTCTCTACTAAGTCAGCCTGAACAGATTGGCTGATTAAGACACCCGTTAATAGCAGTAAGACGATGTGCTTTATCGTTATCCTCGCCTCGGGCGAAATCACAACGAGAACAACCACTATGAACAACCCTGATGTTCGCAGCAAGTCTTCACGGGGTAAATGCAGGGGATTAGCGTTAGCGACCCAATCGCTAGGCAGGTTTGTTAGGTATGCGCATTATATTGCACCATCCGCTTTAGCTTGTAATATCGCTTCGTGATCCGCTATCAAGCGCTTGATACCGGCTGGACCGGCAGCGCCGCGACCTACAAGGCCGTAATCCGCTAAAACCCCCAAAGTTATGATGGATTTTTTACGCCCTGATGGACATAATCCCCGCAGCTCCTCAGCCAATTATGAAAATGTTCAGAATTATCGTATTCCTCATATCACACGGTCTCGCAATGGCAGGCGGAGTCGCGCTGGGCATCTATCTGCTGCCCATCCTGATCGCACCCGATGCGCCCAGTGATACCGAGGTCGCAAACGTTTCGGACAAGGCGATTTTCACCGCCCAGTTTAAAAAGGACCTGCCCGGTAGCGACTTCCTGCACTGGGGTAAGGGTGAGCTGTCGATTTCAGCGCGCCGCGTCAGTTTTATCGGCGAGCTTGCGCCCGGGCCGGATTATCGGCTATACCTGACCCCACAACTGGTCGTGGATGAGCAGGAATTTCTGGCGGTAAAAGACCAGTCGGCTTATGTTGGCGACATCAAGACTTTTAATAATTTCATTTTGAATGTGCCAGAGAATATCAACCCGGCAGGTTTTACTGCGATGGTGGTGTGGTGTGAAACCTTCGGCGAATTCATTACCGCGGCAACCTATCAATAAGCGATAAGAAATCTCATCATCAGAACCTTCCTCGCTTCCACGGATACGGCTACAACGCATCGGCACGGCAGTCAGCCAATGAGTACTGAAGTCATATCAAGGGTACGGCATCGTGTAAAGACGGGTTTAGTATTGGTACAACGCCGTTTCGAGAACAAGCTAGATACCTGCCCTTTGAATGAACTTACTCTGAACCTTTACCCTGCACCTTTACCCGGTCTCTTTACTCTGACCCATAACTTCCGATCGAGTATCTAGCGCTTTAGTTTCTCCAGCTCTCTGACTCTTTCATTGAATTTCGGTAGGCAGGTAGGCAATACCAGAACAATGCCGCGGCGATGGGATAGAAAATTACGTTGGCCGTCGCAATGGAATAGTGTAACAACGCGTCATCCTGATAGAGGAAATCTGTGAACGCCGCTAAGATGCTGCCGCCTAATGCCATGCCGATCATGCTGGTCGCAAAGATATAAACCGCGGTGATCTGGCCACGCATCTGGTTAGGGGTGATTTCTACGATCGACACCGCCATGATTCCAAGATACGAGCCCGACAGCATCACCGCTGGCCACAATAGTATCAACGTCATGTCAGCCGTACCGGCCAGTGGCGCGACGGTTGAGAAAGGAATTGCGATTATTGAGGCTGCCAGCATGGTGCGGACGTTGGCATCCTGATAGCCGCGTTTTTTCAACTGATTTGCGCACCACGCCGCCAACATAACGCCAACACTGCCTGAAACCAGGATGATCATGCCGAATGAAACCCCCGCTTCGCTTTTCGATAACCCGTAGTTACGCGTGAACAATTCCGGATACCATGCACCACTACCATACTGCGCCATGGCCATCATGGAAGAGCCAAATAACAAACACAGATAGGTACGTCTTCTTTCCCACATGTAACCAGCAACTTCTTTTAGAGGCATCTGCGATTCAGGCTTACCGTCACGAATCACCAGACCTTTTCTCGTTGGCTCTTTTACCGTCAGGAAGAAGAAACTAAGCAAGATGCCCGGTGCACCGACACTAACGATCGTTGCCTGCCAGGGTTTGACGACGCCAATCAAGGCAAATTCGATAGTCCCCAGACTATCGTAAAAATCGTACAGGACACCACCGACAACCAAGGCTAACCCCGCACCGATTTTCACCCCCAGCTTGTAAAAAGACATGGCGTAGCCAACGTGGGCGGGCCGAAAACTGTCTAAGATCAGGGAGTAGGCTGGTGGCGACAAGCCAGCTTCGCCAGCACCAACGCCCATCCTTGCAACAAAAAGTTGGCTGAAATTTTGAGTCAGGCCGCAGGTGACCGTCATAATACTCCAGAAAAAAACAGACCCTGAAACAATCAAACGTCTGGAATACCTGTCTGCCAGTCGCCCCAGGGGTAAACCAGCAATCGCGTAAAGAACGGCAAATGCAGCACCTGCCAGAAGGCTGTATTCGAAATCGGAAATGCCAAAATCTGCTCTTATGGGGCCAACTAACAAAGAGAGTATCTGGCGATCAATGAAGGATAGGATATAGGCAGTGAACAACAGCCCAAGGCAATAACTGGCTGAACCAATGCTAGGGTATGTATCTTGATCGTTATTCGACGTGACGGTTGTGGATGTCATCTACCTGCCATATTCAGTTGTGGAGAGTCATTGTTACGATTTTAGCAACCGGCTACAACAACAGGTTTTGTAAATTGTTGGCCGCATCGATTAAGTCTTGCCTGCCCACGCGTTTAAGTGACGCACACCGTGGCGGGTGCCCCGGGCTGTGGCCGGCAACGGTAAAAGATCCAGCATCACTCGCACCGAAAATCCGGCCTTGTTGTCCGATGACACTACTGCGCTTTGACGCCTCTGCCTGGATTAACCCCGTTGACAATTTCACCGCCATCAACAACAAGTGTGCCATTGACCATGACAAATTCGATGCCCTTCGAGCGCTGCGCAGGTTTCGTGTAGGTTGCTCTATCGATGATCTTGGCCGCGTCGAAGATAGTGATATCCGCATCCGCACCAACCTGAAGCCTGCCCTTTTTTTTCATCGCTGGTGCAAAAGCTTCTAGCCTGCGCGCAGGCATGAGTGTCATCTTGGTCAGCGCCTGCATTAAGGTAAGCTTGCCCTCGTCTCTTACATATTGACCGAGTATCCGCGCAAACGTTCCAGCACTCCTGGGGTGCGATAGCCCGTCAACAAACGGGATACCGTCGCTTGCAATAATGAGATCCGGTTGTTCTATCAGCCACGCATTCATTTCTTCCGAGCGACCGTGAATAATCACCCAGCCACCCTGCTTTCGATATTTATCAAAGCTCGCCTTCGTCAATCGCTCACCGGTCGCAACCCACTGCAGGCTCTCGAAGTTGCCTTCCCAATTATCAAACAGCGCACTTTCCAATCGAGTTGAACCGGCAGTATAGGGGTAGTTCTCGGTGGTCACATCGAGACCGTTTTTCTGCATTTGTCTGATCATATCCAGAGCAATATCTGCGTTCTCACCCATACTCGAGTTGATATGGACAACATGCAATGACGCGCTAGTTGCGGCAGCATTTGCCAACACTTCCTGCAATGGCGCAATGGGGTCACCGTTGAGTTGTTTGAGATTACGCAGATGCACAAAGATTGGCAGATCGCGTTTAGCGGCCAGCTTAAAGACACTATAGATTTCCTTGTGATCAGCACTGGGGGTATAGCTGATGCCAAGACCTAAACCCAGCCCGCCGTCTTGTATACCGAGCTCAAGAAAATCCAGAATTATTTGACGATCTTTATCGTCCGGCACAGGGTGCGCGGCGAATTCAAATGCCTTATCTGCCGGGACCTCGCCTCGATTGGCATCAGACAGTTTTTCTGCAAATACATTGCCACGCGCAAAAAGATGGCTGACACTGGCGCCAAAATTGATCGGCGCTTTGCCTTCTCGGGATGCGTACCACTCAGCGACCGGATAGACACCGATCTCCAACTCAAGCGCCGTTGTCACACCATCGGCTGCTTGGAATTGGTTGCTGATTTCGTCCTGACCATGCGCGTGTAAGTCTATAAAGCCTGGGGCGACAACAAAGCCTTTGGCATCGATGATGCGATCCCCCGCAAGGGTTTGCTCGGAGATCGCCGTAATGCGTCCATTATCGATTGCGATGTTTCTAATGGCGTCCAGTCCGGTTTCGGGATCCATGACCCGTCCATTGGCAATGACAACATCCGTCGCGAATGCATTAAATGTACAAAGGAATGCTAGAGACAAAAGTGTGAGGCGCATCTATAGATCCATCATTGAAACTTCCTCGAAGCCTAAGCCAGATCGTCTCTTTAAAGCAAAGTTAATATTGGGCGATTTTGGGTGTCGTGAATTTTTACGGTGTCTCAGCTTGCGAAGCCCATTAGCTCAATTATGCGGCTATACTGAGCATTACTTTACTTAACGTTAAAGGATGAGTCTTATGGAATCAGGTCGGTTAGAAGGAAAAGTTGCGGTCATTACTGGCGGCGCGAGTGGTATTGGTTTGGCTTGCGCTAAACGCTATGCACAAGAGGGTGCGATCATCGTCATTAGTGATCTTGATGTTAACCGACTGGAAGCCGCAGCAGCAGAGATACGCAAAGGCACTAACGGCAAAGTGATGTTTGTCGAAGCAGATGTTTGTCATGAAGAACAAATCGAAGTGCTGATGAATACCGCTGTCAAAGAGTTCGGGCGCATTGATACCGTGCTGGCAGCAGCAGGTGTTTCAAGTGCCAGCTACGTGAGTGGTGCAACCAGTGAAGGTCCCGTTGGAAGCGATGATGGTCAGTTAATCAATAAGTCACTGGATGAGTGGAATAAAGTTTTACAGATCAATCTAACGGGGGTCATGCTAACCGACCGCTTGGCGGCCAGAATCATGATTGACCAGGGCACTGGCGGCACGATTGTTAACATCGCATCATCAGCAGCCAGAGTCGCCTTGCCGGGCGCCGTTGACTACTGCGTATCGAAGGCAGGTGTCGCGATGTTGACCCATGCTTTCTCGGTTGAAATGATCGAACATAATATTCGCGTCAATGCGATCGGTCCGGGTTTTATCGAAACGCCGATGACGCAGGGTATGCAAGATGATGCCGATGGCACCGAAATGATGCTTGGCATGACACCCATGGGTAGATTGGGTAAGCCACTTGAGATGGCAAATACTGCCTTGTACCTAGCATGTGATGAATCAAGTTATACAACCGGCGCAACGCTATATCCCAATGGCGGTATGCATGTCAGTTAAAAGCTAATTGTATTTTTATGGTTTTCGTAGTCTCGACTGTGAATCTTGAGCTTAAAAAA
>TARA_B110000091_G_scaffold113883_1_pt1 | contig 10712 bp, 5 predicted proteins | sample TARA_B110000091 | Tara Oceans TARA_B110000091 (sample SAMEA4397278) | marine metagenome | biome: Polar Biome; feature: [DCM] deep chlorophyll maximum layer (ENVO:01000326); material: water (ENVO:00002006), including particulate matter (ENVO:01000060) such as... | depth 35 m
GTGCCGACTTAACCCATATCCATTCCCAAATTTGTTTTGCACGAAACACAGGTAATCCTGTTTCCGATACGTAATCTTTCAATTCGGGCAATCCTAATTTTCGGATATCCTTTTTCATCTTGGCGAAGTTAGAAGGAATATCCTATTATTCCACGAACAAATATTTTATCTCATGAAACAATACACCTGAATGAGAAATCCCCATCAACGTTACTTCATATTCACCGGAGATATCTGAAGTAAATAATCCGTATTTAGTTTTCGAATCAGATCGATTTTTTGATTTAAATAAAAGCATGGATCTCCGATCGGGTATTCTCATTTCTAGAGGATCATTATGATTAGGTGTATAATACTGTTTTTGCCTTTCCCTCCCTTTGTAAAAATAATTCAATCCATGAGGTTCAAATCCATATAAATCTCCATCCATGGTCGTAAAATAAATCAACCCATCTAACTTGGCTGGACCCATATAATAGCGTTCAGCAAGAATTTTTATCAGTTTTATATTATATGGAGAATAGGACAGTACTTCCTCAGGACTTGCTACTACCCCATCAAAAAGTATCAAATAGACCCCTGTAGGTCTGTAGCCTTTTAATGATTCTGGCCAACGAATTTCAAAATCATAATCATTATCGGATTTACTGATTCCAATCTCAGGAATGTATTCAATAAAGGAATCTCTGACGGTTGGGAATCGTGTGTAATCATCAACCTTAAAGGTTCGAAAATTTATTATTTTCTTTTCTTTTTCTTTCGAAATTAATATGCGATCATTTTTTAAATGATGGTATGCATTTTCAACTTGTAAGTGTATGCTTTTATGTACAATTTCCTTAACTAAGAGCGAATCATAATATAAAGGCCATTTTTTTAATTTTGGATATTCCGTATAAAACTCATCCTCCATTTTGATCTCAAAGAGATTGGCATCATCATTAAGTACGCTTATATAAGCCTCTCGGTCTCCCTCAATATATTCAATATTCAATAAGAATCTTCCTGCACTATCTGACTTAGCTAAACTTAAGCTTTCTTCTTCACCTGGCACTGAAAACGTAATGATTTGATTTTCAACCGACTCATCTCCATTAGCTTTAATAAAACCCTGTAGTAAGTCATTTCTATACTCAGGTACATAATCAAAAGACTTTAATGTGGTGATTTTAGGCCAAGCGACCTCTGAAAGCATTAACCAGGTATTGATATCGCTATTTATTGTCCACTTGGCCTGAAGGGGTGGAGATATTAATTCACTATTGATTCGATTGAGTTGTAGTGACCTCGGATGATCTGATCTTTTATTCACCATCATCGTGCTGACACTCAAATTTGAATCTAAAACAGAAAATTCGATATAGCTCCTAGGAGTCGATATCAGCTCTTCGTTAGAAAAGTCTAAAAATACCCCATTATAAAATAGTCTTTCGGCCATTATCACCCCTTGGTTATCTAAGATTTCAACCTTCAATAACTTGTTTGGTAAAAAGGTTTTTTCTATTTTAAAAGGCCCTCGGCGCTCACTCCTCTCCTCAATATATATATTATGGCGATCTCGTACTCTAATGGATGCTCTATTTAATTGACTCTTGGCGTGGTTATCAATGAGCTGGAAAATATATGCATTCGGCATTTCTTGCATCGAAATCGAACTGCAATTTTCACAAGCCACGGGAAGGTCTAGAAATTTAAATACATCCCCTTCAGTATAAATCATTTGATAAAGTCTCTCCTTCTCAGGGATAAAAGAAAATTGGGCCAGCCCATCTACCGAATTAATATCAGCTTGTTTCTCACCTAAGTCGTCCACTAATTTTCCTTTAAAGGAAATCCCTTGTTCCTGAAAATCTGAATAGCGAACAACTACTTTATTGCTTGCTCCCCTAACTAATTTACCTCCCTCAGGATAGAATCTCATTTGCGGACTTTTGCTGATTGGTGGAGTATAAATTTCGAAAGGATTATAAATGGTAATCGGTACTCGATAAAAGTCTTTTCTGTTTTTCATCCATCGGGTGTACGCAATTAAATCATAATTTCCAGACTTAATTAAAGTAGAAATAAATAAATCTCCTACTATCAATCCCTGCTCCAAGGTCAGTTTGGTTTGGTATATAGGATTTTGATTCTCATCCAATAGTTCAATATAAAGTAGAGAACTTAAACCCGATAGCTTTCCTGTTTTTGAACTGGTAACAAACCCTTGAAAATATATATTCTCCCCAGTCAAAAATTGATCTTTATTGGTTACCAGTAAGACTTCTTCTTGAATATTACCTTGACCAAAAGCAGGTAATTGAAAAAAAAGGACTGAAAGGACTATATAGTTTCTAAAAGATCTCATTCCCAAAAATCTGGCACCTCAATATTGCCTAATATTCTACAGTCAGAACAGTTTTCAAATGACATAAAATATAGTCGCAAGTCCGAATCATAAGTCCATATTACTCTTTTTGCATTTATATCATCAGCAACATAACCTTCTAAGGCAAATGCTGAAATAGAATCTATATCAATACCACAATTCTTAGGCCAATAATTAACATTGAATCCATCGGAGGCAAAAGTTTTTGGCTCAAAAAAGGCCATTTTGACTGATACCCCTGAAACGTCAAAATTTCCCATCACCAATTCCTTTGGATCTGTCAATGATATTATATTTCCAGAAATATTCCCTTTTTGTTTGTCAAACAGAGAGCCTCCAGATTCATTATTTTCCTTAAGTCTTTTATAATATTGATAAGTAGCATTGGATAATGCAAATTGTTTAATATTGACTGCTGTCTTAAAGGATAAGTTTGCATCATTTTCATTAATGAAATGAACGGGAAATTCCGTGAATTTCGAGTTAGTTAAAGAAAGAGCAGATCCTAATAATAAAGCAGTGCTAGTATCTCCTCTAAAGCATGCCTCCACACTTTTTAAATCTGTCTCTTCTCTTAATATTGCTTCCCTTGTCTTAGGTACATAAACGTATTCTGAAGGATTAGGAACTCTCCATTCATAGGTCTCTTCCCATATATATCTGAAAGTACTTACTTCATAATCATTCCAATCACTTTCTATAAATAGTTGGACTCCATTTAATATTTCAGCCCTCTCTTCGGAGGGTAATTGCACATATCTTCCATATAAAGTATCAATGGGAGGCGCTTCATTCAATATTTCTTCAGAAGATAGGTATTCATGGCCATTTTTTATCTTGATTCTCAATCGATAGCTTTGACCCACGATGCCTTGATAGGTCGACGACGTTACATAATTTCCAGGCTGCCCTTCCGTTAATGTGACCACATCACCGTCACCGGACTCAATAGTTACAGCGGCCTCATTGACAGTCGTTAGATTTTCGGTTCCTAATACAGAGGTATAGGACAATCTCACACTATGCCTTTTTTCTTCATTGGTTAATAGCCCATCTACTACTATCAAAGGTCCACCAACCTCATCAATCAATTCATGGTCATAGGGTTCTATGCAAGAAAAGCCAAGGACTAAAATGAATAAGTAAATTTTAATTTTAATCTCTAACCTCATATTTTGAAATTGAAGGTGATTGTAGGAATTGGATTTGAAAATACCGTCATTTTATAGCCCTCGACAGCTCCATTTTCCGTCTTAAAAAAGATCGAATACACATTATCTCTACCCAAAACGTTATAAACTGAAAAGGTCCAGAAAGAATGAGCCAATTTTTTTATTTTATGCGTCCCTTCTACATCAAACCCTAGGTCAACTCTGAAATAATCTGGAATACGAAAGGCATTTCTATCCGAATACAGCAGGCTTTCAGCATTATTAAATTGCCACTTTCCAATGGGATACGTAACCGGCCTGCCACTTGAATACACTAAGTTTAAGGATAAACTGTACCTTCTTGTGAATTTATAATTAGTTACCAAGTTTAAATAATGTGGTTTATCGTAACTGGTCTCGAAGAAGGCCCCTCTATTGACCCGTTCCTCGGCAAAATCTCCATTTAAACGGATAAAGCTTCGCGACCATGTATAATTAACCCAGCCAGTAAACCATCCATCAGACTTTTTTGCCGACAGCTCCAATCCATAAGATCGTCCATCTCCTTGAAGCAAATCGGTCTCAATATTTTTATTGAATTGCAAATCTGCACCTACTTTGAAATCAACTAAATTCTTGATTAATTTATAATAGCCCTCAACTGAAAACTCTAGGACATCATTTCCTACGATATTTTTGTAATACCCAATTGAAAATTGATCCGCTATTTGGGGCGCCAAATATTTACCTGACAATCTCCAAATGTCAGTAGGTGCCAATGCGGCAGAATTAATCAGCATGTGAACATATTGTCGCGACCTATTATAGCCCACCTTCACAGAACTTAGATTTGGAAGAGAAAATCTACCCGATAATCGCAGTTCAGGGCCATGATAGGTAGCCATTGACGCTCCTTTTCCATAGGAAAGCGTGTCAACAATGAAATCCTGATTTAAGGGTTTATCAAGCGCATATTGATATGATTCTGAAGGACCCAAATGGGTAAATAAGGAATATCTTAACCCTGCGTAAAGTGAAATGTTTTTTGTAGGATCGTATTGATTAGAAAAATAAACCGCTGACTCGAGGGCTTGTTCGGGATTAATCTCATCATAACGAATATCTGATAGCTCGCCCAAAGGCTCTCGAATCCCTGGATTGATCTGATACCTTTTTGTGTTAGCCCCAAAGTTGAAATGATTTTTGTCATTCAAATAATAATTGAAATCCACAGTTCCTGCCCATTCGGCGATATCATAATTAATTTCAAATGCCTGCGATGGCAACTGGTCATAACCAATGTCATAGCGGTATTGACTACCCGTAAGCCGTAGGGATCCGTTAAAGTCATCGTTGAATTTTCGCATCCATTTTACAGAAAAGTTTGCATTTGTATAGCTGAAATCAGAGTAGCCCAGTAAAGAATCAGAGTCCAATTGAAAACTATCAAAGCTGTAATAACCCGAAGCTAAAAGGGTGTTTTTTTGATCTATTTTATGATCTATTTTAACTATCAAATCATGAAAAACAGCATTCTGGTTGCCTAAGGGAGAGTTACTTATCTGTTTTAGCACAAAATCAGAATAAGTTGCTCTTCCTCCCAACATGAGTGATGTTTTATCTTTTATAATGGGGCCTTCAAATAAAAGGTTTGAAGTGATGGGTCCTATACCGCCTTTGACTGAATACTTTTCTTTGTTCGGTTCTTTGGTAGTAATATCAAATACGGAAGACAGACGACCCCCATATTTAGCTGGAATACCTCCCTTAAAGAGTTCCATTTCTTCAATCGCTTCTGAATTAAATATGGAAAAAAATCCAAAAAAATGAGAAGTATTATAAATGGGGGCTCCATCAATTATAAAAAGATTTTGATCCGCCTTTCCTCCTCTTATATTAACCCCCGCAGCCCCCTCTCCTACTACTTGGACGCCAGAGGTGGTTGTAGCCGCCTTAACGATATCTCTCTCACCCAAAAGAACAGGCACATTTTTAGTCTCTTCAATCCCTATCCTGGTGACCCCCATTTGGGTCTGTTGAATATTATTATCCCGATCTGAGGTAACTGTCACCTCATTTAAGGCAATGATGTCCACCTCCATCTCAATATTCATTGTACCCTCAGAGAAAACCACAATATTGCGATAGGTGTTTTTCATCTCTATGGATTGGAGTAATAAAACATGCTCTCCTGAAGGCACATTTAACGCATAAAAACCGGAAGTATCTGTAGTCGTCCCCATAAATGGCGCTTGTAAGTATACAAAAGCGCCTTCTACAGGATTTTTGTTTTCACTCTGAGTGATGTATCCCGCAACGGTTACCGTTTTGCTATTTTCATATTTATTTCTTGATCCAATCTCGTAGATTTCGCCTTCTTTATCAACTTGATTAATCTCATTACCTATTTCCTTTTCAAAAATCAGGCCTTTCTCAATCGGATCATATACTATTTGATCATTAAAGAACCCGCTTATCGCAAAAGTTGAAAGGATGGGTTTTTTATAGGAAAGGATAATTTCATTACTATTTATCAGATAACTGAAATCATGATTTAATAAAAGTTGATCTAAGGCTGACTCTAAAGAAAGTTCCTTGAATTCTCCACTGATCAACACCGTATCAATCCAATTTTGATCATAATAAAATTTTATGTCTAGCGCATGCTCTATTTCACCTAAAACTTCTTTCAATGGAGTACCGCTGTAACTGCCATTAACTACTTCGCTTGTTTGGGCAAAACAGTAGGAGGAAATAAACATGATCCAAATGAATAAACGTCCACTCATACTTCCCAGTTTTTCTCCGAACAAAACTTAGTTAAAATCATGATATCGACATCATTACCTGGCTTAATCAATAAATTATTTGACCTTATGTATGCTTTAATTTCTACCTTGTGTGAATCAAACATTTGAAAAAATGCCTTTTTGCTTTTTATTCTGATGCTTTTGTTCGCCCTCATTAAATAATAGTAATCCATCGCATAGAATGCCACTGAAGGAAACCCCTCATCTCCGTTTTCAAAAGTTTGACTTTTCATTCTTTTCACAAAAACTTTGAGCTGAGCATAATCTGCTAATAATTGATAAAACCCCGTTTTTTCTGGCGCCTCTTCTCCCTCTAATCGAACAAATAATACTGAATTAATTTCAAATCTAGATACTAGGTTTTGGGATAATTTAAGTGGTTCGACCATGGTCTCTGTATTAGTCGTGTTTTGAATAATCAAAAGATCTTGAAAAACATTATACAGCATATTAACCTCAAAAACTTGGCCTTTGTAGGTTAAAGTTCCTAAATCCCATTTGTTTTGAATGAAATATTCATGTGTTTTGAGCGCTTTGGTCCGGAAAGGATAAAAGGAACCATCAATTAAAGAGGTCCGCTCCAAGCCAACTATACTATCATACCAAACATTAAGCTTTCCATCTAGATCCAAATTTCCTATCTTGTATTGGGCTTGAGCCTGCTCATAAGTAAGTAAATAGGATATGAAAAAAAGTGTTAAAAGCGCAATACGACTCATTGAGATTAACTGATTAAAAATTCCCCTTCTATTATCTCTTTATGAATACTCTACCACAAAGAACAAAAATTATTGCGGTTTTAGTATTTTTTATCTCATTTATACAATCCTTTAACAAACGGTCAACATCCGATTACCGTTCAAAAATTTTGATAATGACGCTTTAAAGGGAATTGATCTGTAATTTAATTCATAAATATTTCTCATTCAAATGCGCTGACGTCAACCACTTATTTCTTCATCGAAAATATTAAAATAATAATATCAAATTATAAAACTTTTCAAAAATTTATCAGAATTATAAATTTAAGTAGTCCCTGATATTAATTCTCATTCCCGTCTTTAAAAGATAAGGTTCACCATTAAATGAGGCCATGTTTTATAATAATGGGATTTATTCTTTCAAAAAAGGACCACAAAACACAGATTGTCTTTTTCACCAACCATAGATACCAATGCAGGAGGAGAATAGGCACATTTGGCTAGAATTGCTGTCGGTTATATCTATATCAAGTAAATACAAACAGGCTAAGATTTCGGTGTTTGGACTCTTCAGTATTCGATCGGTCTGCACTAAGATCGGAAAAACAGCAAAATCTTTGGCCAATTGTGTGCGCATCAATTATGAGATTAGACATTTCCTCAAAAGCATATGCCGACTTAACCCATATCCATTCCCAAATTTTTTTGGCGCAAAATGCAAGTAATTCCGTTTCCAATACGTAATCTTTCAATTCGCTACGTGTCAACTTGCAAATGTCTTACTTCATGAAGTAAAGCTAGGGGTAATGCCTAATTATTCTACCACTAACGTACGGATCTCCTGGATCAATTCTCCAGAAGGTGAGATCCCCGTGATTAGAATGTCAAACGTACCTAACACGTCAGAAGTATAAAACCCCATTTTTTGGCTAGAATCCATTTGGGACATGAACTGCCAGGCCAATAACTTCCGTTGATCAGGAATCCTTAATTCTTTTGACTGAGAATGATCTGGAAAGAAGTAAATTTTTTGGCGCTGCAACCCCTTGTATTTATACTTCAGCCCTTTGGGTTCAAACCCATAAAGGTCACCTTCTTTGGTTTTAAGCGCTATAATACCGTCTAAAACCGCTGACCCAATATAGTATCGCTCATTAAGTATTTCTATATCGCTGATATTATAAGGAGAATATTCCAGTACCTCTTTGGGGCTGGCCAAAATTCCATCAAAAAGCACCAAATAGATCCCTGTTTGATTAAAAGAACTCAATTCTGAGGGCCAGCGAATATTGAAATCATAATCAGTTTTTGATTTACCAATGGCAATTTCTAATATGTATTCAATAAACGAATCTCTCATCGTTGGAAATCTCGTGAAATCATCGAGGTGATAATTTTTGACATTCAATATTTCAAGGTGCCCTTTTTTCTCCATCACGGTACTATCTCTACGTAAATGTTGAAAGGAATTCTCAATTTGTAACCCTATACTTGATTTGATCACTTGTGCAACAGTAAGTGAATCATAGCGAATGGGCCAATTTTCAAAATTTGGGTATTCAGTATAAAATTCATAATTCATAATTATCTCATATTCACCTCCATCAAAATCTAATACGTTGATATAACCGTTATTATCACCAGTAATATCTTGTTCAATATTGAACAAAAACTTACCCTCAGCATCTGTCTGGGTCAGGTTTATATCGGAAGACTTACCAGGAATAGAAAACCCCACTATCTTCCCAAAAACATCTTCCTCTCGGGAGGTTATAATGCCTTCAAGTAAATCATTACGATGTTCTGGCATCATGGCAACTTCATCAATGGGTTCCCATTCAGGCCAACTTACCTCTGAAAAAATCATCCAGTCATCTAAATTCTTCTGACTGACAAAATCAGATCTTAGTGGGCGCGTAACTAACTGGCTGTTAATTTGGGAAATAACAGCCAATCTTGAAACTGATTGACGAGGTCTAACTACAATTGAGCCTGAGGTGATTGATTGATTTAAATTAGTTAATTCTACGAAATTCCTTGACTTCGCCTTTATGATTTCATCTTTTACAACTGCTATTGCCCCATTATAGAACAATCTATGCGCCTTCATTTGGCCTTGATCATCAAAATATTCTACTCTTATCAAGCCTTCTGGCATTGATTTTTTATCCATATTGAGCGATTGGCCAGCCTCTGCATAATCTTCGAAATAAATCTTATGACGATCCCTAATTTTTAACATCCCCCTTTTTTCATACTTCACATTATCGTTAACTTTCAATACAAAACGCTGAGAAAATTCAGTTAAAGAAATACTTGCACATGCTTGACAGGCCATAGGAAGATTTATAAAATTGAAATTCAGCGAAGAATCTTCATAGATTATCCTGTATTGCGTGTTAGCTAGTGGGCTTAAATAAAATTTAGCCATCCCTTCTGTAGATTCGATAGTGGATAAGGTATTCCCATCGGGGTCTACAATTCTGCCTTTGAAATCTATCCCTACTCCTTGTTCGTTGGCATAACGAAGTAATACTTTGTTTTTGAATCCTGCCACTAGATTTCCGCTTTCGGGATAAAATTGCATTTTTGGTTCGCCGGGAGACGTGATGATGTATTCTTCAAATGGATTATAGATCGTGATGGGGATCCGGTAATAATCCCCAAAATTTTTCATCCATCGCGTGTATCCAATGAGTTGGTAATTTCCAGATTCAATCAAACTAGAAATGAAATAATCTCCACTCCCTTGACCTTTTTCAAGTCTTATTTTTGTCTGGACAACAGGCTTTTGTTCATTGTCCAACAACTCGATATAAAGGATCGAACTTAGCTCCGAAAGCTTTCCTGAAAACTTACTTCTTACAAACGCATGAAACAGGATGTGCTCACCTGAAACGAATCGATCGCTGCTGATTTGTAAAAAAACTTCCTCATGAATATTTTCTTGTCCATTTCCTGCGAAATGAAAAAGCATCAAACTACAGAGTGTTAAATATCTTAACCTATTCATTCCCAAAAAGTGGGTATTTCTATATCCCCATTAATCCTACAGTCCGTACATCGCTCAGAAAGTATTATGTAATATCCCGGAGGCTCCGGCATAAAAAAGGCCCATATCCCTTTTCCAACCGACTCACTTGAGCTAAAATAATCCGCTAGACCTGATCGCGGAATAGAATCAGATGATGTCCTATAAATTAAGTTACATTGAGCATTTAATAAAGGAATATTGAAACCATCGGGAACAAAAGTTTTGGGCACAAAGAATGCTAATTTTGACGACACCCCGGAAACTTCAAAATTTCCCAATACCAATTCTTGGGGACCCGCCGACACCCCCATGTTGCCCACAACATTTCCTTTTTGTTTATCAAAAAGTGATCCTCCGGATTCATTATTATCCTGCAACCTTTTATAAAATTGATAAGTAGATGCAGACAAGGCATATTGCTTGACATGAATGGCTGTTTTATAGGCCAAATTTGGATCTGCTTCGTTGATGAAATGAACGGGGAACTCAGTCAATATTTGATTATTCAATGCAATCCCAGATCCCATTATTAAGGAACTACTGGTCTCTTGCCTGAAACATTTGTCTACACTTTGTGTTCTCAGCACCAATTTTTCAGAAATTTGATCCCATAAATAATATGAGGGATAAGGAACTCTCCATTCGTAA
>TARA_B110000091_G_scaffold52195_1_pt1 | contig 10525 bp, 10 predicted proteins | sample TARA_B110000091 | Tara Oceans TARA_B110000091 (sample SAMEA4397278) | marine metagenome | biome: Polar Biome; feature: [DCM] deep chlorophyll maximum layer (ENVO:01000326); material: water (ENVO:00002006), including particulate matter (ENVO:01000060) such as... | depth 35 m
GCAGCGCCATAGCCCAGCCCCACGATTGCAAAAAAAGGCAATGTCTTTAGAAGAACTTCGATCATCGAAAGGTAAGCTTCTTACTGGAAAGGGCGCACAATGCGCGAATTCATTATAGTTCTAAAAGCCCTGGAATTAAAATTCAACCACGGCGCGAATAGATTTGCCTGCATGCATCAGATCAAAGCCCTTGTTGATATCTTCCAAGGCCATAGTGTGAGTGATCATTGGATCAATTTCAATTTTCCCATCCATGTACCAATCAACAATCTTTGGCACATCCGTGCGACCGCGTGCGCCACCAAAAGCCGTGCCACGCCAGACACGACCTGTCACTAATTGAAACGGACGTGTGCTGATTTCCGCACCAGCCGGGGCCACACCAATAATCACGCTTTCACCCCAACCCTTATGGGCCGACTCCAGGGCGGTACGCATCACATCGACATTGCCCGTGGCGTCAAATGTATAATCTGCACCGCCTCCAGTCAGCGCCACCAAATACGTCGCCAAATCCCCACTGACATCTTTGGGATTCACAAAATCAGTCATGCCGAAGCGCGTGGCCATCTCAATCTTGCCAGGGTTTAAATCAACTCCAACAATCTGATCTGCCCCAGCTAGTCGCAGACCTTGGATCACATTGAGGCCAATACCGCCCAAACCAAACACAATTGCAGTACTGCCTATTTCAACCTTGGCGGTATTGATTACAGCACCAATACCAGTCGTGACACCGCAACCAATATAGCAAATTTTATCAAAAGGCGCATCGGGGCGCACTTTGGCCAAGGCTATCTCCGGCAAAACTGTATGATTGGCAAAGGTTGAGCAGCCCATATAATGAAAAATAGGCGTGCCATCGAGCATTGAGAACCGGCTGGTGCCATCGGGCATCAATCCCTGACCTTGTGTACTGCGGATCGCTTGGCAAAGATTGGTTTTTGGGTTTAGGCAATAGTCGCACTCGCGACACTCAGGAGTATACAGTGGAATTACGTGATCACCAGGTTTTAAACCCATAACACCAGAGCCACATTCCAACACAATGCCCGCACCCTCATGGCCCAAAATAGCAGGGAATATACCTTCAGGGTCAGCGCCAGATCGAGTGAATTCATCAGTGTGACAAATCCCAGTTGCCTTAATTTCGACCAAAACTTCACCAGCCTTCGGACCCTCGAGATTCACTTCCATAATTTCAAGTGGTTTGCCAGCTCCAATAGCAACGGCCGCACGTGTTCGCATCGTAAAACTCCCTAAAAGTTTCTCAAACCCTAGGTCATGCTGAGGAACCTTTACAACCCTTTTTCAACGAAGGTTAGCGAATTAGATTAATCTAAACTCGGTGATACGGACTACCAGCGAGTATGGATGCAGCGCGGTACAACTGTTCGGCGAGCATCACTCGGGCTAGCATATGCGGCCAAACCATTCTGCCAAAACTCAGCTTTGTATCTGCACGCGCCAAAACCTCAGGGGCCAAACCATCCGCGCCACCGATGGTGAATATCAACTCACTAGGCGCTTGGTCGCGAATGCGAGCTAGTGTCTGGGCAAAATCAGGGGATGCTTGTGATGCGCCATACTCATCCAGAGCAATCACCACCGCACCAGCAGGTATGGCCTTACTCAAAAGTGCGCCTTCAGCAGCTTTTCCTCGACCTTTTTTGTCTTCTAGTTCGGTAAATTCAACTGGACCCAGGCCCAGCGGGCGCCCAGTTCGGTTAAACCGAGCGATGTAATCTTCGATAAGGTCTTTTTCTGGGCCGTTGCGCAGACGTCCAATGGCAATAATGCGCAGACGCATTAAAGCTCAGAGGGGGCAAGTGCTCCAGGCTCCAACCACATTTGATCAAGCTGATAAAACTCACGCACCTCTGGACGGAACACATGGACAATAACATCACCTGTATCAACAAGCACCCAATCACCAGTGCCTTTGCCTTCCAGCTTGGAAAAAATCCCCAAGTCATCCTTCAAGCGGATTTTCAGCTTTTCAGAGATCGCTGCAACTTGGCGGGTTGAGCGACCAGAACAGATTACCATGTGATCGCCAATCTCCGAAATGCCGCGCAAATCAATTTGCACAACATCTTCAGCTTTATCATCATCTAGGGATTTTAAAACGGCGGCTAATATTGCATCGCTCGTAGCACTCGATTGGCCTTTAGCCAATTTGCGCGCGGACCCTTCCGCGTCAGACGTCAAAGACAGGACTATGTCCTCCAAACAATACGCCGCAACATCCCGACGCCGGGTTTCTGTTCATTAGCATTGAAATTTAGATTCCTCAATCGCTTGCGTGGATTACCTTACAAACTGTGTTCATCGGGGACCACAGTAAAAATATGTACCAAAATTTCTCTAAATAACATTATATTAATAATAGTTTTTATTCAAATGATATCATATAGTTGTCTCTATTTTAACTTTAATTTTTAGCGAATTTTATTTCTAAAATAATTCCATTTCGCAGGATCGAACCGTATAGCTAGCCGATATTCGCACCTGCCTACTCAAATACAGCCACATTGCGAGCGTTGCAAACACATGCGGCATTGGCCCTACCAGTTCAGCCAAGCAATAGCGCGCCGCGATCAGGTCTGTTGACGTTTCCCACTAAGCTTACCGCAAATCGCCACCCTAGCCCCACCAAAACTACTTATAACGTAAGATCATCTCGAGGCTTGTGTCGGGCATGCGGGCGAGTTATTTAGAAGAATGGAAATGGTCTTTGATATTTCGGATCACGCTCGCCTACCTTGGCGGTTTTTTGGCGTAGAAAAATCAAGTCTCCGACGGTGGCTGTAGAGCTAAGCCTCCCTGTGATATCATTTCAAAATAGATAATACATATAAGGAATGTCGGACATGGCACCTAAAACACTCTATGATAAAATCTGGAACGCCCATGTGGCCCATGAAGCCGCTGACGGCACTTGTCTTTTATATATTGACCGGCATTTGGTCCATGAGGTTACCAGCCCTCAAGCCTTTGAGGGTTTAAGGATGACGGGACGCAAAGTTCGCGCTCCAGAAAAAACAATTGCAGTGCCCGATCACAATGTGCCCACTACATTGGATCGCTTAAAAGGCATCGATAATGAAGAGAGCCGTATCCAGATTGATGCGCTCGACACCAATGCGCGCGAATTCGGAGTAGTTTATTATCCTGTCGATGACGTGCGCCAAGGCATCGTGCATATCATTGGCCCTGAGCAGGGTTGGACATTGCCAGGCATGACGATTGTTTGTGGCGATAGTCACACCGCCACGCACGGTGCTTTTGGCTCTTTGGCCCATGGGATAGGCACATCTGAGGTTGAGCATGTTCTGGCTACCCAAACGCTGATCCAGAAAAAATCCAAAAATATGAAAGTTGAAATTACCGGACAGTTGAGCCCATGTGTTACGGCTAAAGACATTACCCTTGCGGTAATCGGTGAGACAGGTACCGCCGGCGGTACCGGCTATGTTATTGAATATTGCGGCGAAGCAATCCGCAGCCTGTCGATGGAGGGCCGGATGACGGTCTGCAACATGGCAATTGAAGGTGGCGCACGGGCCGGCATGATCGCGCCTGATGACACTACCTTTGAGTATTGCCATGGCCGCCCCAACGCTCCCACTGGAGAAACGTGGGGCGCCGCCGTGGCCTATTGGAAAACTCTTTTTTCAGATGCTACGGCACATTTCGACAAAATCATCACCATGAAAGGCGAAGACATAGCCCCCGTAGTTACTTGGGGCACCAGCCCTGAGGATGTGTTACCCATCACCGCAAGCGTGCCTGCTGCCAGTGACTTTAATGGTGGGAAAGTAGCTGCAGCCCAACGCAGTTTGGAGTATATGGGCCTAACACCCGGCACACGTTTGCAAGATGTCACCATCGATGCCGTGTTCATCGGTTCTTGCACCAACGGACGCATCGAAGATCTACGCGCTGCGGCAAAAGTGGTTGAAGGCAAGAAAATTCAAGATGGCTTGATCGCCATGGTTGTTCCCGGTTCAGGCCTTGTGCGCTTGCAAGCCGAACAAGAAGGACTTGCAGATATTTTCAAAGATGCCGGATTTGAATGGCGTTTGGCTGGATGCTCCATGTGTTTAGGCATGAATCCTGATCAGCTTGGGCCACAGGTCCGATGCGCCTCGACTAGCAACCGCAATTTTGAAGGCAGACAAGGACGCGAATCACGCACCCACTTGATGAGCCCAGCCATGGCCGCTGCGGCTGCTCTCACCGGAAAACTCACTGACGTGCGGGAAATTCTATAATGGAAAAATTCAGAAAAATCACAGCAATCGCTGCACCGATGCCGTTAATCAATATCGACACCGATATGATCATTCCAAAGCAGTTTTTGAAAACCATCAAACGCTCCGGATTAGGTATTAGTGCCTTTCACGAAATGCGCTACCATTTGGACGGATCTGACAATCCAAATTTTATACTCAACAAAGAAGCTTATCAAGGCGTCAACATCTTAGTGGCGGGTGATAACTTTGGTTGTGGATCATCACGCGAACATGCGCCTTGGGCGCTGCTGGATTTTGGTATACGTTGTGTTATTTCTACAAGTTTTGCCGACATCTTCTACAACAACTGCTTTAAAAATGGCATTCTGCCTGTGATCGTGACTGAAGACGAGCTATTGCTGTTGATGAAAGATGCTGAAAAGGGCAGCAATGCACGCATGGTCGTCGACCTCGAAAACCAACACATCCAAACATCAGACGGTGAGGTGATAAATTTTGATGTAGACCAGCATAGAAAACATTGCTTAATCAATGGCCTTGATGACATTGGTCTCACATTAGAAAAAGTAACCTCAATTGATGCTTTTGAAACTCAAATGGCACAAAGCACCCCCTGGGTATAGGCCTTGGCTTAACTACAGACATGTTTGGCTAGACAAACTTTATAAGTTAAATAGTCAAAAAATATGAGAGAATTGAAAGGGCTTTTCATGAGCATCCCATCCCTCCTTATTCTACCCGGCGACGGCATTGGTCCAGAAGTCATGACCGAAGTACGCAAAGTCATTGACTGGCTTGGCACCCACCGCGATATGGCCTTTAACGTGTCTGAAGATCTAGTCGGCGGTGCCGCCTATGATGTGCACGGCGTTCCACTGCATGACGACACAATGGCAAAAGCACAGTCCGTGGATGCGGTTTTGCTAGGCGCAGTTGGGGGTCCAAAATACGATAATCTGGATTTCAACGTAAAACCGGAGCGGGGATTGCTGCGCCTACGTAAAGAAATGGATTTGTTTGCTAATCTGCGCCCAGCGCAATGTTTTGATGCTTTGGCAGATTTTTCCTCCCTAAAACGCGATATTGTAGCCGGGTTGGATATTATGATCGTACGTGAATTAACTTCAGGAAGCTACTTTGGCGAGCCTCGTGGCATTTTCAAAGAGGGTAATGAACGCGTAGGCATCAATACCCATCGATATACTGAGTCTGAAATTGAGCGTGCCGCACGCGCCGCCTTTGAATTAGCGCGCCGCCGGAGTAACCGCGTATGTTCTATGGAAAAAGCTAATGTGATGGAAGCTGGTGTTTTGTGGCGTGATGTGGTCACTGAGGTTCATCAGGCCAACTATGCTGACGTAGCATTAACGCATATGTATGCAGACAATGGTGCGATGCAGCTAGTACGCGCGCCCAAGCAATTTGACGTGATTCTTACTGACAACCTTTTTGGCGATATCCTATCTGATTGTGCAGCTATGCTAACTGGTTCGCTTGGCATGCTTCCATCTGCTAGCCTTGGGTCTCCAATGGAGAATGGCCGCCCGAAAGCGCTCTATGAACCAGTTCATGGCTCCGCCCCAGACATTTCCGGCCAAGGCAAAGCCAACCCCTCCGCCTGTGTTTTGTCTTTTGCAATGGCTCTACGTTATTCTTTTGATCTTGGTGAAGAGGCGACGCGGATTGAAACAGCAGTTGAGAAAGTACTCGCCGATGGAATTCGTACTGCAGATCTTTTGCAAGCCGAAGGTGACTCCGCTGTGACAACATCACAAATGGGTGATGCAATCGTTGAGGCGCTTACTTCCAGTCTCTAAGCCCACTTCATATAAAAAATGTAAATGCTGGGCCTGCCTGACGTTTTTTTTGACAGTGTGCTAACATTATGATGAAGTTTTGGCGCTTTTGATGGCCAATTAAAGACCACTATCTGCCTACAAAAAGTGGGTAATCTGATTTTTTTTCGTGGCACAAATACGGTACATCGGGTAACATCAGTTGGGGGTGATACCCCACGGATAACCGCAGTTTTAACTTATTTCGATACTCCAAGTCGTAAATTCTCCACCGAAGTGGCATTTGGGATTTTATGGTAGGAGCAACCCTATACCATCGAGCTAAAGTTGCAGATGATCACTTGAAATATAGCTACACACGCAATGCTCCTGCATAGCGTGTGCCCGACGTGGCAATGAAATGGGGTGAATTAAAAACAGCTGTGTAGCTATCGTTAGCATCGCAAAAATAGTTACCGCACGGGCAAGCCGATGGCAGCCCGCGAGTCTGGTGATTTGAGATGAAAATCTTCGCCCAAGTATTTTATACCAGCCGGCCCACAGAGATAGGCGACCGCCTGAGCTACATCTGAGGCCGGGATGTGATCTGCAACTTCAAGTTGGCTGACAGGATTAACTCCTGAAGCTTTAATTAAAACCTGCATCTCAGTTGCAACTGTGCCAGGGCTAAGGCCGAGGCATGAAATTCCTTGGGTACCATATTCTTCGTGGCCGGAGCGGGTTAATTGTAATACGGCGGCTTTGGAAGCGCAATAATGGCTCCAGCCCTCGAGCACACCATAGGCCGCCCCAGAAGAAATATTGATAATGGTCCCCCCCCCCTGCTTAATCATAATCGGTAGAGCGGCATGCATCATGTAAAAAACACCCTTCACATTAACATCAATAATTTGATCCCAATCCTTTGGTGCAAACTCCGCCAAACGGTGCACCGGGGCCAGCAGTCCCGCATTATTTACCAAAATATCTAAGCTGCCAAAATGTGCGAGTGCTAAATCAACTGCCGATTTCACTTGATCGTAGTCTGACACATCGCAAGCAATGGCTTTAGCCTGCGGCCCAATCTGAGTGGCAATCTGCTCAAGAGCATCGCCGCTGCGGGCAGTCAAGACAACATTGGCTCCAAGGGAGGCCAAATGTTGGGCAGTGGCTGCTCCAATACCCCGACTTGCACCAGTGATCAAAACTGTTTTTCCTAGGAATGTCATGTAGTCACTATCTTTTAGTATGGTCTTGATCAGGCTAGCGCGACGTTGACAGAGACACAAGTTAGCACTTCTGACTTTACCGCGAAGCCTACCCATGACACCACAAATTCAGAACGGAGACACCTTTGCGCGCAACTTTAATAATCCTGACTATGGCCTACATGCTATCCCAGTTTTATAGGGCGTTTTTAGCAGTATTTGCCGCACCGTTGCAGGCAGAAATTGGTACTACCGCGGCGCAGCTGTCTGCAGCCTCTGGCTACTGGTTTTTAGCCTTTGCGCTGATGCAAATCCCAGTTGGCTGGGCTTTAGATACCTTAGGACCAAAACGCACTAATGCTGTTTTATTGGCTCTCGGTGCCGGTGGTGGCGCCATAGTTTTTGCCTTAGCAACAGTACCGTGGCATATCTCACTTGCAATGACATTGATAGGAATTGGCTGTTCACCAGTGCTTATGGCCTCCTATTACGTGGTGGCACGCAGTTTTTCAGCAGCAGCTTTTTCAACAATGGCAGCCTCTATTTTAGGGATTGGGTCACTTGGAAATATTGGAGCAGCCTTTCCTTTGACCCTCTTGGTAGAGCTGTTTGGCTGGCGTTTTTCAATTATGATGATTGCCATGATTACCTTGGTTATAGCCGGTTTGTGCTATCTGATAGTCAAGGATCCGCCCAAGGTAATCACCGCACAAAAAGGTAGTGTTTTGGATTTACTTCGGATACGCGCAATGTGGTTTATCTTGCCTATGGTGCTGGTCAATTACGCACCTGCCGCAGGACTGCGTGGCCTATGGATTGGGCCCTATTTCACGGATGTGTTTGGATCCAACATTGCACAAATTGGTACCGTAACTACTGTAATGGCACTGGCTATGATTGCTGGGAATTTCTTCTACGGACCACTTGATCGGCTATTTAGAACTCGGAAATGGGTAATTTTCTTTGGTAATTTAAGTGGTGCAACGTTATGTGTTTCACTCTACTTCTTCGGTGGCAACAGCTTTTGGACCGCGGCTGGCATCATGGCTGGTATCGGTTTCTTTGGCGCGTCGTATCCAATTTTAGTAGCCCATGGCCGCAGCTTTTTCCCCGAACATTTGGTAGGCCGAGGAGTTACATTGATCAACCTCTTTTGTATCGGTGGTGTGGGCGTGATGCAAAATCTGTCAGGACATTTCTATAATGCCAAGATAACAGAGACCATGTCGCCGATTCTCTCGTATAATGCCGTAATTCTGCTGTTTTGTGTGACAATGTTGTTAGGTTTAGCGATTTATCTATGCTCACAGGACCGAACTGACTAGCTCCCCCTTCCCATTGATCGAACACCGCGCTAAACGGGTCCCTGGTCGAAAAAAGGAAGAGAGTATGTCTTATAAAGTTGTCATCGTAGGAGCCACTGGGAATGTGGGCCGCGAAATGCTGAATATTCTGGATGAACGTGAATTTCCAATTTCTGAAATTGCCGTTCTTGCTAGCCGAAAATCTATTGGCACCGAAGTAAGCTTTGGCGATAGAACTTTGAAGACGACCGACCTGGCCACTTTTGATTTCACTGGTTGGGACATGGCACTTTTTGCAGTGGGCTCAGACGCTACAAAAGAATATGCACCAAAGTCTGCTGCTGCAGGCTGTGTGGTGATCGATAATTCTAGCCTGTATCGTTACGACCCTGACGTACCACTAATTGTGCCAGAAGTGAACGCCGATGCTATCCATGGTTATAGTAAGAAAAATATTATTGCTAATCCAAACTGCTCGACTGCGCAGATGGTTGTTGCCTTAAAGCCTTTGCATGACCGCGCCAAAATTAAGCGTGTTGTGGTCAGCACCTATCAATCTGTATCTGGGGCCGGCAAAGAGGGTATTGATGAGCTTTGGGACCAAACTAAATCCATCTATAACCCAGTAGACAACAAGCCACCGCGCAAGTTCACCAAGCAAATCGCATTCAATGTCATTCCGCATATCGACGTGTTCCTCGACAGTGGCGATACAAAAGAAGAATGGAAAATGGTGGCAGAGACAAAGAAAATCCTGGACCCTACTATCAAAATTACGGCAACCTGCGTGCGGGTTCCTGTTTTTGTAGGTCACTCTGAAGCTATTAATATCGAATTTGAAGATTTTTTAGACGAAGATGAAGCTCGTTCAATCCTGCGCGAATCTCCCGGCCTTATGGTTATCGATAAGCGCGAAGATGGAGGTTATGTCAGCCCTGTTGAATGCGTAGGTGATTATGCCACCTTCATCAGCCGAATTCGGCAGGACGTGACGGTGGAAAATGGCATCAACCTATGGTGCGTTTCTGACAACCTCCGTAAAGGTGCTGCTTTGAATGCAGTCCAAATTGCCGAAGTCTTAGGCAATAAAGTTCTGAAAAAAGGCTAAGCCACACACCTAATTCATCTAAGGCTTCGCTATCATGCGGAGCCTTTTTTGTTGGACAGGCTAAATGCGGACAAAGTCTTGAGAGGTCGCGTCGAATTGCTCTAAAGTGCCTTCGGCAATATCGGTCCAAAGCCCATGGAGGGTAAGCTCATTTTTATCGACGGCACTCTTCACAAAAGGAAATGTCATCAGGTTTTCAATTGAAACCATAACTGCCTCCCGTTCCAGCCGCGCCACACGCTCCACTTCATCCGATATATGTTTAACACGGTCGAACCCAGGACGTAATATATCCATCCAACGGCCAACAAAGCTACTACTCTTTTCTAGTTCTGGCGCAAGACCCGTACACATATCATGGCAGCCCTTCACCCCACCACAACTAGAATGACCAAGAACAATAATATGTGAAACATTTAGTGCACTGACCGCGTATTCTACGGCAGCAGAGGTCCCGTGCGGCTCTCCATCAGGCAGGTAGGCAGGTACCAAATTAGCGATATTTCGGTGAATGAAAAATTCACCTTGCTCAGCCCCAAAAATAGCAGTCACATGAACCCGGCTGTCACAGCACGAAATGACCATCGCTCGCGGCCTTTGGCCCTCGCTAGCTAACCGACGATACCATGCATGATTGTCCTCAAACGTGGTAGCTTTCCAACCATGGTAGCGTTGCACCAAATAGGTCGGCAGAGGTTTCACAGAATCCATGGGCTCCCTTACTTAGTTCATGTGGATAAACCTTACTATATCTAATAATTACAAAAATTCGAGAGGGTAAACTAAACTTTATTCAGTTTCAGATAAAATATATTTATCCGGCGAAACTACAAAGCAGTCATTGCCAGTTACAGTAATATGACCCAAAATG
>TARA_B110000091_G_scaffold207434_1_pt1 | contig 10519 bp, 11 predicted proteins | sample TARA_B110000091 | Tara Oceans TARA_B110000091 (sample SAMEA4397278) | marine metagenome | biome: Polar Biome; feature: [DCM] deep chlorophyll maximum layer (ENVO:01000326); material: water (ENVO:00002006), including particulate matter (ENVO:01000060) such as... | depth 35 m
ATAAGCAACTTATTTTATATTGATGGCTTTTATTTCAATATCAAGATTAGTCACAGAAAGTATATTAGAATTTGTTTTTAGTAAAGACAATCAAATTAAACCACAAGCATATCTTCTTCCTTTAATTCAGTTATTTCTAAACCACTATAAGAGAGAACAAAAGTATTATTAATAATTTATACGAGTTCAATATTTTATCACTTCAAGAAATACATGCAGTTGTTTGGAGTGGTGGTGTGTTTATAGAAAACATGGCAGTCGGTAATGAAACTTTTGAATATTTATCTCTTTACGAAATAGATAAATTTTATATTGAGTTGACTTACAATATAGATACTAATAAAATAGTTGAGGTAAATAGTTTCAAAACTGGTAAGTATTTAGATAAGTATTTGCCTAATATAAGTTTTAAAATATAGTGTTAATTCTTAAAAAGTAGGCAAATCGTGGGCAATCTGAAAAAACAAAAAAGGCTTCAATCTCTTGAAACCTTTATAAACATTGTGACCTCGGCTGGATTCAAACCAGCAACCTCTTGAGCCGTAATCAAGTGCGCTATTCAGTTGCGCCACGAGGCCATTTTTGAGTGTGCAAATATACTAACTTTTGTAAGACTACAAACTATTTTTAGTCACAAAATATCTCCAGCCAATTAAGGCTAATTGCCATTTTTTAGCATTCATTATATTCAACTCTCTTTTGGTAAATGAAGGTAAAATCATTTTGTTGATTTTAGCGAGTATTTTAAATAGGCTTTTATTCATAATAACAAAACTAAGCAATAAAAAAGAAATCAAGAATATTTTGATTATTTATGGGTTTAACTTTGATTAAGTTATGAAGATTAATAGAGGGATAGTTTTAATTTAAGAGAAATATTATAAGTTGAATTAAATTTCCACATAGTATTAATGAAATTAATTTTAGAAAAATGAGTAGCATAAATTTAAGTTTTAAGTTAGTGTTTTATATTAATTTGTAATTTGTTTTATCAATATATAACGAAAGAAGATTGCGAACCAAATACAAATTGTATTATTAATTAAACTAGTTGTTAATTGTAATGTAATTTACACTTTTAGTTGTAATATAAAACATATACTTCTACAATTTAGTTTTAATATTAAATTTTAAATAGATTATTTTTAAAAATATGTAATCAAATAAAGAGTAATTTTAGTCTTTTTATAGAAAGTAAAGTGAAAGTGATCATTTTTCTCCTTAAATTTTGATCTTTCATCATTTTTTATGTAATAATAATTATTTTTAAAAAGATTTAAATGTATGCTAAGTATTGTTATTTTGGGATTTATAAGTAATTTAATGGGAGTATGTTTGATGTTTTTTTTGAAAAATTTGGGACTCTTGGTGAGTTTTCCCATTTAAATATATTGATGATACAACCCTATAGTTGTTTTTTAGTTATATAAAGATTAATGTAATTTTATAAATTAATATCCAGCGTAAAAATATTTTTTGAATTCAAATAAACACATAGAATTAGTATATTCGCAACAAAATTAGAGAGGATGAGTATTGCGTTAATTATTGTTGGTTTTATATTATTAGTTATAGGTGGAGAGTTCTTAGTTCGTTCTTCTGTAGCCTTATCTTTTAAATTAAACCTTTCTAAATTAGTAATTGGGATGACTGTTGTTTCATTTGCTACATCGGCACCTGAATTATTAGTTAGTTTGAATGCGGCTCTAGATGGTTCTCCAGATTTAGCATTAGGAAACGTTGTTGGATCTAACATCGCTAACATCGCTTTAGTATTAGGTTTAACAGCAATTATATCACCAATAGTTGTAGATAAAAATTTTTATAAGATGAATTGGCCAGCAATGATGATAATTTCGTTATTGTTTTATTATTTTTTGATAAATGATAATGTAATTAGCCAGTTTGAAGGAATTTACTTACTAGGTTTCTTAGTTGTTTTTGTTTATATAATGATTTCTAAAGCCAGAAAAGATAAGGTTCTTGAGGTAGATGATGTCGATGATACTTTACAAGACGTAAGTTATTTTAAAATATTTTTTTGGTTATTGATAGGGGGCTCTGCTTTGTATTTTGGTTCAAGTTGGTTAGTAGACGGAGCAAAAGATATCGCTATAAACCTTGGGATTAGTGAAGGTGTGATTGGCGCTACTGTTATTGCTGTTGGAACTAGTATTCCTGAACTTTCAGCGTCTATTATCGCAGCATTAAAAGGGGAGAAGGCTATTTCTTTAGGAAACCTAATTGGTTCTAATATATTTAATATTGGGTCAGTTATTGGATTAACGGCAATAATAACTCCTATAAAGGCAATAGAGCCTAATGTGATTACAAATGTTTATTGGATGCTTGGTGTTGCAGCTATTTTAATTCCATTAGTGTTTATTCCCAAAAAATTTGAAATTAATAGAGTAAAAGGATTATTATTATTATCCATTTATATAATATTTATTTATTTGGCATTTCAATAATAAATATAAGTCATTAAAAAAAAGCGCCCTATCTAAGGCGCTTTTTTTATTTTAAAGTTGAAACTATAAAGCAGATTTTACTGTTTTTATAATTCTTCCAGCAATTTTATAAGGATCAGCGTTTGAAGCGGGTCTTCTATCTTCTAGCCAGCCTTTCCAGCCTTTTTCTACAGTAATAATAGGAATACGGATAGATGCTCCTCTATCAGATATACCATAGCTAAAATCAGTAATTGATGCTGTTTCATGTAAGCCGGTTAAACGTTCGTCGTTAAACTCACCATAAACATCAATATGTTCTTTTGTAACTGGTCTAAATGCTTCACATATTTTTTCATATGTTGCTTTATCTCCACATTCTCTTAATACACTATTCGAGAAGTTAGCATGCATTCCAGATCCATTCCAATCTCCTTTTACTGGTTTTGGATGATATTCAATATAGTAACCATATTTTTCTGTCAACCTATCTAATAAATAGCGTGAAACCCAAATCTCATCACCAGCTTGTTTCGCGCCTTTTGCAAATAATTGATATTCCCACTGCCCTGGAGCTACTTCTTGGTTAATTCCTTCAAAGTTTAAACCAGCTTCAATACAAAGGTCTGCATGTTCTTCAACAAAATCTCTACCCCAAGTATAACGTCCACCAACAGAACAGTAATATTTTCCTTGAGGACCAGGAAATCCGCCTCTTGGGAAACCTAAGGGTAAATCTGTTTTTGCATCCATCAAGAAATACTCTTGTTCAAATCCAAACCAAAAATCTGCATCATCATCATCAATTGCAGCTCTTGCGTTTGAAGCGTGTGGTGTCCCATCTGCGCTTAATACTTCAGACATTACTAAGTATCCGTTCTTTCTATTTGGGTCTGGATAAATTGCTACTGGTTTTAATAAGCAATCTGATGCGCCTCCAGAAGCTTGTTCTGTTGAGCTTCCATCAAAAGACCAAATAGAGCAGTCTTCTAATTTACCGCTAAAGTTATCTTCAACTTTTGTTTTACTTCGCATATTCTGTGTTGGGTTGTGTCCATCTAGCCAGATATACTCTAATTTTGATTTAGCCATTTCGTGTTGTTTGTAAAGTGATTTAAAAAATATTGTTACAAATATAATTTTAAACTTCTATTTAATAATAAAATGTCTGTCAATAAGTTGTTAATTCATATATTTTTATGTTATCAATAATTTCAAAGGTTATTTATTAAGGTAATCTTAACTTTAAGGATAAGTAAAAAAGCATCTATCAATTTTACTGTTTTTATACGGTTAAGAGTTGTTTATTTATAAAATCTTACCAAAGATTAACAAAACACCTCCATTTGTTAATTTGGTGTCGTTAATTAATAGTGAAAAGAATAATTAATTGTAATTTTGTTAGGTAAATAAATGAGACTTTGTGCTCACTATTTTACTCCCCACAGTACCCAGTCCCCCACACATTAATTTATTAACCCCAAGTTTAGGTTCAAAAAGCAATACTTGTGTTCTCACTTAAAGTATTATTAATGAATTGTTTGTGTAATTTTTAACAGTTTTTGTTAAGCAAAAATTTAAAACTATGAAAAATCAAATTTTGAGTTTAGTATTTTTTATACTAACTACAACCTTGATGGTAGTACAAGGGGAAACAAAAGAAAAAAGAACTACAACCGATCAAAGTGAAACACTAGAATTAATTACAATTGCTCAAACTGAGGTTAGGCAAGTTGAGTTAAGTTCAGTTAATTATCAATAAATATTTTTTTTTGAAATTGCTATGTTTCATTCTACATTAATTTGTAGAGAATTAAATTTTATTTTTTCCTATTTAAAAAAAATGTCGAGTATAATGCTCGGCATTTTTATTATACAATTTTAAGTGATTTATTCTGTAAATAAAGAATGTTAAACTAAATTTGCGAGATAATTTTCTATTATGACTAATGAAATTTCTAAAAGATATGCTCTACGTGGAGTATCTGCATCAAAAGAAGATGTTCACAATGCTATTAAGAATATTGACAAAGGTTTATTCCCAAAAGCATTCTGTAAAATTGTACCAGATTATTTAACAAACGATGATGATTATTGTTTGATAATGCATGCAGATGGAGCAGGAACAAAATCTTCTTTAGCATATATGTATTGGAAAGAAACAGGAGATATTTCTGTCTGGAAAGGGGTTGCGCAAGACGCATTAATAATGAATATTGATGATTTATTGTGTGTTGGTGCTACTGATAACATTATGTTATCTTCTACAATCGGACGTAATAAAAGTAAGATTCCAGGCGAAGTTTTATCAGCAATCATAAATGGAACAGAAGAACTAATTGAAGACTTAAAAGGTTTTGGAGTGACCATCCATTCCACAGGAGGAGAAACTGCAGATGTTGGCGATTTAGTGCGTACAATTATTGTAGATTCTACAGTAACCGCAAGAATGAAACGTACAGATGTTATAGATAATGTAAACATCAAAGCAGGAGATGTAATTGTAGGCTTAGAGTCTTTTGGACAAGCAAGTTATGAAACTGAATATAATGGAGGAATGGGTTCTAACGGATTAACTTCTGCAAGACATGATGTTTTTCACAAGTATTTGGCTGAGAAATATCCAGAGAGTTTTGATGCGGCAGTCCCTTCTGATTTAGTCTATTCAGGGAATACAAAACTAACTGATAAAGTAGCGGATTCCCCTATTGATGCAGGTAAATTAGTATTGTCACCAACAAGAACGTATGCACCAATTATTAAAGAAATTTTATCAAAATTTTCTTCCGATAAAGTACATGGAATGATTCATTGTTCTGGAGGTGCTCAAACAAAAATCTTACATTTTATAGATAATTTACATATTGTAAAAGATAATATGTTTCCAATTCCACCATTATTTAAGTTGATACAAGAGCAATCGAATACGGAGTGGAAAGAAATGTATCAAGTATTTAATTGCGGACATAGAATGGAGTTGTATGTTTCACTTGAAATAGCCTCAACTATTATTGATATTTCAAAATCTTATAATGTTGACGCTAAAATCATCGGTAGAGTAGAGGTTTCTGAGAAGAAGAAATTAACTATTGAGAGTCCGTATGGTGTTTTTAATTATTAACATTATTGATTGGATGCAGGTATTATATCCTTTGGAATTAAGGTCGTAAATAAATAATTTATAGCCTCACATTAGTGAGGCTTTTTTATTAGACAAAAACAATTTAAAATTTGTAAATTTGCTTTTCAAAGATAGATAGATGTTAGACAAACTACATATAATAAGACAACGATTCGATGAGGTTTCGGATTTGATTATTCAACCAGATATTATTACTGACCAAAAACGCTATGTAAAACTCAATAAAGAGTATAAAGATTTAAGTTTGATGGTTGAAAAGATCAAAGAATATGAAACTTTACTGAATAACGTTGCTGAGGCTAAAGAGATTGTTGCGGATGGTTCAGATGCTGAGATGGTAGAGATGGCGAAAATGGAGATGGATGACGCGAATCCAGCGATTCTTAAACTTGAAGAGGATATCAAGTTTATGCTGATTCCTAAAGATCCTGAAGATGCTAAAAATGTAATTGTTGAAATACGTGCTGGAACAGGTGGCGATGAAGCAAGTATTTTTGCAGGAGATTTATATAGAATGTATACCAAATATTGTTCTGATAAAGGATGGAGTATTGAAGTTGAAAATTCAAATTTAGGAACTTCTGGAGGCTTTAAAGAAGTTATATTTAGTGTTAATGGTCCTGATGTTTATGGTGAAATGAAGTTTGAGTCTGGAGTACATCGTGTTCAAAGAGTACCACAAACAGAAACTCAAGGTAGAGTGCACACTAGTGCGGCAACTGTAATTGTGCTTCCTGAAGCAGAAGAGTTTGATTTGCAATTAGATATGAAAGAAGTGAGGATAGAAAGGACTACTTCAACTGGTCCTGGAGGTCAGTCTGTAAATACTACGTACTCTGCAATTAAATTACATCATGAGCCTACAGGAATGATTGTAAGTTGTCAAGATCAAAAGTCTTCACATAAAAATTTAGAAAAAGCACTTAAAGTTTTGCGAAGTAGACTATATGAAATGGAATTGGCTAAAAAGTTAGCTGCAGATTCTGCAAAGCGTAAAAGTATGGTTTCGAGTGGTGATAGGTCAGCGAAAATTAGAACCTATAATTACCCTCAAGGACGAGTAACTGAGCATAGAATTGGATTGACATTATACGATTTACAAAATGTTATGAATGGAGATATTCATAAGATTGTTGATGGATTGAAACTTGCTGAGAATACAGAGAAATTAAAAGAACTTGGTGAAGTTTTATAAGTAGAATTAATAAATAAAAAAAGCCCAAACAATAAGTTTGGGCTTTTTTTATTTATTATACCAGTCTATTATTACTGCCTCAATAGTTGAGCAGAACGATTAATATTAAGTGACTAAATAAAAATGTAATAACTTTAGATTTTACTTGTTTTAATTCCCTTTCAATATATTAGAAAGTCTAACAATACTAATTAAACATTTACAAACAAAAAGTCCTAAACTTTCGTTTAGGACTTTCATTATAAGCAAGGTATTAACTATTTATTTCACTTTGTCAACTACTGCCTTAAAAGCATCTGGATTGTTCATTGCTAAATCTGCAAGTACCTTACGGTTCAATTCGATATTATTAGCTTTTACTTTACCCATAAACTGAGAATAAGACATTCCGTATTGGCGTGCACCAGCGTTGATACGTTGGATCCACAATCCACGGAAGTTTCTTTTATTGTTTTTACGGTCTCTATAAGAATATAACATCCCTTTTTCAACTGCATTTTTTGCTACTGTATAAACGTTTTTTCTACGTCCAAAGTAACCTTTTGCTTGCTTCAATATCTTTTTTCTTCGAGCTCTTGAAGCAACTGAATTTACTGATCTTGGCATAATTTCAATGTTTTTTTTATAATAGGCGGTTTAAAATTAATTAAACTCTTTATATAAGCACTATTACATGGTTAAACTAATTCCTAACTTCTATTTCAAAGTTAATTGTTGTAAGATGTTACTCCTATCAGATTTGTGTACCAAACCATCGTGAGTAAGTCTTAGCTTACGCTTTTTAGATTTTTTTGTCAATATATGACTCTTAAAAGCATGCTTTCTTTTGATTTTTCCAGTTCCAGTCAACTTAAAACGTTTCTTGGCGCTAGATTTTGTTTTCATTTTAGGCATTTCTCCTCGTTTTTATCTTGCTTAATATTATTTACTGTTTATTAAAACAGTTTACTTTTATTTCTTTTTTGGAGAAAGGAACATAATCATACGTTTTCCTTCCAACTTAGGCATTTGTTCAACCTTACCATACTCTTCCAATTCTTGAGCTAGTTTTAATAATAAAATCTGCCCCTGATCTTTATATATGATTGAACGACCTTTAAAGAATACAAATGCTTTTAACTTTGCACCTTCTTCTAAAAATTTCACTGCATGTTTCTTCTTAAACTCATAATCATGCTCATCAGTTTGAGGTCCGAAACGAATTTCTTTGACTACAACTTTAGTAGCCTTAGATTTTAAAGATTTTTCACGCTTTTTCTGTTCGTATAGAAACTTTTTATAGTCAATAATTTTACAAACAGGAGGTACAGCTTTTGGTGATATCTCTACCAAATCCAGTTCTTGTTCTCTAGCCATTGTTTTGGCTTGAATTAATGTATAAACACCTACTTCAATGTTTTCACCAACTAGTCGAACTTCATCAACAAACTTAATATGTTCATTAATTCTGTGCTGATCTTCTTTTATTACCCTCCAAGGCTTTCTAGCCCCTTTTTTTCGTCTTATTGCTATGATTTCAAAATTTAAATTAAACTAAAACTTTTCTAATGTACTTTCTATTTCTTTATTGATTAATGATATAAAATCTTCAATCGTATATGTTCCTTTGTCTCCTTCTCCGTGTTTCCTTACAGATACTGTTCCTTCTCCTTCTTCATTTTCACCGATAATTATCATATACGGTATCTTTTTCATTTCTGCATCACGGATTTTTCTTCCTGTTTTCTCACTTCGGTCGTCAATCAGGGCGCGAATTTCGGAATTTTCCAAGACTTGTGAAACTTTTTCCGCATATTTTTGATATTTATCACTAATAGGCAAAATAATAACTTGATCAGGAGTTAACCATAAAGGGAAGTTTCCGCCAGTGTTTTCAAGTAGTATAGCGATAAATCTCTCCATTGATCCGAATGGAGCGCGATGAATCATAACCGGTCTATGAAGTTGGTTATCCGATCCTTTATAGGTTAAATCAAAACGTTCAGGTAGATTATAATCAACTTGAATAGTTCCAAGTTGCCAATTTCTGCCTAAAACATCCTTTACCATAAAGTCTAATTTCGGTCCATAAAACGCAGCTTCACCATACTCAACAATTGTGTTTAATCCTTTTTCCTTTGCGGCATTTATAATAGCATTTTCTGCTTTTTCCCAATTCTCATCAGAACCAATATACTTTTCTTTATCATCAGGGTCTCTAAGAGAAATTTGTGCTGTGAAATCTTCAAAACCAAGTGCTTTAAATACATATAGAACTAAATCGATAACTCCTTTGAATTCGTCATTTAATTGATCTGGCATACAAAAGATATGTGCATCATCTTGTGTAAAACATCTAACTCTAGTTAAGCCGTGTAACTCTCCACTTTGCTCATACCTATAAACCGTTCCAAACTCAGCAAAACGCTTAGGTAATTCTTTATATGAATAAGGTTTAACATTATATACTTCGCAATGATGTGGGCAATTCATAGGTTTTAATAAAAACTCTTCATCATCTTTTGGTGTATTTATTGGTTGAAAACTATCCTCTCCATATTTTTCATAATGTCCTGAAGTCACATACAGTTCTTTTTGACCTATATGAGGTGTAATAACCATTTCATAACCCGCTTTCTTTTGAGCACGTTTTAAAAATTGCTCTAATCTATCTCTCAGTTCAGCACCTTTTGGTAGCCATAAAGGTAATCCTTGTCCAACTCTTTTAGAAAAAGCAAATAATTCTAATTCTTTCCCAAGTTTTCTATGATCTCTTTGTTTAGCTTCTTCGAGTTTTTCAAGATGTTCTGTAAGCAATTTTTGTTTTGGAAATGAGACTCCATAAACTCTTGTTAGTTGTTTATTTTTTTCATCTCCTCTCCAATAAGCACCAGCAACACTCATTATTTTTACAGCTTTTACAATTCCAGTATTTGGAATATGTCCGCCACGACATAAATCAGTAAAATCATCGTGATCACAAAAGGTGATTTCTCCGTCAGTTAAACTTTCAATCAATTCAACTTTGTATTCGTTATTTTGCTCTTTGTAATAGGATAATGCATCTGCTTTAGAAATTGATCTAAGTTTAAACTCATGTTTTCCACGAGCAAACTCAATCATTTTATCTTCAATTTTCTTAAAATCTTTATCAGAAATAGAATTATCACCTAAATCTAAGTCGTAATAAAAACCATTATCAATTGCTGGACCAATAGTTAATTTAACTTCTGGATAAAAGAAAGTGATTGCCTGAGCAAGTATATGTGCTGTAGAGTGCCAAAATGCTTTCTTTCCCTCAGTGTTATCAAAAGTAAATAAAGTTAAATGCCCATCTATATGTATAGGTGTTGTTGTTTCAATTATTGTATCATCAAATTTTGCAGAAATAACATTTCTAGCTAATCCATGACTTATACTCATTGCAACATCATTAGGAGTACTTCCTTTCTCAAATTGTTTGATTGATCCGTCAGGTAATGTAATATTAATCATTTTGCTATTTAATTGTGAGTACAAAGATATTGAAAACTATTATTTAACTACAATTATATATAGTGTAAATATAGTTAGATGCTTATTTTAATTTTTAGAATCTTTTTTTTGAGAAAAACACTTTTTAATTCCTTGTAAATTAACGACTTGAAAAAAAGGTTTTAAAAACATAAAAATAAATTGTTTTTCTTGATGTTAAAACGAAAGAGCATTGTATATTTGCACCCGCTTTAGAGGGGTATTTATTTATAGATACTT
>TARA_B110000091_G_C13821672_1_pt1 | contig 10513 bp, 7 predicted proteins | sample TARA_B110000091 | Tara Oceans TARA_B110000091 (sample SAMEA4397278) | marine metagenome | biome: Polar Biome; feature: [DCM] deep chlorophyll maximum layer (ENVO:01000326); material: water (ENVO:00002006), including particulate matter (ENVO:01000060) such as... | depth 35 m
TCAAATTAACCCTTGCATAAAAGGAGCCGTCCACACATGATAGTGCCCCTTTTCTTATTGATCTAGCTCATCAACTTGGTGCCAAGGCCATGGCCTTCAGCCACAACTTTTGCTTTGCTGTTTGCACGCAGTTCTTCAACGTTGCGCACCTCAAGACGTGCAGCTCCAGCCCAGTCACGCGTCTTGACCTTGGATGTTTTCATGCGTTCGATGGCGGCTGGAATTGCATCCGCATACTGAGGCAACCACTCTGCTTGGGCCACGAGCATTTCATCAACCATCTGCCAAACTTCATCTGGTGTACAAATCGCACCCACCAATGGATCATGTAGAACTGCCTGTTTCAATAGGTTCACATCACCAGTCATCGCAGCCTGAACACTCATGCGTTGGACATTGATGCTAGCAATACATGTCGCCGCACAGGCGGCGGGCAGTTCAATGCCTTCGACCATATTGATACCGAAACGATCCACGAAACCAGGGCTTTCGATGATACAATCATCGGGCAGATTGGTGATGATGCCACCGTTTTTGACATTAAAATGCCCACGGTAGACGCGGCCAGTCTCCAGCGCTTCTAAAATCCAGCTGGCGTGTTCGTCGGTACGGGGCCCTTTAAGCTGCGTGCCTGCATCTTCCAAAAACTTTGGGAAATCCTCTTCGAACCAATTGCGATTTTCTGTTGTGTAACGCAGGTAACCACCTGTTTCGCCGTGAATCCACTCATCAGTGGAAATCCAGTTAGCGATTTCATCAGGGCGCTTGCGGTACCATGGCAGATACTCCGAAAGGTGCCCGTTACTTTCGGTTGAATAGTAGCCAAAACGTTTCAACACATCGATGCGAACTTTTTCTTGCTGCGCAAATACGTTGTGCCCTTCCAGAGCAGCCAATAGTTTCTCTTGCTCGATCTTGCGACCGTTGTGACGGATATCCAAATACCACGTTTGATGATTGATGCCTGAACAAACAATATCGATTTCTTCCATTGGCACCTCCAATGCTCGCGCAATTTGGCGATGACCATTTTGGACACCATGGCATAGACCAACGGTCTGGACTTTACCGAAATCAAGGGCGGCCCATGTCATCATTACCATTGGGTTGGCATAGTTTAACAACCATGCATCGTCTTCACAAACTTCGCGGATGTCTTTTGCAAAATCGAGCATTGCAGGAATCCCGCGCTGGCCATACATGATGCCGCCCGCACAAATGGTATCGCCAACGCATTGGTCAACGCCGTATTTCAACGGGATGCGTATGTCATCCGCAAACGCCTCAAGGCCGCCAATACGCACACAGTTCATGATATAGCGCGCATCTTTCAATGCTTCGCGCCGGTCAGTCGTTGCTGTGACCTTGGCAGGAAGGTAATTCACTTCAACTATGCGACTGATGATTTGTTCAATCATATCAAGATTTTGAGCATTTATATCCGTCAATACGATTTCGATATCGTTAAACTCAGGTACCTTAAGGATGTCCGAACACAGCTTTTTGGTAAAGCCAACGCTGCCGGCCCCGATAATACAGATTTTAAAAGTTGTCATGATACTGCTTCCTGTTTGAGCGAATTTAAAAACGCACGATGCGGAATGCATCGGCCTGCCGCACGCGCGTATTCGGATAGGAGGGTTGCGTGAGTTTTTCGAAGCTGTGCGCGTCGTTTGGGGTTGGTTGAAAGCTTGGCCTTGATTGTTTCGCGGTCGAACAATCCCAAACCATCCAAAACCGGTGTATAGAGCTGTTCTTGGACATGAGGCACGTCCATGGGAACAAAGGGGAAATCGGCGCGTTTGGGCAATGCAGAGCGCCATTGGGTCAACCGTTCAGTGATTTTCTGGGGGTGGTTCGCAGCCACATCAGACCAAAACGGGCTGTCACGCCGTTCGCTAACATAATGAAAGCGAATGAAATCGCGGAAATCGTCAACCTGTTGGACATGCGCTTTGTTGTAACGGCTGGGTCCTTTCGGTGTGCCGATCATCTGGCTCAGCCACATAAGTTGCACGATCGTGCCGTGAATGGACGTCGCCTCAAGTGGTTCGAGGAACGATGAGGCAAGCCCTATTGCAACACAGTTTCCAACCCACGGCGCGGCAAGACGACCTGCATTAATTTTGATATCGTTGCGTGGCTCGATCGGATGGCCCAGCGTCTCTTCAATCTCGGCTTTTGCCTGATCAGGGGTAATGTGCGCATCGGAATAGACATAGCCACAGCCATACCGTTCTTGTGTCGGAACTTTCCACATCCAGCCCGCCCTTTGCGCATGGGCCAATGTAACCGGTGGGATTTCTTCATCCTCCGAAATATCTATCCAAAATGGCATCGCCCGATTGACGGGTAGAACATCCGCATAGCTGACCCAATCAGCCCCAAGCGATCCTATCAAGGCACGGCGGAAGCCTGTGCAATCGAGAAAGAAATCCGCTTCAACTGTTTGACCACTTTCCAGCACCAAACCCGTGATCCCAACAGTGCCTGTGTTGACACCAATAACTTGATTGTCGATCACTGCGACATCACCGGCCTGCGCACGCAAGAACTGCCCCGCGCGGGCCTGATCAAAGTGGTAAGCATGGTGATACGGACCTGCTGGCACAAAATGGTCGCCCTTTTGGGCAAACGGACTGCGGTTGCGTTTTATCAAATACTGGAACAAGTGTGCATCTGTTACGGACCGGCCCGAGGCAACCGCATAGTCATCCAACCCATGCCCTGCTATTTGCGCAATGTCATCTATCGGCCCGTCATAGCAGTGTCCAACAGTTCGCCAATCTTGATGGCGGATACCGAATTTGATCGTTGCACCCGTTTCACGGATGAAGGCCAGTTCGTCAATGCCAAGGTGCTGTAACATCTGACGGAATACCGCTGTGGTCCCCTCACCGACACCAATGGTTCCAATCTTGCTACTTTCAACCACGGTCAGGCGCGGAGTTTGACCCGAGCGTTTTGCAGTGTCTTGCAGCATTAACGCCGCAAGCCAGCCAGCAGTGCCGCCACCCACAATACAGATATGATCCGGCAATTTTGTCATGCGGTACGACGTGTTTGTGGCTGCGCAAATGCGGGCAACCAATCACTATGGGCTGCCAATAAATCCGATGTGAGATCCCAGATTTGCTCCAGATCGAGCTCTGCACTTGTATGTGGGTCCAACATCGCCGCGTGATAAATGTGATCAGCGTTTTGGGACAAAAGCGCTTGAACGGTCAGGTCTTGAACATTGATATTGGTACGCATCAACGCAATCAGTTGCGGTGGGATATTTTGCACGGCGGTCGGCTGGAGTCCATTTGCGTCAATCAAGACAGGGACCTCGACGGCGCAGCCTTCTGGCAATTGCGGGATAAAGCCATGATTGGCGACATTCCCGTAAATCACTGCAAGTTCGCCCGTCACAATGGCGTTCATGATCGTCGCGGCATATTCCTTTGACGGAGTCACGTCGCGGGCATCATTGGACTTGAGTCGTGCAGCTTCGGCCTGCCAATCGGCGACTTGCTCGACACAGCGCTTTGGATACTCATCAAGCGGTATGCCAAAACGCTCGATTAGATCGGGACGGTCGCGTTTGATAAAATAGGGCGTGTATTCCGCAAAATGCTCTGAACTTTCAGTGACGAAATATCCCAACCGCATGAGCATTTCGTAGCGCACTTTATTGGGACAACGCGGGTTGTGTGTGTTCGGCTTAGGGAAGCGCCCATCGAAATAACCTTGGCGCAATAATGGATATAAGTCGCGGTAGCTTCCATCGGGCTGTCTGTGGGAAAACTCCAAATAGAACGCCATGTGGTTGATGCCGCCCGCGCGGTAACGGATATCGGCCACATCAATGTCAAGATCATGGGCCAGTTCTTGCGCCGTACCTTGAACGGAGTGGCACAAGCCAACTTGACGAATTGTCGGGTAACGTGACGCGATCGCCCAAGTGTTGATCGCCATCGGGTTGACGTATTGCAGCATGGTCGCATGTGGGCAAACCTCGAGCATATCGTCACAAATGGACCACAAGTGCGGCACAGTACGCAAGCCACGCATTATCCCACCAATACCCAATGTGTCGGCAATCGTCTGGCGCAGGCCATAGGTTTTTGGGATTTCAAAGTCAATGACCGTACAGGGTTCATAACCACCGATTTGGAAGCAAACGATAACAAAGTCAGTGTTGTCGAGCGCTGCGCGTTGATCCGTAAATATGGAAACTTGCGCGGGCACGTCTAAGGTCTCGATCATACGACCTACAACTGCCTCACTTTCAGCAAGACGTTTGGGGTCGATGTCCATCAACCGGATTTGCGCACTACTCAACGAGGGCCGATTTAAGATGTCCCCAGCAATATTGCGGGTGAATACAGTACTGCCCGCTCCGATGAATGTAATTGTAGTCATGTCGCGATCTCGAATGCAGCGCGGACCAGCAGTTTGGTGTAGTCAGTTTGTGGGTTTACCAGGACGTCCTTCACTGACCCCTCTTCGACAATTTTGCCATTTTGCATGACCATCACCCGGTGGCACAAGGCGCGCACAACCTTCAGATCATGGCTAATGAATAGATAACTTAAGCCTCGTTCACATTGAAGTTTACGCAATAAATCAATGATTTGCGATTGGACAGACAGATCAAGTGCACTTGTTGGTTCATCCAACAAGATAAATTCCGGTTCGAGTGCAATGGCGCGCGCAATCGCCAGGCGCTGCCGCTGACCACCGGAGAACTCATGAGGGAAGCGGTTGGTAATCGTATCGGGTAAACCGGCATCACGTAGCGCAGTTTTTACCCGTTCGAACCTGTCTTCTGCGCCTGAGCCGATACCGTTAACAATCAACCCTTCTTCGATTAACTGGCGCACAGACATTCGTGGGTTTAAACTGGAAAACGGGTCTTGGAACACAATCTGCATGCGACTACGCAGCGGTTTCATATCCTTGCGCGAGTATCCTTCGATCCGCTCACCCATAAAGCTGACTTCGCCGTTGTCCATGTGCAGTAGACGCAATAGGGACTGGCCAAACGTGGTTTTACCCGACCCGCTCTCGCCTACAAGCCCGAGGGTTTCACCTTTGTTAATGGTAATGTTCAAATCATCAACCGCAACCAGCGGATGATAAGTGCCACGAAACGCGCCTCCTTTGCGCAACATGAATTGGACGCGCACATCTTTGCCCTCCAACACGGGTTCCAGCACGCCATCCAGCGGATCAGCTACGCCCTTGGGATCGGACGCCAAAAGCCGTTTGGTATATCCATGACGCGGAGAGCCAAACACCTCGTCGGTGATCCCGCTTTCAACAACCTCACCGTGCTGCATGACGTAGACCTGATTGGCAAATTGCTGCACGACTGTCAAATCATGGGTGATCAGGATTACCCCCATGCCGTATTTTAATTTCAACGCATCTATCAAGTGCAAGATTTCAGCCTGCACCGTCACATCCAACGCCGTTGTTGGCTCATCTGCGATCAGCACATCCGGTCGGTTGGCAAGCGCCATTGCGATCATGACACGCTGTCGCTGACCCCCCGACAACTGATGTGGGTAGTTGTTCACGCGGGCCTCGGGATCGGGAATGCGTACCTCATCGAGAAGCTCGACAGCCCGCACCATCGCGTCCTTTTTCGAGAGGCGCTGATGCAGGATCAACACTTCGCATAGCTGTGCACCAATTGTGTACACAGGGTTCAACGACGACATCGGTTCCTGAAAAATCATCGCAATCCGGTTGCCACGCAGTCTGCGCATTTCGCGATCAGACAAGTCGGCCATATCTCTGCCATCATACATGATCTGCGTGTTGTCATGCACGCGGGCCCGCTTGGACAACAGTTTCATAAGAACGCGGGCCGTCACAGATTTACCTGATCCGCTTTCTCCAACCAAAGCGGTCGTTTTACCGCGATACAGCTGAAAAGATACGTCGCGCACCGCTTCGACATGGCCGCCGTCGACTTTGAATGTCACGCCAACATTACGCGCATCAATGATCGGGCGTTCGTTTAAAATATCTATCATCGCATATGTCCCCTAGTATGGATCAATCGCATCACGCAGTCCGTCGCCAAGCGCGTTGAATGCAAATACTGTGAGTAAAACAAACCCGACTGGCGACAAAATCCAAGGATAAGATCCGATCACACTAAAGGTGCCTGTATCCTGCAGCATCAGCCCCCACGAGATCAGCGGTGGTTTGACAGCAAAGCCAAGAAACCCCAGAAAAGATTCAAGCAAGACAATGGTAGGGATACCCAATGTGATCGCTACGATCACATGGCTTATCACGTTAGGCAAGATGTGGCGGGTAATAATTCGGCCGTCACTTGCCCCCACGGCCATCGCTGCGCGCACATAATCTACTTGCCGTAACGCCAAGGTCTTGGATCTGACTTCGCGGCTTAACTGCGCCCAACCCAGACCGACAATAACCAACACGACGAAAGTAAGGAACAAGCCGGACGGTGCTGTGACCGGTATTAGCGAAGCCAATGCCAGATACAGCGGCAATTGCGGGAAAGCCAGCACGACTTCTACAAATCGCTGGAACCACATGTCGAACCAGCCACCAATATAGCCTGACGCTATCCCCACCAACGTGCCAATGATCGTAATCAGTGCGATTGAAGATAACGCAATCGCCAGTGATATTCGGCTGCCAATTATCCCGCGGGACAGGATATCTCGGCCCAATTTTTCGGTACCCAAAATATGCAGCGGTGATCCGTCAGCTGTGCCTATAAAATGACGATCCCATGTGATGCCTAGAAACTTGTATTCCCAACCTTTGATGAACAAATGCAACCGACGCGGGTTTCCATAATCCGGCCCATTAAGTGGCTGGTAAGTTATTGGATCCAACTCGTTGCTTTCGACAATCGGAAAGCTAACTGGCAGCAATCGCCACCCTTGGTCGGGCACATACCAGCTAATCTTATCTGGCGGTTGAAAGCTGACGTTCGGGGCTTTGGGATTGAGAGGTGCAAAGAATGGCGCAAACAGTGAGCCGGTCAAAAGCGTCAGCACAAGGGTGAGACCCAGCATTCCAGGTACCGACTTTCGCAAACGCCTCCAGACGAGTTTGGCGTAGCTTTGACTTTCGCTATTGGCAGAGGAAATACGGGTGTCTTCGCCTTCTTCCCATCGGTTTGTGTCTTGCGTGTCCATCAATTATTCCCCACCCGAATGCGCGGATCAAGAAGCGCAAGCAACAGGTCTGCGATGATATTACCAATAATTAGGGTCGCCCCGAGCACCAGCAAAAGCGTCGCAGTCACATAGACATCCCCGATCCCCATGGAGCCAACGATCGCAGGGCCAACAGTTGCCAAACTAAAGACAATAGCGACTTCGATCTCGCCAGTCAGCATGTAGGGCAGAATAACGCCTTGATAAGCGACTAGCGGATGCAACGCATTAGGCACCGCGTGTTTCATGATGACAGCGCCTTCGCCTAACCCTTTGGCGCGTGCTGTTTCAACGTATTGCGCATTCAGGGTGTCGAGTAAATTGGCGCGCATCACGCGCATATTGTAAGCTAAACCGCCCAGCGTCGCGATAAACACGACAGGCCAAATGTGTTGTATCAGGTTCCAGAGCTTGGCCCAGTTGAAATCAAACCACCCAAGCCAGTATTCCTGTCCACCAAATTTTGAGGAATAGAAACTGCCTAATTCTTGAACGTTCAGTTTGAACACCAGAACATAGAGGATGATCAGCGCCAGCAAAAAACGCGGGATCGTCATTCCTAGGAACGACACAAACGACAAGACAGTATCGACCCAGCTGTATTGGCGGGTCGCTGCCAAGATGCCAAAAGAAATGCCGATTACTGATGCAAAAAAATGGCAAACTAGGGCCAACATCAACGTAGCTGGCAAGCGATCCCCGACGACCTCTGAAACAGGTTTATTGTATAGGAATGAATGGCCAAAGTCGCCGCGTGTCAGAATTCCGCCTATCCAGCGGAAATATTGAATTACAAGCGGATCGTTCAGCCCATGCAGTTCGCGGTATTGTTTGGCAGCCGCTTCCGCAGCCGCAATCGTCGCGTTGCCTTGGGTAATCATGTTCGAGCGAATAAAATCGCCATAATCACCGGGCGGTGCGTTGATGATGATAAATGTAATCACGCTCATCGCAAAAAGAACTGGTATGGCTTGCAATAGCCGGACGCCAATAAAACGTAGCATTATCAGTTCCCTATGAAGTATTCACGGAGTTGGGTGAGGACGAGCGCAGGAAACTCCGCGCCCGTCGAGGGGGGGAGGAACCCCGTTAATTGGCGGACCTAGGTCCGTCAGAACCAGGTACACCTGGTAGCGTTTCAGGGTGCAATTCGTGATCCGCCTGAGAGTCAGCCGCTACGAACACACGTTCCCGAATGATATTGTCTTCCGCCCAGTTGAACATGAAAATCGGCGCACCCTCTGGAATGTTCGAGAAACGCTTGTTGATGATCAAAGCACCAGGATAAGCTGTTAGGCCGATATCATAAAGATTCTCGGTCCGAAGCTGCTGATAAGTCTTCATGATCTCGGAGCGTTCAGCGGCATCTGTGGTGCCGATAAAGGCATTTACTTGCGTGACCATTTCCTGCTCGAAAGGCAACAAATCCAACTCACCTGCCTCGTTGGCTTGGTGACTAATCGCTGTTCGTGGACCCACAGGCGCAAGTTCCGTCGTGCGCTGGACCACTGTGATCAGTTCTGACTGATTGCGGCGCAGGTACAGATCAAAGCGACCTGAAAGGCGGGCTGCTTCAGTGTCGTTAGTTGACAGCGAATTAAGCGCAACCTTGATACCTGCTTCTTCCATCATCGCAACAAAGCCTTCTGCAAGGTTTTTATCAGTCTGATAGTCGATTGTATGCAACAAAGTCAGTTGAACGTCACCGTTCCCAGCTGCCGATCCGTCTGGCCAGTTCAAGAAACCGTTGTCATCCGTATCAACGAGCCCTGCTTGCTCAAAGTACACTGCCGCTGTTTCAAGGCTGTAGGGATAGAATACGGTGCTGGCTTCATCATAGTAGGATGTACCGGGATAAATGCCACCAGGATACTGTGTTGTGAACGGACCTTTCACTAGGCTTTCGCCCAAGCGCACACGGTCAAGCGCCGAAGAAATGCCCATCCGGAAATTGGCATCGCGGTTCAGCTCTCTCGCGGCCTGTGAGCGGTCATCAGGTTCGCCCCAGCCATTTCCAGACAGGTTCGGATAAACGGAATACCCGATTGTGCGTGGTCCAAATGCCAGACGCGCCGGGCTATCTGGCTCAGCGGAACGGCGTAAGCTCTCAACGTAGTTTTCAGCTTGCTCGAGGTTCGAGAAGTCGCCCGTACCACCTACGGCCTGTACATCACGGTCTGCCCAAGTGGACAAGCGATAGTGCATTTCATCCATGTAAGGCAGCTGTTGACCTGTCTCGTCGACTTTCCAGTAATACGGGTTGCGGCGTAGCACGATTATGTCGTCACTGCGATATTCCACAGGAGTCCATGCGCCCATCACAGGAAAGTTCAAGAAGTCAGGCGGGAATGCATTGCGATAATCTTCGTAAGAATTTTCGCTAAAGGCAGGGTGTTCCGGTTTCATAATATGGGCAGGGCCGGGGCAGAATGTGCCATAGGACATGGAATACAAAACCTGCTCGGGTCGTTGGGTCGTGAACGTAAAGCGGACTGTGAAGTCATCCACCTTCTCAAGGCTGGATCCTACACCGAACGTCGCTTGGGTCGCGCCATTCAGCGGCGTGATTTCAGGGTCCATCACGTGGTTGTCCCAATAGAACATCACATCTTCCGCATCGAACGGATCACCGTCAGACCACTTTGCACCCTCAATCAGATTGATCGTGAGCTGCATACCGTCGTCGGACCACTCCCAGCTTTTGGCAAGACCTGGCATTGGCTCAAGATCTTCGGGGTTTACCATGAAAAGTGGGCCAGTGCGAGTAAGACATTCATACATACCGATGTCGATCCCGCCCCAACCTTGACCATTGCCGGCAATATACGCCCAGCCTTCTGGACGTCCGCCAATCACATGCCGCATGACGTCACCATAGGTGCCGACACCATCAGGCATATTCGCTGCTGAATAAACGAGGGGTTCCTTTGGTAGGCGCTCTTCCACTGGAGGTAACAGACCAGCTGCCACAAAGGCCGCGACATACGCGGGCTCTGAATAACTGGCCAAAGCCCTGTACTCAAAGATATCCGCACGGTTGACAAAAACAGGTTCGCCTTGTGCATCAAAGACCGGAGCTGCGGGTGGTGTCGTTGGTTCTAACATTTGCGCTGAACCAATCGAGGCGGTCATTCCGACCGCAAGTGCTGCAATCGCAGCGCAGTTCATAAGTTTCATTTCGGGTCCTCCCTGGATCCATTTTTTTTCAGCCATGCTTGTTTTGGCAGATTTTGTTTATGATATGCGAACACAACTTCCCCCTCCGCTTCAGCGGTTTCAGAGAAAGTTTTGCTGCAAAAATTCATGGATACCTCCTT
>TARA_B110000091_G_scaffold209427_1_pt1 | contig 10482 bp, 6 predicted proteins | sample TARA_B110000091 | Tara Oceans TARA_B110000091 (sample SAMEA4397278) | marine metagenome | biome: Polar Biome; feature: [DCM] deep chlorophyll maximum layer (ENVO:01000326); material: water (ENVO:00002006), including particulate matter (ENVO:01000060) such as... | depth 35 m
TCAAGGCCGATTAAAATGTCAGATGCGTTTTTAGGGGCAAGCGCTGCGCCAGTATTTCTAAGTGGCACTACTCTGCAGCGTCCAATAAATGCAGCTTCAGCAAAGGCTTCGGTATACACCACGTTGTGATACGACGGATCGGGCTCGTTCATCATTGCAAAACGCGTAGCATTTGCTTTCCAATCAAATTTTCCTGAGTCGACAATCATGCCGCCAATAGCAGTACCGTGCCCGTTTATATACTTTGTAAGTGAGTGAACCACTATATCGGCGCCCAGCTCAAATGGGCGGCATAAATACGGCGTAGCCACGGTATTATCAACAATAAGCGGCACACCTTTGCTATGTGCAATACGTGCTAAACGTTCAATATCAACAATATTACCTGCAGGATTACCAATAGATTCACAAAAAACAGCGCGGGTGTTGTCGTCAATTGCATTCTCGAACGCGGTAAAGTCATCGGCCTTTATCATGCGCGCTTCAATACCTTGCCTAGGTAAGGTATGTGCAAATAAGTTATACGTGCCACCATATACTTGGCTGGTACTTACAATATTAGTGCCTACTTCACACAAACATTGAATAGCATACGTAATAGCGGCCATCCCAGAGGCAACAGCCAGCCCACCAATGCCCCCTTCCATCGCGGCAATACGTTGTTCAAGTACAGCATTGGTTGGGTTCATTATGCGGGTGTAAATATTTCCAGGTACTTTTAAATCGAATAAATCAGCACCATGCTGCGTGTTATCAAATGTATAAGAAGAAGTGTGATAAATAGGCACGGCTGCCGATTTGGTCGTAGGCTCAGATTCGTAACCGTGGTGCAGTGCTAATGACTCTAATTTCATAATTTATTCCTTCAATTAATTTACCACTAACCTAGCACTTCTTGGTTATAAAATGCACATGAATTATATTAAAGGGTGTTAAGGTGATTTGATTTAAGTTAAAGGCAGCTCAGAGCGAGAAGCAGACGGTCGATCAAACTCATTCTTGGACAATTATGAGTTAGAGTCAAAGGACGGTTCTGTACCATAAGCGGCCTTTTAAAAGCTATTTATCAAATCAATGACTATTACACATTGATTTGTATCAAGAGAATAACGTTGGACGCTTTCCCTAAAGTAATACATGTATATACAAAGAGCTATGTGTTAATTTAATTTTACTTAGAAACAGAGATATAAATAAGTCGTACCAATAAGGATATTGAATAATGTCACTACAAATCATCCAACAACACATATTAGAATTTTTAAGTTCCAGTGAGCCAGAAGTTCTTGCCATAAGTGGGGCTTGGGGAGTTGGTAAAACTTTTGCTTGGAATCAAGAGTTAGTCAATTGTAGGGATGATAAAGCGTTAGAATTTGATAAGTATTCATACGTCAGTTTATTTGGAGTCAACTCTTTAGAAGTATTGAAGGCAACCCTATTCGAAAACCTTATTGATAGCACTTTGATAGGCTCAGATCCAAGCTTGAAATCGTTAAAAGATAATACTGTAAGTATGAGTAAATCCCTCGGACAAAAAAGCCTGAAACAAATCAAAAACTTGCCATTTTTAAAAAATGCTTCTTCAGTACTCGATGCAATGTCTTATATGTACGTGTCCAACAGCTTAATCTGTATTGACGATCTTGAAAGGAAAGGTAATGCACTCAGTTCTAAAGATATTCTTGGCATAGTCTCTCAATTGAAAGAGCAAAAGAAATGCAAGGTTGTTCTCTTGCTAAATGAAGCGAGTATTTCTGATAGCACTGACTACAAAGAATTTAAGGAGAAAGTTATAGATAAGGAGATAACTTTTAATCCTACTCCGTCAGAATGTATCGACCTAATTATCCATAACGATTTTGCATTGATCGAAACAGTTCGTGAGTGTGCAGAAACCCTTAGCCTCACAAATATGCGTGTGATTTCTAAAGCATACTCTTTAATGTCAAAGTGCTTACAACATTGTGGCGACTTAGATCCAGAAATATCTAGACAAATTTGTCACACTATCACCTTGTTCACTACAAGCTATTACTGCTCCAGTTCAAATAAACGTATTCCGCCCATCGATTTTCTTAAAGCCAATTCATTTAGAAGATTGTCTACGGAAGAAACCAATGACCATAAAAGGTGGAGAGGTTTATTGGTTGCATACCAGTTTAACTATGCAGACGACTTAGATAAAGCACTCTTTCAAATAGTTGAGTCTGGATTTATCGATATTGAATCTTTTAAAGCCACAGCCGAAAAAACCAATAAAAAGTTAATTGAATCTATTCAGGAAAATGCTTATCGTGAAATCTGGAAAGAGTTTCACAACTCTTTTTGTGAGGAGACGGAGTTTGTTGAGCGTTTCTTGAAAATTACAACAAATGCAATGAGCTCAATAAGTGCTGCTAACTTAAGTAGTTCTGTTCGATTACTGCGAGAGCTGGGAGAGCGAACTAAAGCTTCCGAGCTAATAGAGGTCTTTGTCTCAAAAAACCTAGAGCTCGGATGTTTGAATTATCTCGATAAGTATGATGACTTTAATCATGAAATTGATGATGAACTAATCGAAAGTGTTACAACAGCACTAAATAATTCCCCTAACTTGGAACCCACCAGAGAATTCCTGATTAGAGTATGTAAAAGTTATGACGCTAGTGAAGAAGATCAGTCAAGAATGTCTCAAATCACGGAGTCAGATTTCTATGATTTCTTTAAAGAAGAAAGCGGAGAACCCTGGAGAAAATTATTAAAACAGTCATCTGGTGAACATGCTGAATCAAATGCCAAATCGGCTTTGAAGAAGATCGCGCAGGAGTCCAAGCTAAACGAAGTACGACTAAAAAGGCTTGGATTAGATTAGGAAAGCACTACCAAGATTTGCAAGAGAGTAGATGTCCGTTGTTCGTTCTTCGTTCTTTAGACGTATTTGTCTAAACACGTTTTGGGGCAGAAACGAGTTACATCTTAATGTCCTCAATTGGCACTCTCCCGCCACACAACAACATAAAATGTTGATAATAATTGGCAAGGTATTTTACTATGTCGGATGGCGCTTCGCTTATCTGACCTACACTGGCACTTAGCAGCCATAAATATACGAATCAAACATCAACAAAAAGGTAAGAAAATGAGGTCGCCTTTGCTAATTTCTATTTAAATGACAGCAAGTCGCACTTTGCTGAAGCCTGCTGTGAGCGAGAATCAGTCATTGAGTGAGTAATTAATTAATGACTACTTCCACCTTTTTTATATGTTCAAATAACCCATCATATGCATAATATATATAGCTAGCAATAACTTATGCTTTTTGCTATTAATAGAAGCTAATAAAATAAGGACGTTTTCGCTTAAAAATAGAGAAAGAGTCCTCTGATAAAGCATTTATATTTAAAGGAGTGTTACATGGAGTATAAGTTTATTGCAGTTTCTCAAATCTGGGCTACAGGTGGTATGTTAAATAGAGCAAACGCTAAAGCAAACGAGTTGGCAAGAGATGGGTGGGTGTTATCAAAAATGGAAAAAGGCTTTAGTGGTTTTTTATTTGCAACTTTATATCTAGCCTTTGAGCGTAAAATTTAAATATAACAAGCGACTAAGGTTTCGATTATCCGATCATGGCACTTAGCAGTCATAAACGAATCAAACATCAACAAAAAAGGCGCTTCCTTTACGGTAAGCGCCCTTCTCTTATCTCACCAATTACTTATTTTACGATTGTCATTTCCTCTAACAAGTTTTGTGCATTATCTACTTTATCCATTACCCACAGCATGTAGCGTGAATCAACGTGGATTGAGCGATTAAGCTCAGGGTTGTAATCCCAGTCACCAATAATACTTTCGTAAACACCGTCGAACAGTAAGCCTACAAGCTCTGCTTTACCGTTAAGTGTTGGCGAACCTGAGTTACCACCGGTAGTGTCTACATTTGATAAAAAGTTAACGGGTACTGTATTCATGCCACCCGTGTAATCACCGTAAAGCTTGGCTTTAATTTGCTCTTGTAACTTTTTAGGTGCATTAAATGGGTCAACATCGGTGTTTTTAGCAAGTAATCCTTCAAGCGATGTAAACGGTGTTGCTACCAAGCCATCTTGAGGTGAATAGCCACCTACAGTGCCATAGGTTACTCGTAGGGTGCTGTTGGCATCGGCGTATACAGGTTTGTTTTTAGCTTTGTTAAACGCAATTATTGCGCTCATTAACTCTGGGCGAGCTGCTTGTAATTTACCTGCAAGTGCTTTTGATTTATCTTCCTCAGCTTTCATTACTTTAAAGATTGCTTTAGCGTACTGCACAAATGGGTCTTGGCTTTGATTTAGCTGGCTAAACGATTGCTCAAATAATGAATTGCGAACAGTGGCATTATCGAGTCTTGACTGCTCATACATGCTATCAAGTAACGCGCTTTGGGTTGCTTTATCAAACCCATTTTGTACTTTAAATACGTTATCAACGTCGCTAAAACGCTCTTCTTTTGGAAGTGCTGCATACAGTTCTAAAAAGTGCAGTAAAATAGCTTTGTCTACTTTGCTATCATAACGGCGCGTCATGCGCTCAAGCCCTGCTTTAATGCGAGGTAAGTCACGTTCTTGATAACCAGATTCGCGTTCGCTATTCGGCTTTTGTTTTTCATAAGCTAAACGGTATAAACGTCGTGCTGTGCTGATCATTTGTGAGCGGTGTACATAACCTAACATACGGTCGCGTTCACTGTGCTCTTGTGATTGTGCAATTAGCTCAGATAGCTCACCTAATACGCTTCCGTATTGTTCTTTACGCTCACCATCACTATTGATCCATTGTGTTAACTCTTGCTCAAACTGTTTTTTGCGCTCAAGCATAGTGCCTTTTTTGAAGCTTTCGATCATCGAACCATAGTTTTTAATATAGTTGTTATAACCTGCAATGGTGCTTTCGTAAGCAATACGCGCTTTACTGCCGTCTTCTGAATTTTCTTCAATAAGCGACACGTATTTTGAGTTATGAACGCGTGCTTTAGGGTAACTGTCGTTAAATACGCTATCCACCTCTGTTGCTATACGGTAGCGGTTAGTACGCCCTGGGTAGCCTGTAACCATTACAAAGTCGCCTTCTTGCACGCCTTTGGCACTTACTTTTAGGTAAGAGTCAGGTACGTAGGGTACGTTGTCTTCGCTGTACTCTGCAGGTTTTCCATCTTTGCCTACATAAGCGCGGTAAAAACCAAAGTCGCCTGTGTGGCGCGGCCACATCCAGTTATCTATATCGCCGCCGTATTTACCTACGCCCATTGCCGGTGCATAAGATAAGCGTACGTCTTTAATTTCAAGTGACTTAATTAGGTAAAACTCTAAACCACCATGAAACGAATACACATTACAACGATAGCTTTCGTCGGCTTCACACTGGGCTACTAGCGCTTTTTCATTTTTTTCGAGTGCGTCGTAGCGTGCTTTTGCTGTTAACTCGTTAGTACCTTTAATTACTTCATCTGTTACGTTGGTAACCGTTTTTGTTACGTAGACGCGTGAGCCCGGCGCTGCAGGTAAATCTTCTGTAGGACTTTTAGCTAAAAAGCCATTTTCTAAAATATTGTTTTCAGGCGTTGAGTTGTATTGTACCGAGCCATAAACACAGTGATGGTTTGACACAACTAAACCTTTAGGCGATACAAACGATGCTGTACAACCACCTAGGCTAATTACCGCATTCATTGGGAATTCGGTTAATTTAGAAATAGATTCAACATCAATTTCAAGCCCTTTGGCTTTTAAAATTGATTCTAACTCTGGAAGTTGGTGTGGTTGCCACATGCCTTCGTCGGCTATGGCACTACTTGAAAGTGATAAAGAAAATGTGGCTGCTAATGTAGCTACAAGAGGTTTTAAACGCATTATAGAATCCTTTTTATTTGTTTCTATAACAGGTTACTCGTCAGTAGCTAATGAGGTCAATAGCCGTGCAATGAATTGTTACAATCGAGTGTTTAATCTTACTTTTTATCAAAATTCATCGAAAAATCAAGAAACTGTTTTGCTGGTATGGGTTTACTAAACTAAAAACCTTGCATAAAATCACAGCCTAATTCGTTCAATAAAGTAAGCTGCTCTTTTGTTTCTACGCCTTCGGCTACCACTGTCAGCCCTAAACTGTGCGAAATGGCAATAATTGCCTTTACGAGATTACAATCTTCATTGTTTAGTACAATACCGTCAATAAAACTTCTATCTATTTTGAGTACATTAAACGGATACTCCCTCAAATAACTTAATGATGAATAACCTGTACCAAAGTCATCCATTGATAAGTTAATGCCTAATGCAGTAATTTCAGTCAGTATATCAACAACATTAGTGTGGCAACTCATCAATACACCTTCAGTTATTTCAAGCTCTAAACTTTCGGGGTTTACGTTTGCTTCACTCAATGAGTTTTGAATAAAACTGAGCAGCCCTACGTCTCTAAATTGGCGAGGAGATAAGTTAACAGCCATTGTATATTTTTGTTGACGTTTACAGGTACTTTGCCATGTGTTTAAAAAGTGTAATGCTTGGCTAATTACAAACTTGCCAATAGGTACAATTAATCCTGTATTTTCGGCAATAGGTATAAACTCATCGGGTGTTACATTACCTAGCACAGGGTTATGCCAGCGTAATAACGCTTCTGCACCAATGATGTGTTTATTTTTGGCGTCAAATTGGGGCTGGTAGAATAACTCAAATTCATTACGCTCAAGGGCGCCACGCATCTGCTCTTCTATTACTAGTCGGCGCTGAATAATTACATTCATTTTTTTAGTAAAAAATGAATAAGTATTACGGCCATATGATTTTGCTTGATACATTGCAGTGTCAGCGTTTCGTAATAAATCAGCTACTGTATTACCATTTTCTGGGTATATGGCTACACCAATACTCGCTGTAAGTATGTGTTCTCGGCCCTCAATTTTAAAAGGGGCTCTAAAGTTATTGACCAGTTTTTCAGTAATTTTTAAAGCAGAATGGTGATCAGTTATACCTCGTAGTAATACGATAAACTCATCCCCACCTAGGCGCCCTAACGTATCGTCTTTTCGCAGTGCCTCTTGTAGCCTTTGCGCTGATTCAATTAAAAGTTTGTCTCCTGTTTCATGGCCTAAAGAGTCATTTATTTTTTTAAAGTCATCTAAATCCAAAAACAGTACCGCAGCTTTCTCGTTATTTCTTTGTACTTCAATAAGCAATTGCGACAAACGATCAAGTGCTAAAAAACGATTAGGGAGTAAAGTTAGACTATCGTAATACGCTTGATGTCTAATTAGTTCATCTGATTTATGCTGTTCTGTAATATCTCGAATAATAACCATTAACTGGTTATGTTCTGTTATTTTATTTATTCTTGCTTCAAAAAAAACGAGCCCATGGGGTAAAGCTAGCTCATATTTAAAGCTCATCATCTGCTCTTTTTCTAATACGAGGCTGATATAGGTTTCAAATTTTTTGGCTACAGCGCGCGGGAGTACATCACCCATTTTTTTACCAATAAATTGCTTTGGCTTGGTGTAGAGATCGGTCTCATTACTGGCATGATACTCAATAATAGTTCCATCATTTTCCATCAAGAAAAATAAGTCAGGAATTGCCTCAAAAATAGTTTTTAGCATATCCTCATTAAATGATGCATCTGCTTGTGCCTTTTTAACCTCAGATAAGTCAATATCAATGCAATACATTTGTTTTGTATTATATTGATTTGTAAACATAACATGGCTAGAAAAAACAGATACACTTTCGCCATTTTTACCTTTTAGGGTAATTTCGGATGCTGGAATTTCTATGTCTTTTTCTACCCAATCACTGTGTGCGTCAATTACAAATTCACACATTGATTCTGGAATTATAAGGTCTTCTATTTTTTGCCCTATGGCCTCTTCTTTGGTGTATCCGTAAAGTCGCACACTGCCTTCATTCCCATAAATAACACGACGCTCATTGTCATAACCTTGAACAGAAATTACATTTACCGCATCAAATAACTGGTGCAAATAGTCGTTAATTACAAATTAGTTGGTTAAGTCTGAAGCAACGTCGTCTAATTTCATTTTGAGGCTATATCCATAAGTAATTTTATTTAGTAATAAAAAACACCAAATAATAATTTAATTTTAATATTAAATTTCCATGTACATTATATACGCCATTATAAAAAACAAAAAAAGAGCCGAAGCTCTTTTTTAATAATTGTTAACTGTATTTAAACTCTATAAAAACTGAATTTATTTTTTTGTCACATCATTTGGATGTTCCACGCCAATCCATGCTTTGAATAGTGCTTTTTGCTGTGGCGTTGCCTCTTTATCAGCAACTACTTTTTTAGGCTTATCGAAATCTTCTGATAATACTAATGTTAAGCTTTCAAGTGCATCGCGACGAAGATAGTCAACGGTTACTTTGTCGCCTGCCTTAAACGTTTCTAGGCTAGTTTTTAAATCTTTACCTACGTGATGTTTGTTTATAGCGACAATTTTATCATCGGTAGTTAAACCCGCTTTCCACGCACTGCCACCACGGCGTACATAACTTAACGTCAGTAATTCACCTGTATTTTTGGCGGTAGCATCAATACTTGCAAGTGTTTTTGCTTTTTCAGGACGCTCAAACTTTAAACCTACTTTAGTAAGTAAATCGTCAAAGTTAATACTTGCAGGCGACTCTACATTTTCTTGCCACCAGCTTGAATAATCACGTCCTGTTAAATCTTTTAAGATATTAAGTACATCTGTATCTGTAAATCCAGCGGGCATTTTATGATTGTTATAAAGTGCTTTGTGCACGTCGCGATAGCTTATTTTACCTTGGCTTTTTTCTAGTAAGTCAATATCTAAAGCAAGTGAAAGTAACGAACCTTCTGAATAAATATTGGTGCTGTAGTTACGTGCGTGATCGCCACCTTGATTAATCCATTTATCAAAGCTTGTTTCGCTTGCGCTTTGCACTTCACGGCCCGGTGTTTGCAAATGACGGTTAATGGTTTTACTCATTACTTTAAAAAATTCATCTGTTGTTTGAATGCCTGAGCGCACTAATAAATGATCTTCAAAGTAACTTGTTGAACCTTCTGCAATCCACAGCAGTTTTGAATAGTTCATATTAGTGTAATCGTATGGCACTAAACCTTGAGGGCGATATGCTTTAACATTCCATGTATGAACAAACTCATGCGCAGCGGTGCTAATAAAACCTAAGTAATCTTCGCGGCTACCAAATCGGTCACGTGGTCGTTGAATAATTGTTGAGTTTAAATGCTCTGTTGCACCACCAGCTCCTGATGTTGCATGCACCATAAATACATAACGCTCATACGGATAGCCATCCCAAATTACATTACCCGTGGCAACTAATTTTTTAAGATCGGTAAGCATTAGCTCTACATCGTAGTTACCATCGCCCCATATAACTAACTCGTATTCACGCCCTTCTACTTCAAATGTGTGTAGTTGGTTAATACCCGTTTCGATTGGTGAATCAACAAGTACATCGTAATCGGCTGCTTTAAATGAATTTTTGCCTTTTAAATTATTCATACCCGATACAGAACGCCACTTTTTAGGCACGTCTAAATTAACGGTTACAGGCTCTTGGCGAAATGATTCACTAAACATAAAAAAGCCTGACGCATCTATAAATGCATGGCTGTCGTCAATGTGGCGAGCACGTTTACCAAGCTCATTTGCATACACCTGGTAGTCAACATTTACTTCTGTAGGTTCATTAAGATGTACACGCCATGTACTGTGATCTATTTTTTCCCATTTTAGTTCTTTGCCATCTTCATCTTTGGCTTTGAAGTAGCGAATGCCATTTGCAAGATTTAACATTTCGTAGCGACCCGTGCGCCACGCAGGAAGTTTTATATCAAGGTGTGCTTGCGCTGTTTTTGGAAACTCAACACTTACATCACCTAAATGATGCTGTGGTTGCGAGATTTCTAAAGAATAATTTACATCGGCAAATACAGGCGCTGAACATGCAGCTAAAATTGAAAGGGCTAATAACTTTTTCATAGAGACTCTTAGTAGAAACTTAACTGCTTACAAGACTAACAAGCCCCTATTTAAAAGTGAATTAAATACGATAAATGACCCTATATACGAGTTTATAAGTAGTAGCTTATTAAAATTTCTAAGTTTTTTACTAGATAACTACACATAATAAAAATTTGTTGTAAACTGAAGATAATGAAATTAATTTGATGGCGGTATGCTTAGGTGTCACAAAGATCTAACGCAACAGATAAAAAGCTAAAACAAGCAATTGATGCGCGTATGGCTGTTGAGAGTGCTCGTAAACATCAAGTAGATGTTCTATGTGACTTTACAGCTAAACTATCGTTGAGCTGTAAAGGACTAGATATCGAGTTAGATAATCGCCTCGCCAAATTTAGAAGTGCGCTTAATAAAGGCATGAGTTTTGAAAACCTTGCTCTGAATCGCCCCGTGTTTGCCAGAGACTCAATAACTTGAGAAACT
>TARA_B110000091_G_scaffold29334_1_pt1 | contig 10447 bp, 5 predicted proteins | sample TARA_B110000091 | Tara Oceans TARA_B110000091 (sample SAMEA4397278) | marine metagenome | biome: Polar Biome; feature: [DCM] deep chlorophyll maximum layer (ENVO:01000326); material: water (ENVO:00002006), including particulate matter (ENVO:01000060) such as... | depth 35 m
GGGAGCAACTCGTAGTAAAATGTGCGGTCTTGTGAGGTGTTTGCGTTTAGAACTCCCCCGGCATTTTCTACATAGTGGTCGAACTCCCCCCGTTCTATGTTTTCAGAACCTTCAAATAGTAGATGCTCGAAAAAATGAGCCATCCCAGTTTTTGAAGGGTCTTCATTTTTAGATCCCACATGATACATTACTGTAACGGCAACGATGGGCGTGGAATGGTCCTCGTGAAGAATTACGTGGAGACCGTTATCGAGGTCGAATTCGGTAAAGTCGATGGAGGTTGCCGTTTGGCCTAAAAGAATAGGCTGCAGGGCTAAAGACGCTAAACAACTGAGCAGGAATTTCATGTATATAACTGTTAAGTAATTGGGTGACAAGTTAACCCCAACCGGCGGTATCTTGCCGGTATGAAAGCGGATAATTTTATGGTTGATTCCGAGTGGTGGACGCTCGAGGATGTGTATGATCGTTTGCCTAATTTCGATTCTGGTGAATTCATTTCTGACATGTCGCCTCAGGTGATGGAAAGAGTTGAGAAATGTCACGCATATTTAGCGAATCTCATTGCTACAAAAGACGTCACTTTATATGGTGTAAATACTGGGTTTGGCTCACTCGCAAGCACGCGTATTCCCGATGATAAACTTTCGGAACTACAGTATAAAATCCTCATTTCCCACGCTTGTGGAGTAGGTGATGATGTTCCTGAGTTTATAGTGAGGATGATGCTTCTTCTTAAAGCAAAGGCTTTAGGCCAAGGTCATTCAGCCGTCAATCCGCGAACTATTGAAAGGCTGTTAGATTTTCTTGACAGTGACGTTATCCCTGTTGTCCCCTGTCAGGGTTCGCTTGGAGCTTCAGGCGATCTTGCTCCACTTTCTCACCTTGTGATTCCAATGATAGGAGAGGGAGAGGTGAGTATTCGTGGTGGTGAGCCAGTTCACGCTTCAGAAGCATTAAAAGAATTCGGGTGGGAAAAATTACATCTCGGACCTAAAGAAGGTCTTGCTCTTATTAACGGAACCCAACTTATGCTCAGCTATGGCGTTGCTTCTATGTTGCGGATAGACAATCTTATGGAGTGGGCGAACGCTATTGGAGCTTGGTCCTTAGAGGCTTGGAGTGGCCTGGAGTCTCCATTTGATCACGATATTCACAGAGTCAGAAATCAGGAGGGAGCTATGGATGTAGCTACTTCTGTAAGAGACTGGATAGAAGGGTCTGAGAAAATGAAATCTCCAAGGGCACATGTTCAAGATCCATATTCTTTCAGATGCATCCCTCAAGTTCATGGAGCTTCCTTGGATGTATTTATCGAGGCAAGAGATTTATTCGAGAATGAAATCAATGCTGTTACCGATAATCCACTTGTTTTCCCAGATGAAGACAAGGTTATTTCTGGTGGAAACTTCCACGGGCAACCCTTAGCTCTAACCCTCGATAGACTTACTCTTGCCGTTCATGAGATAGCTTCTATTTCAGAGCGCAGGGTTTTTAAGTTGATGAGTGGAACTCGTCACCTACCTGCTTTCCTTGCGAAAGATCCCGGTCTTAACTCAGGTTTAATGATCGTCCAATACACAGCAGCCAGCCTTGTTTCTCTCAACAAACAGCTCACTACTCCAAGTTCAGCTGATAACGCAGATAGCTCAAACGGGCAAGAGGATCACGTAAGTATGGGGGCGAATGCTGCGCTTAAACTTTGGCAAGTCATTGAACAAGCTGAGCAGGTGCTAGCTATCGAAGCGCTCTGTGCGGCTCAAGCATCAGACTTAGGTTCTCTTGCGGGCCTAGGTAAAATGTCTCCCAAGCTTCAAAAACTTCAAGATGCCTTTAGAGTTGAGCTGCCTTTCTTGGAGGAGGACGCCTACATGTCTCCACTTATTGAAAGTGCTCACGAGTTTATCGCGTTTAACTCTCCCTTAGAACTCTCTATATGCCATTAATTGAAGATATGGAACGCACTGGTGGATGGCTTTTTCGCTGGCGCAGTTTCCTCCCGGCTTTCCTTGTTCCGATTGCCTTGTATGTAGCTTTTATTGATGACAATAGACCTGCTTTTAACGATTCTAGTTGGCTAGCAGCCTGCCTTGGAGTTGGTTTTTTAGGATTAATCATCCGCGCCTTTACCATTGCTTATGTACCCAAGGGGACCTCTGGACGCAACACTTCTGAAGGTCAAGTAGCTCTAACTCTTAACTCAACGGGGATGTATGGCTATATGCGTCATCCACTCTATACAGGAAATTACTTTATGTGGCTGGGTATCGTTATGCTTACAGGCAATTTATTTTTCACAATTGCTGTGTCTGTTGCTTTCTGGGTTTACTATACGCTGATTGCGATGACTGAGGAAAGATATTTGAGAGGCAAATTTGGACAAGAGTATTTAGATTGGGCTTCGGGCATCCCCGCCTTTCTTCCTCGTACTCTAAAGTGGCATTCGCCTGGCGTATTCTTCTCTTTCCGAAATGTTCTTAAGCGTGAATACAATGGCGCTTATGCTATGATTGTTTCTTTCTCGGCGATTGATTTGGCACACTCTGTAAGAGAAGGTTTTTCTTCAGAGCTAAAATGGCAAGAAGCTCTCAGCCTCAGCCCATTTATTCTGTATTTATTACTTGCAAGTACTTGTGCATTCCTGGGATTGCGTTTTGTTAAAAAACGCACTAAATGGTTAGATGTTGAGGGACGAGAATATACCTAGAGACGACTTCTTTTAAAGGTAACAGAACACCTTAAGTTACTGCTGCTTTCCGCATAATTCGGCGCAATATCCCCGGAAAGAATCTCTTTAAGTAAACGCCTAGAAGCTCTGATCTGCCAATAAATATTTCGGGTCTGCGTTTCTCCACACCATGTGCGATTCTCTTTGCGCATTCAAGTGGAGTCATCCCAGCGCCTGTCTTCTCATCCATCGTCCCCTGTTTGCTCCCATCTCCGATCACTGCGTTGAGTGATATATCAGTGGCTATAAATCCTGGACAAACCATGGTGATTCCTATCCCATCCTCATAATGTTCTGCCCTCAAAGCTTCAAAAAATCCGTGAAGAGCGTGTTTCGCACCACAATATCCAGATCTCAGAGGGGACGAGAAAACCCCCATCAAGCTAGTCACCACAACAAATTGTCCGGCCTGTCTTTTCACAAAGTGGGGCAGGAGTGACTTGGTGAGCGCTACGGTACCGAAATAGTCAATCTCCATCACACGCCGATCTACCTCAAGCGAAGTGTCAATTGCTAAAGAACGTTGGCTTATTCCCCCACAGTGAATTACAATATCGACAGTTTTGACATCGCTCAACACTCTTTTTACGACACCATCAAGGGAGTCTGAAATTTCTAGATCTAAAGGTGCAATAACAAAAGTCTTCTCACGGTTAAGCTTGAGGCGATACGATAAATCGTCAGCTACTTTCTTAAGCGCGTCTTTTCTACGAGACGATAAAACAACTCTTGCTCCTTTAGCAGCATAGACTTCCGCACATGCAAGGCCTATTCCGCTACTTGCTCCAGTAATCCAAACTGTGCCAGGAGTTTTATTCATTTGTAGGCAGATCTCCGGCTTCGCGCTTATGTGTCAATATTCGCGTACTTCGCGTTCTCCTCAATAAAGGCTCTTCGCGGTGGCACCTCGTCACCCATTAACATTGAAAAAACGTGGTCAGCTGAAGCTGCATTGTTGATGGTAACTTGGCGAAGTGTTCTTTCTTCAGGATTCATGGTTGTAGACCAAAGCTGTTCAGCGTTCATCTCTCCAAGTCCCTTATATCTCTGTATGCCTATACCTCCCTCAGTTCCAGATTTCCCTTTAAATTCATTAATAAAGGCGTCTCTTTCATCATCGTTCCAAGCGTACCGCTGCTGTTTACCTTTCTTTACCAAGTATAGTGGTGGAGTGGCTATGTAAATGTATCCATTCTCGATAAGCTCCTTCATATGTCGGAAGAAGAATGTAAGGATGAGGGTTTCAATGTGGCTACCGTCTACATCCGCGTCACACATGATCACAACTTTGTGGTAGCGAAGTTTCTCGATATTCAGGGCTCTTTCGTCTTCATCAGTTCCGAGTCTTACACCGAGCGCTGTATAGATGTTCTTGATCTCTTCATTCTCAAACACTTTGTGGTGCATCGCTTTCTCCACGTTTAAGATCTTACCCCTGAGAGGCATAATAGCTTGGAAGTGACGGTTACGTCCTTGCTTAGCGGTACCACCCGCCGAGTCACCCTCAACAAGGAATATCTCACAAAGAGATGGGTCTTTCTCAGAACAATCTGCAAGTTTACCTGGAAGTCCCGATCCACTCATCACAGTTTTACGCTGCACCATCTCTCTCGCTTTACGAGCTGCATGTCTTGCTTGAGCTGCAAGAATGACTTTCTGTACAATAATTCGCGCATCATTGGGATGCTCTTCGAGATACGCCTCAAGCATTTCACTTACAGACTGAGATACAGGGGCTGAAACTTCGGCGTTACCAAGCTTGGTTTTCGTTTGGCCTTGGAACTGAGGCTCAGATACTTTCACCGAAATAACGGCTGTTAAGCCTTCACGGAAATCATCTCCACTAATGTCGAATTTCAGTTTATTGAGCATTCCGGACCCTTCTGCATACTTTTTTAAAGTATTCGTGAGCCCGCGACGGAATCCCGTAAGATGAGTACCACCTTCGTAGGTGTTAATGTTGTTTACGTAAGAAAACAAATTCTCAGAGTAAGAAGTGTTGTAGGTCATCGCAACCTCCACAGGGATACCGGCTTTCTCGCCAGTCATGTGGATTACGTCAGCAATTAATGTTTCACGAGTGCTATCGATGTACTCAACGAAATCTCTTAGTCCATTCTCAGAGAAAAAGACTTCTGTCTTGAAAACGCCTTCTTGAGCTTCCTCGCCCTCAGCAGGCTCAGCAAGTTCTCTTTCGTCTGTTAGAGTAACTGTAATTCCTTGGTTTAAGAAACTTAGCTCACGCATTCTGTCTGCGATAGTTTCGTAGCTGTATTCAAGAACTTCGAAGATCTCAGGGTCAGGCTGGAATTCAATGATGGTTCCGTTGCTTGTTGAGGTTCCACATTCTCTTACTGGATACTCAGCAGTTCCTTGCTTGTACTCTTGCTCGTAGGCCTTGCCTTCGCGATGAACTTCAGCTCGGAGATGTATAGATAGTGCGTTCACACATGATACACCCACTCCGTGAAGTCCACCAGACACTTTATATGAATCCTTATCGAATTTACCTCCGGCACCAATCTTTGTCATAACAACTTGAAGAGCAGATACACCCTCCTTTTCGTGTATTCCTACTGGAATTCCACGACCATTATCTTTAACTTTAATACCGTTATCCTTTGTAATCCAAACGTCGATCCTGTCGCAATGATCAGCCAATGCTTCATCGATAGAGTTGTCAACTACCTCATATACTAAGTGGTGCAGTCCTCTTACGTTCACATCGCCGATGTACATGGACGGGCGCATGCGCACGTGCTCCATCCCCTCAAGAGCCAGGATTTGGTCTGCTCCGTACCCAGACTCAGAGCCTGATTTTTTCTTCTCTTCTGACATATTTATAAGTCTTATTTCTAGACTTTAAAAATACTAGAATTGGGATGAAAATCAGTTACAAATTTCGGTGTAAATAAGATTTTTTTACAATCAAATTAAAGGTTATTCACATATATCGTATGAATTGGCTAAATGCGTTGGCGTATCTAGTGTTTAACCTCAACTTACGACATCACAATGTCTCAATATTCAAGAGAATTAAAAAGAATAACTGCCTCCGAAAAGTGCCTGAATTCCCTGAACCGGATAACCTACCCAATGTCTGTACGATGAGTTGGTCAAATTACTGCACTTGGCCCAAACAGATGTTCTCGAATTATATCGATACTCCAATCCGATATTTGCATCAACATAAGAGGGTAGTTCAATGTTGTAGTAATCAATATCACCGTCTTGCATAAAAGGTATCGCATTCTGTCCAGGATCCATTTGAGAAACAGATGAACGAATTCCTGAATAGGTAACTGAAGCATCAACATAGAATTTCTCAAGCAAGGAGTAACTTAACTCAACAGACCACTTTGTGCTCGGGAGATTCCAAGCAGCATCTTGACCATTTGCATCGTAATCATAGATCGCTCCGACCAATCTAATGTCAAGGTTTTCAATCAGATTAAGTGATAGGTGACCGCCAACTGATCTTACTTTTAAAGTGTCGTAAAACTCTGTAAAACGAGAGCCTGTAGTGTCTAATGATGCGTCATTCCCAAAGTACAGAAAATCCTCATATTTGGTGCTTGAAGCATTTATTTGAAAGCTAACAGCCTTCGTTATTGTACCTCGCATCCCAATTTCTAAATCGTTAGAGCGACTTGTAGTTCGCATGTCTGATTCGGTTGATGCGTAGTAGAATGGGTTTTGATCAACAATGGAAGCAAACCTGTTTTGTTCTAAGCCTCCATCAAGACGGAAGTAAGGAATGAAAACATCACGAAGAACACGAATAGATGCTTCAACCTTGGGGTAGAATTTGAAAGTTGAACCAGAGCCATTTCTACTTTGCGCATCAGCATCAACCCACAAACCAGCACCAACAGTAACTGTGAGTGGCCCTCTGTAGGATGTAGCAGTAGGAATCAGACTTGCGATAGCAGCATCCGTTCTTAGCGTGTCAGGGTTGTTCAACCCCATTACTAGCCTGTCGAGGTTCATAGAGCCCGCTAACGAGAATCTCTCGTTTCCCACAAATTTTCCCACGTCAAAAGATCCATCGAAATTGTTTTCAACGGTTCCTGTTAAATCTCTCAATTGTGACCAGCCAATCTTAACATCATGATTTAACTTAGTGCTATCCCTATGATGACTCTTAAAAGCCATCTTTGCTCCAAAGCTTAAATAACGCTCGTGCGTGTTCAAAGTTGTATCTGGAGCAAGCGTGTCAGCGATCGCGTTTCCGTAAAAGACAATGTTGTCCCTTGAAACGTTCGCCGTTAAGTCAACACGTTCTTTGCCTATAAATCGACTGAGCCAAACCCCGCCTTTGCTATTTTGGAATCTCTCGTCAACAAAATCAGATGGAGCGTCCGTAGCAAAGTGAGAGGCTTGAAATCCCCATGTTCCTTCTCGGGATCTCAGGTCAGTCATACTCAGCTCGAGTAGGGGAGTGTTGTACAGTCCGTAACCCGCCCGTGCGTATCCGCGATAAAGTCTTGCAAGTGGAGCGTCAACTCTTAACCTTACGGGCTCTAACATAGTCCAAACAGGAGTTACGTTCATTCTCTTAGCAAGTAACCTGTAAGAAAACGCCTTGTCCCCAGATTCTAGTTTCCTTAGTTCAGGCCAACTTTGGAGTTTCAAAGCGTCCTTCACAACCATTTCTCTTTCGCCCACAAAGGTGACGTCCATTTTTAAAGAATCCGAAGATTCTTGTGCGATAGCGACAGAACTTAATAAAGCCGATGTGATTGCGGCCAATGAGAGTGTTTTGAGTGAAATGTTATTCATTGTTTCTCGTCGTTGTCGATTAAAGTGCCAGTTTCGATGAGGTCAGTCCCATTTGGCACTCCTTCTTCGCGTGTTTCGATTTCGAGCATGAGATCGGTACACGCATTTTGTACCCATTCGTCTTTTACGTTTTCTAAGATACTTTCTGCTGTGGCACGAGCTTGGAAAAGATCGTCCGAGCCTATGTAAGTTCGAACAAGGAGCAAGAACCCTTTGAATTTCCATTCATCATAAGAGGAGTAGTCGCTGACAAGGGTAAAGATGTTTTGTTCGGCTTGTTCGTATTCAGCTTTGTCGAATAAAATTTGAGAAATTTTAAACTGAGATTCAGCTCCGACATCTCCACCGAACTTGACTGTTGATTCGAAAAACTCGAGGGCTTGATCAAGCTCGTTAGAGTCGTAATGAATACGACCTAGCCACAATGCAGCTGTTCGCTTAATTGACTCTGGTGTTCCTGGATCGGTGTACACCGAGTTGGCAAATGTGAATGCTTGAGCGGGTTGATCAAGGAGGTAGTAGCATCTCATTTGGCCTATAGAAGACTCTAACTTATTCGATTGAATGCTTGAGATGTCAGCTAGGAGACGGTAGTGATTCAGGGCTCGAGGGTAATCCCCCTCATTCCAAGCTAGAGTAGCCGCAGCAATTGCCGCCGCCTCAGTAAAATCTCCAGGGGGCAGGGCGATTACCTTCTCGTAAGACAGGAGCGCTCCGGTTTTGTCTCCTGCATTTGTTAAGCAAGCCGCTAGGTAGAAATGTGCCTCGTCAAGGTGGTTGCCATTTTCATACTGCCTTAAGTACTCTTCTAAACGAGGGAGAGCTTTTGTGTAGTTTTCCTCAAGAGCAAGTGATACTGCAGCTTCGTAGAGTCGACTTTCGATATCTTCTCCAGTCAATCCCACAGCAGGAGGTAGGTTGTCTAATAAACCCCTCTCAATTAACAAAGGCTCTACGATGTTGTATGCGTCAGCAGCCACAGGGTCATTGCCATAGGTCGTGCGGATTTTATCCCAAGTAGCAAGTACATCTTCTGGTCTGTCTTGTTTTATACCTATAAGACAAAGATCAACAAGTGCTTCTTTTGTTCGTGGATTACGTGGGTGAGCAGAAAGAAGTTCGTTAAGTCGAGTGTTCGCATCGGCTAATTCATCTAACTCGATTAGGGTTCGGGCGCTTTCATACAGAGCGTCAACTACAAAACGAGAGTTGGGGTATTCTTCGAGTAGTCTGTCTAATCCTTGTATTTGTGTGCGGAGAGCATCAGTGTCGTCGCTGAGACTGATAGACATCGCCCTTTGGTATAATATGTAATCTATGTTTACTGCGTGTTTATTTACGAGGCATTTGTCATAGTACGTGACTGCGCGGTCGAATTCTTTCTTTGCGTAAAAGCAGTCAGCAGTTCTAAGCTCAGCATCTAGAACTCTTTTAGGCGCATCTTCCGGATGAGCTTCGAGGTAAGAACGGAATGCTGATAAAGCGTCAGAATATTTCTTGCGCTTAAACAATGCGTATCCTCTGGCGTAATCTGCTGCCGGGTATAAATCGCTCGAGTATCCCCCTGGAGCAGTAGAAAACTGCGAATAAGATGCTGTTGCGTTTGTGTAATCTCTGGAAGCGAAATAACACTCTCCTTGCCAATAAAACGACTCCGCAGCCAATTGAGCGTCGATGGGATATGTGCGAACCTTGTCGAAATACGGAACGGCTGCCTTGTACTTGCCTCTCTGGTAAAGTTCTACTCCGCGATTGTATGCAAGAAGTTGATATGAACTCTGTATAGTAGCGTCTTTGTCCCGAATTTTATCGAGAGCCTCCAGTGCTCTGTCGTAATCTCGACTTACTAAATAAACTTCTATAAGAAATCTGTAAGCTTCATCTCTGCGGACAGAGTTGGGATATTTATCGAGATATCTTTGAAATGCTGTGATAGCGTCATCTAATGGATTGTACGACAATTCGAAGGCGAGTTTAGCGTAACTAAACAAGGCGTCCTCCATGATCTCCATATCGAATTCTTTGGAGGCGGCACGGCCGAAGGCGCTACGGGCTTTGTCCTTTTGGTCTAACTGAATATAACAATCCGCCATGTGATACGTTGCGTTCTGCCCTAGTTTATTGTCTTCGCGAGCCGTTAAAGCCAGAACATCCAACGCATCTCTCCAAGCGCCCATACGATAACGAGTGTAACCCACTTCGTAGGCGAATTCAGGTTTGCGACCAGGCCCCCGAGTTCCTTCCCAAGCCATCTCCAAGTAAGGAGAGGCACTCGTGAAATCTTGGTCTTTGTAAAACGCATTACCTACAAGTCGTGCGATTTCAACTCTTTCCTCATCCTCAAGTCCTGCAGACTCATCGAGGAGGGGAGGTCCGTAAGATTGCAACTCCGTAAATTGCGAACTGGCGTGCAAAGATTGAGCGATGTAAATTGGAACAACGCTCACAAAGTCAGGGTCATCAGCGATATCGTAAAACCCATCCAGTGCCACTTTAGGGTTGTCATTCAAATAAGCAATGTGACTGAAGTAGTAAGTTGCAGCAGAATGGAATGTGCCCTTGCTTTTCATAACATCAAATAAATCGTATCGAGCAGCTTCGAAATTCTCTTTCTCAAAGTAGCTGTGCCCTCTTTTAAACTGGAGTTCCCGCTTCTTGTCAGTGCTAAGCTGTCTTACATCTACTTTGTTGAATGCTTCCGCAGCCTTCTCGTAATGTCGGCGCTTGTAGTGGTGGTCTGCTATCGCGTATAAAGCCTCAAGAACGTAAGGGCTTTCTGGGTATGCCGTGATAAATTCGTCAATCCTGAACTCTGCATCCTTGTGATAGAGGTTTAACGCGCAGATAGATTCTAGGTATACTGCCTCCACGAATCTCTCCGATTTAACATTGGCTTCGAGTTCCATAAAGTCCCCGAAGTTCTTCATTGCTAATGCA
>TARA_B110000091_G_scaffold38007_1_pt1 | contig 10446 bp, 8 predicted proteins | sample TARA_B110000091 | Tara Oceans TARA_B110000091 (sample SAMEA4397278) | marine metagenome | biome: Polar Biome; feature: [DCM] deep chlorophyll maximum layer (ENVO:01000326); material: water (ENVO:00002006), including particulate matter (ENVO:01000060) such as... | depth 35 m
CAAACGTTGGCTTGCATCCAATCGAGGCTGCCCCCTTGTAAGAACCACGATGAGGTCCACTTAAAATATCGACCAACACGGAGTATACTCCAAGTTTAGGTTGGTGCAGTCCTTCCAGAGAGATATTTGCTGTAGGATAACCCAGCTCTCTACCCCTTTGGTCTCCTAAGATAACTTTACCATCAATTCTGTGCCAATGCCCTAACATCTTTGCTGATTCCCGCGTATTTCCAGCGGAAAGCAATTTGCGAATGTTGGTGGAGGATAAAATCTCCCCACTTCCTGACACAATATCAGCAATTCCAACAGTAAAGCCCAGTTCTGCCCCTAACTCTGATAATATTTTGACTGTACCTGCTCTATTTTTTCCAAAACAGAAATCTGCTCCAACAACTACACTTTTGGCACCCAAGCCTTTTGAAATAACTTTTTCTGCAAATTCTCTTGCTGTTAATGAAGCTAACTCTTGATTGAAGGCCAATTGGTATAGTAATTTTATACCTAGCTTTTTTAGTCTATTATTTTTCGTCTCTGTATTCATTAACCGAAAATTCGTGTCTGCAGGTCTAAAAAACTCTCTAGGGTGGGGATTAAAAGTCAAAATTCCCAATGGGCTATCTAGATTCATATTTTTTGCTAACTTTATGATTGATTGGTGACCGAGGTGAACCCCATCGAAATTACCAATCGCAATAGAAGCATTTCTATCACACTCATTAGCTATATTATAGTTTGTAAAAATTTTCATAAAAATTACGTAAACTCGTTAAAGACACTGTGCAAGTCTGTGTATACTTTGATTTGTTTAATTATTGCAGGTTTATTCTTAATTGAGTCTTCCAATTACCCATGTGGGGTTAGATTTTGTAATTTCTAGATATTTATTTAATAATTTCTTGTTTGGGTGGGTTTTAGTTCCTGTTTCAGTTGCTGCAAGTCCACCAGATATGAAAAGAGAGTCTAACTTTTCGTCGATAGCACCTTTTATATCTGTCGAGATTCCATCCCCTATACAAAGAATTTCACTATCTAATACACTGCTATCTAAATCTCTTAGACGAACACGTGCTAGATCATAAATTGGTTTATGTGGCTTTCCAAAATATAAGCTCTTACCCCCCATCTTTGTATATTGGGCAGCAAGTGCTCCGGCACACCACTCTCTCGTATCACCTCTGTCGACTACTATATCAGGATTAGCACAAAGGAGTTTAAGCCCGCTCTCCCTAGCATATTCAAAGTCAGTCAAATTTTCGCTTGGAGAGATCAAAGGATCGAATGGGCCGCAGCATACTATCCCGTCTGCTTCTTTTAGGGGGACCAAGGTTATGTTTTTAAATTGTCCTTCTGAGGTTGGTAAATCGAAGAAATTCATATCATGTGGCTGACCTATAAAGTATACTTTTCTTCCCACGACCCCTGAGAACATTGCATGTCGAGCAGAGTCTCCTGATGTAGCTATTGCGTCCCAGCTGGAAGGTTCAATACCAATTTTTTTTATCTGCTGTTCAACGCTACTGCTGTGTCTTGGTGCGTTGGTTACTAGAATTACTAGGCCTCCACTGGCTCTATAGGTTTGAAGAGCCTGTACGGCCTCCAAAAATGGTTTATATCCGTCGTGCAAACACCCCCAAAGATCTACGAATAGTGCTTTATACTGATTTGAGATTTCTGAGAGATTATTTATTACTTTAGTCATTTTTGTTTAGTTCCCGATACCAGGCCATGAGAATACAACTAGTAAAAAACAATTTTTAGTTTTTATATAAAATGACCCACATACATGGGTCATTTTAATATTCTTTTTTATAACTACCCGATTAGTAAGGGAGCAATGACTAAGCTAACAATTGCCATAACGTTAATTAATATGTTCATTGCTGGTCCAGAAGTATCTTTCATTGGGTCGCCCACTGTATCTCCAACTACAACCGCTTTATGTACATCAGAACCTTTTCCACCAAAGTTTCCCTTTTCAACATACTTTTTAGCATTGTCCCAAGCTCCTCCTGCATTGGCCATCATTAGCGCCATCATTACACAACATATTAAAGCTCCACCAAGCATTCCACCTAGAGCCTTTGGGCCTAGACCAAAACCAATAACAACAGGTGCTAAAACAGCAAGTGCTCCTGGTACTATCATTTTGCGCAGTGCTGCCCTAGTTGCAATATCCACGCATCTTGCAGTATCTGGTTTTGCTGTTCCTTCCAATAAACCTGGGATTTCACGGAACTGTCTGCGAACTTCCTCTATCATTTCAAAGGCTGCATCACCTACAGCTCGCATAGTCATTGAACTTACTAAGAATGGAAATATCCCACCAATAAACATGCCACAAAGTACTAGGGGATCATTTATAGCAAGTACAAAAGTTTCATTACCCATTTCGGCCATTCCAGCAGAGATTTTTTCAATGTACGCACTGATTAGAGCTAAAGCTGCAAGTGCAGCAGCTGAGATTGCAAAGCCCTTACCAATAGCGGCAGTAGTATTACCTACTTCATCTAGGCCATCAGTTATCTTGCGAGTTTCTGGACCCATTTCGGCCATTTCAGCAATACCGCCAGCATTATCTGCAACTGGACCGTACGCGTCGATTGCCATTGTTATACCAACTGTACTTAACATTCCCACAGCAGCCATTCCAACTCCGTACAGACCTGCAAAATAGTCAGCAAAAAATATTATGGCCGCTATTGTTAATACGGGAAGAGCAACAGATTCCATACCTACCGCAAGACCGGAGATCATAACAGTTGCCGGGCCAGTTTCGCCATCTTTCGCAATTTTGCGAACTGGCGCACCCCCAGTATAATACTCCGTTATTAACCCAACAATAATACCTCCGACTGAACCTATAAGTACAGCCATCCAAACTCCATAAGAAACACCAGCATTATCAATTAAAAAATATGCTGCTACGATGAATAGTACAGCTGAACCTATAGTTCCAAACCTTAGTGCTACGTCAGGGCTTTTATTCGAAAATAACTTTACAGAAAGAATACCAACCAAAGAACAAATAAGACCAAGCGAGGATAGAGCTAATGGCATGAATTGTAGAGCACTACGATCACCCCCAAGATTCGCTACGTTTGTTAGTGACATTGATGCTGCCAAAGCAATTGAGGCTATCATTGCTCCGCAATAGCTTTCAAAAATATCTGACCCCATACCTGCAACGTCGCCAACATTATCACCCACGTTATCCGCAATTACTGCTGGATTTCGAGGGTCGTCCTCAGGTATTCCAGCTTCAATTTTACCAACCAGGTCAGCACCTACGTCTGCACTCTTTGTGAATATACCTCCACCGACTCGACTGAATAGCGCTACTGACGAAGCACCCATTGCGAAACCCTCAATAGAGTGAATTGTTTCCATGCTACCTGCCATGAAGTGATAAAGCGTACCTACACCTAAAAGGCCTACAGAAGCTACTGTTAGGCCCATAATTGATCCACCAGAAAAAGCTATGTTTAGGGCGGCGGCGGCGCCTGTGGTATTAGCAGCAACTGCTGTTCTGACATTTGCTCGGGTTGCGGTGTACATCCCGATATACCCGGCGACACCAGAGCAGGCAGCCCCAAGAAAGAATGCAATCGCTGTTCCTGATCCCAAACCAAAATATAAGGCTACTATGACGACCAAACAGAAAACTGCTAATCTTTTATATTCACTTGCCATAAAAACCATAGCGCCAAGATGAATTTCATCGGCAATTTCTTTTACTCGTCCTTCGCCACCAGAGCTTTGAAGAATTTTCATGTAGGTTAAAAAAGCAGCTATCATACCAAGAACGCCTAGGCTTATTGGTAACATTGCAGATGAAAGCATGGATCGAATCCTTTTGTTAAAAAGTTTAGTTTATTATTTGAGAAAACCCACTTTAGAGTTTAAAATCGACGTGCTTATAGCTTTTATGTTTCGTTCTGTAAAGTCATGATTAGTTAGTTAATTATCATATATTTTATTACTGTTATTAATCTGTAATTTGATTAGAAGAGTTCTACTTTAATTTCTATTTTAAATGATTAAGCCGTTCTGATCTTTTATCCTTCTTAATTAGCTTAATTGTGAACGCTATTTGCAAAGAATTACTACTAAATAAAATAATAATTCTACTGAGTCAGCACTTGACACTTCCTAAGGGCATACCTATCTGAAGTCTGTTGGCACTCTTATGGTGAGAGTGCTAAATGTCCAAGTATGGAAATTAATAGAAACTGTGAGCTAAGGAGCTACTAAAATGGCATTAAAACCACTTCATGACCGCGTGCTTGTAAGGCGCGTAGAAAGCGAAGAGAAGACTGCTGGAGGACTTATAATCCCTGACAGTGCAAAAGAAAAACCTGCAGAGGGAGAGATTGTATCTGCTGGTGAAGGTTCTCGCAAAGATAGCGGAGAGCTAATTGAGATGGCAGTATCAGTAGGAGATAAAGTCCTATTTGGTAAATGGTCAGGTACAGAAGTAACGGTTGATGGTGAAGAACTATTAATCATGAAAGAGAGCGATATTTTAGGCATTTTGTCTTAAATCGTATCACCTTATAATTTAATTAGGAGCTTAAAAAATGGCTGCGAAAGAAGTCAAATTTAATACAGATGCACGCGACAGAATGTTGCGAGGCATAAACAAGTTAGCGGATGCCGTAAGGATCACGCTAGGTCCTAAAGGACGAAATGTTGTTTTAGACAAATCATTCGGTGCACCTCGCATTACTAAAGATGGTGTTTCAGTGGCGAAAGAAATCGAGCTTGAAGATAAGTTCGAAAATATGGGTGCACAGATGATTAAGGAAGTTGCCCAACGCACGAACGATGAAGCGGGTGATGGAACTACAACGGCAACAATATTAGCTCAGGCTATTGTTAAAGAGGGACTAAAGTTAGTTGCAGCGGGAATGAATCCGATGGATTTAAAACGTGGCATAGATCTTGCAACGTTGAATGTTGTGGAATCCATAAAGAAAGCGTCTCGTGAAGTAAAAGATAGCGATGAAGTTGCTCAAGTGGGTACAATTTCTGCAAATGGTGAAGCTGACATAGGCCAACAAATTGCTGGTGCAATGCAAAAAGTTGGAAATGAAGGTGTTATCACTGTTGAAGAAAACAAGGGATTGGAAACTGAGACCGATGTGGTCGAGGGAATGCAGTTCGATAGAGGTTACTTAAGTCCATATTTTGTAACTAATCCAGAAAAAATGACTACAGAGTTAGAAGATGTGTACGTTTTACTCTTCGAAAAGAAGTTGTCATCTTTGCAACCTATGGTTCCACTTTTAGAAGCTGTAATCCAGTCTGGAAAACCTTTACTTATCATTGCTGAGGATGTTGAAGGCGAAGCTCTTGCAACTCTTGTAGTTAATAAACTGCGTGGTGGTTTGAAAATTGCAGCAGTGAAAGCTCCTGGGTTTGGAGACCGTCGTAAAGCAATGTTACAAGATATCGCAATCTTGACAGGTGGTCAGGTTATTTCTGAAGATCTGGGTATGAAGTTAGAGTCAGTTACTATAGAGATGCTTGGAAATTCTAAGCGTGTGTCCATCACAAAAGATGAGACGACTATCGTAGACGGTTCTGGTGACAAGGCGGAGATCGAAGCCAGAGTTAGCCAAATTCGTGCGCAAGTTGAAGAGACAACTTCTGACTATGATAAAGAAAAACTTCAGGAAAGAGTTGCTAAATTAGCTGGTGGTGTTGCCATTATTAGAGTGGGCGGCATGACAGAAGTAGAAGTAAAAGAGCGAAAAGATCGTGTTGATGATGCTCTGAATGCAACTCGTGCAGCTGTTCAAGAAGGAATTGTTGTTGGTGGTGGTGTTGCTTTTGTTCAGGCAGCTAAATCTCTTGATGGACTAGAAGGTGACAATGCCGATCAGTCAGCAGGTATTTCTATCGTACGTAAAGCAATTGAAGCACCTTTGAGACAAATCGCTGAAAACGCGGGTGTTGATGGAGCTGTAGTTGCAGGAAAAGTACGAGAGAGTAATGATCTTTCTTTCGGCTTTAATGCTCAAACTGAAGAGTATGGTGATATGTTTGCGTTCGGTGTTATCGACCCTGCAAAAGTTGTGCGTACTGCTTTAGAAGATGCAGCGTCTATTGCTGGTCTACTCATCACTACTGAGGCTATGGTGGCAGATCAGCCTTCCAAAGATTCAGCTGGCGGCGGTGGCGGCGGTATGCCTGACATGGGCGGCATGGGCGGCATGGGCGGCATGGGCGGCATGATGTAACCCATCTCTATATTATGTAATAAATTTAAAGGCCCATTTTAATGGGCCTTTTTATATTTTGGCGCCTCCAACTGTCAGACCACCAATCATTAAAGTTGGCTGACCTACTCCTACTGGAACCCACTGACCCGCTTTTCCACAATTACCGACCCCTGGGTCCAATTTGAGGTCATTTCCTATCGCACGAATATTTTTTAGGGCTGTCGCTCCATCACCTATAATTGTGGCTCCCTGAACTGGGTGAAGTATTTTTCCATTTTCTACTTTGTATGCTTCTGTACAAGAAAAAACAAATTTCCCATTAGTTATATCTACTTGACCGCCTCCAAATCCAACTGCATAGATTCCATTGCGCAATTCAGCTAAAATATCACTAGGGTTGTCTGTACCGGCTAACATATAGGTATTGGTCATTCTTGGCAGAGGAGAATGCGCATAACTTTCCCTTCGGCCATTTCCTGTTGGTAACGAATTCATTAATCGTGCATTTTGTCGATCCTGCATATAGCCAACCAGAACACCATCTTCTATTAATGTATTTTTTCCGCTTGGTGTTCCTTCATCGTCTATTGATAATGAACCGCGCCTATTAGGTATTGTGCCGTCATCCAAGATGGTGACACCACTGGCAGCTATTTTTTGACCCATAAGTTCACAAAAAGCACTTGTTTTCTTTCGATTAAAATCTCCCTCTAAACCGTGCCCTATTGCTTCATGCAGTAGTATTCCCGGCCAACCAGGGCCCAGTACAACATCCATTACACCGGCAGGCGCAGGGCTGGAGTCTAAGTTTACTAGGGCTACTCTTAAAGCTTCTTTGACTAATGGTTTCCAGTGACTAGGGTCTGTTAGTGTGGAGAGATTCTCTCTACCACCGCTGCCGGCCGCCCCAGTTTCGCGGCGACCATTTTGATCAACTATTACTGAGACGCTGAGGCGGATCATTGGTCGACTATCGTTCAAAAGAGGTGAGTCCAGGCGAAGTATGGATATCTCTTGAATTGATGAAGCCAGACTTATTGATACCTGAGCTACGCGCTTGTCAAGTTCACGAGCAAAGGTATTAATCTCTTGCAGAATATCAACTTTATATGAAAAACTGAATTCATTAATGGGATTGTTATTGGAATAAAGTATTTTACCAGTTTTTACTGGGGAGGTAGCTAAATCGCTTTTACCTCCTTTGCCTTGGGTGGCTCTGATCGATGTTTCAGCGGCTCTACGAATTGAGGCTTGAGAGATTTCGTTAGAATGGGCGTAACCAGTTTTTTCCTCTTTGACTACTCTGAGGCCAAAACCCTGTGAACTGCTATAATTAGAGTTTTTAAGCTTATTGTCTTGCAACAAGAAGGACTCGCTCTTTCTACGTTCAAAAAATAGCTCTCCGTCATCAGCACCATGTAAAGCACTCTCTAATATTTTTACTGTTTTATCTTGGTTAAGATAAGTTTTAAAAGGGTTGAAACTATTGCAATTTATTTTAATCATTTGAACTTTCTAAACTGTTCCCTGATATGCCTGCGGCATGGTAGCGCGAGATAAGGTCAGGTGCTTGCCCCTAGAGACTTTATATGCTTTCACCACACTAATATAGCAAGTTTATGGTGTTGCAATGGCGCTTTTTAATTATAGGATTTCAAGAATGAGATTTTTAAAATTTCCTTTATTTTTCACTTTTTTATTTTCTGGAAAAGAAGTGATGTCCCAATCAGTTCAAGACGGTTTGAAAATCATAGGGAGACCTGTAGATAAAGCGTTAGGTTTCCAACCTGCGGTCACTGAAATGGCACGGGACCTTCAATGGCTTGATAATTTTCTTTTAGTAATCGTTACCTTTATTACTGTTTTTGTAACTGGTTTGTTGCTGTACGCCACTGTAAGATTTAGTAAGAAAAACAATCCGGTACCTGCATCATTTACACATAATTCTCCTCTTGAAGTTGCTTGGACATTAATTCCGGTTTTGATTTTAATATTTATTGGAGCTTTTTCAGTCCCGGTTCTCTTTAAGTCTCAAAAGATCCCAGAAGGTGAGATTGTAATAAAGGCTACAGGAAATCAATGGTACTGGAGTTATGAGTATGTAGATCATGAGTTTGAATTTGATAGCTTTATGATTGGTGCAGGAGAAAATAGAATTACCCCTGAAACAGTGTTGGAACTTGTTGCTGCTGGATATTCAAAAGAAGAGTTTTTGTTGGCTACAGACACTGCTTTGGTCATACCTATTAACAAAGTAGTTGTTATTCAGGTAACTGGGGCAGATGTTATCCATGCTTGGAGTATGCCCGCATTTGGTGTGAAACAGGATGGTGTTCCAGGTAGGTTGGCAGAACTTTGGTTTAAAGCAGAACGAGAAGGGATTTATTTTGGTCAGTGTTCAGAACTTTGTGGAAAATCTCACGCCTATATGCCAATTACCGTAAAGGTGGTTAGTCAAGAGAGTTATGAGGCTTGGTTAGATGGGGCTATAGAGGAATATGCTGGATTGCCGAGGCGTACCAACTTAGCGTCAATTGATTGAAGCTAAGTTATATCAATTCCTAGCGTATTTTATAGGAAAAATATGAACGAACTAACACAACAAGTAGATTTAAATGAAGCAGAGTTTGGAGATTACTTCGCGTTATTAAAGCCACGCGTTATGTCATTAGTAGTTTTTACTGCGGCTGTTGGACTTTTTATAGCTCCCGGTTATACGCATCCGTTTATTGCTTTCACCTCTATATTATTTATCGCACTTGGTGGAGGAGCATCAGGTTCTTTAAACATGTGGTTTGATCACGATATAGATGCGGTGATGAAAAGAACTAAAAGCCGTCCAGTACCTAGTGGACGGATAAAACCTGGGGAAGCACTATCCTTTGGTATGTGGTTATCTTTTATTTCGGTGGTAATGTTAGGGCTAGCATCGAATTTTCTTGCTGCAGGGATTTTAGCTTTTACTATTTTTTTCTATGTAGTCATTTATACGATGTGGTTAAAACGATGGACACCTCAAAACATAGTAATTGGTGGAGCAGCCGGTGCTTTCCCACCACTTATCGGATGGGCGGTTGCCACTGGTGGTATTTCACATGAAAGTATAATGATGTTTCTTTTAATTTTTTTATGGACTCCACCGCATTTCTGGGCACTGGCATTATTCATGAATGATGAATATACGGCAGCGGGTGTCCCTATGTTAACTGTTACGCATGGAAAACTTGAAACGCGGAGGAAGATAGTACTATACAGTCTTTTCCTTGCTCCTGTGGCTTTGGGATTATCTTTTACCAGTGTAGGGGGGCTTATATACTTTGTAATAGCAGCTGTATTAAATGCTAGGTTTATTTATGGTGCCTGGGCATTATTAAGGCGTGACGAAGAAATAGCAAATAGTGACAATTATAATCAAGAGCGGAAGTATTTTAAACAATCACTTTCTTACCTTTTTCTACATTTCTTAGCACTGGCCCTTCAATCTATGTGGGTAAAAATTGGTTTAGAGGCTTGGCTTTGAGCTTCCGCCCTATCCATGACTTACACCGCCGCCGCTTGGGTAGAAACATCGGGTTAGGTCTGGTTTTAGTTGCTCTTGTATCCATTGTATTTGGTTTAACAATTGTCAAAGTATCAAATGGCGGTAACATTGAAGCGTTTGATCATGTTGCGCGCCCAGCTTTAGTGCCTAAGGGTGAAGAATAAAAATGGAGTTAGCACAAAGAAATAAGAAAATGTTGTCTGGGTTGTCTGCTATTGTTTTGATAATGACAGGTCTCGCTTTTGCATCTGTTCCTTTCTACGATTGGTTTTGCCGTGTGACTGGTTTTGCTGGAACTACTCTTACTGCTGACACTGGATCCACTATAATTATTGATAGAGAAATAAAAATTAGATTCGATGGATCTGTAGACAGAGCACTCGCATGGGAATTCAAGCCAGTTCAAAAAGAAATGAAGTTAAAAATTGGTGAGATGGGGTTAGCTTTTTATGAGGCCTACAATCCTACTTCTGAGCCTATAATGGGTACTGCAAGTTATAATGTCTTCCCATTTGCGGCAGGCTCATTTTTCACAAAAATTGATTGTTTTTGTTTTGAGGAACAACTTCTTGCACCTGGAGAACGAGTTCAAATGCCAGTGAGCTTTTACATTGATCCTGATATTGAAAATGACATGGATGGGAAGTTTATTAACCAGATAACACTCAGCTATACTTTTTA
>TARA_B110000091_G_C13821638_1_pt1 | contig 10390 bp, 7 predicted proteins | sample TARA_B110000091 | Tara Oceans TARA_B110000091 (sample SAMEA4397278) | marine metagenome | biome: Polar Biome; feature: [DCM] deep chlorophyll maximum layer (ENVO:01000326); material: water (ENVO:00002006), including particulate matter (ENVO:01000060) such as... | depth 35 m
ATTGCGAGGCCATTACTGATGAATCAATAATCGTATCGCACAGTGGCACCAACGGTTTTTGGCGCTGCCAGGAAGTACAGGGTATTACCGGAGTAGATCTGGGGGCTCGTCGTTGACGTAGCATAGTCATCACCGGTCAGGTTTTTACCCCAGATCGATAGATTCCAGTTATCATTGCGCCAGCCAAGTTTTGCATTAAGGAGCTTGCGGTCATTAAAGTCCTTAGCCTCAAGATTCTTCGAGTCCACTGCACTGGTTGCGTGCTCGTCCATATACATATAGTCACCGCGCAAATACAAGGTGCCATCAGCTACCGGGAACACCAATGTCGCAGCAAGGTTAGCGGTGTAATCTGCCGTATAGGCAAGCTTATCACCCTCTCTATCGCCACCAGTGATTTCGTATTTATCCATGTACAACAAACCGGCTGACAAGGTTAAGTTGGGCAAAGGCAATGCATCAATGTGCAGATCCAGACCAGAGACTTCTACCTCACCCTCATTACCTACGATGGTTCCAGGACCATTGGGGTTCGCCTGCTGGATCTGGAAGTCATCAATTTTTGTCAAGAAAGCGGCGGCATTCACACGCAGGCGTGAATCTAGCAGAGTGGATTTCAAGCCCAACTCGTAACTCTGCGTTGTTTCATCATCAAACTCGCGCTGATCTACCGTTCCGTTAACGCCGTTGAAATTACCGGACTTGCTACCCGTAGACACGCTAGCGTAAACCATACTTTCTTCATCAATGTCATAGGCAGCTTTGAGCAACCAGTCAACATTGTTACTGGAGCGATCCAGTTTGGCATCAATAGGTGTGTTGGATAAGTCGACAAAGGTGTTTCCTACTGCTGGAGCAAGCGCTCCGGCTAATGACCTTAGCGGTGGAGGAGACGGAATGGCGACTAGCGAACTCAGCCCTCCAGCTGTGGTGAAATTCTCAGTCAGCAGTGCAGCCTCTCGCTCTTCTTCGGTCCAGCGTATACCGGCGGTCAGATTCCAGCGCTCGCTAAGATTCCAGGTGGCCTGACTAAACAGCGCCAAGGTATCGTTGTCCCAAACACTTTGCCCCGTAATGCTATCTCCAGGCTGCACATAAGCGGATCCTATTGTCGGAACAAATCCCGCCAAGGCCGGATTAATGCCCACAATAAGTGGACGGAGGAAGACCGTACCCAAAACCGAACCAATATCATCGCCATAGGTGAACGCATCCCCCGCTTCGCCCCGCTGTGTGGTTTGCTGATAGTAGAACAGACCTAGCTGATACTCGATGTTTTCCCCAACCGTAGAATCCAGGCGAAACTCTTGAGAAATACTGTCTCCCGAGAAGTTCTGGCTGCCACTAAGAATATCCAGTTGAGACGCATCAAGCTCGGATTCTTGAATATAACTGTAGTCATTCCAGGCCGTGATGGAGCTCATTTCGCCCCAACCAAGGTCATACTCAACCTTGAGGGACAGCGTATCGGATTTCAGATTGAATTCTGTGTCGTAGTCATTTGCCACTTCATAATCGAAAGGATCATTTAGTCCCTGAGGCAATCCCTGTGTGGCCAATTCAGCCTGGACTTGCTCACTCAATACCACTTCGGCCGCACAGCAGCTAGTGTCACGCCCCACATGAGAACCACTTAGCATCAGGCTCAGGTTTTCTGAAGGCTCCCACAACAACTTACCTTGAATGTTCCAGTCATCGGCATCATTAAGGTCATTGCCGGCCGTATTCTCTATATAACCATCGTGCTGATGGATATTACCCGACAGGCGGTAGGCAACCGTATCGCTCAGAGGGGCTGAAGCGGACACGGTGACTCGGCGCATATCGTAATCACCCAATGAGGTCTCTATATAACCTTCAAATTCCTCGAGATTGGGCCCCTTGGTGGTGACACTGATGGCGCCGGCATTGGTGTTCTTACCGTACAAGGTACCCTGTGGCCCCTGTAACACTTCGATACGTTCAATATCGGCGAGATCCGACATCCCCAGGCCCGAGCGGCCGAGGAATACACCGTCGACAAAAATTCCCACCGAAGGCTCCAGCGCGGGATCATTTTGTGCAGTACCAATGCCGCGAATAGCGAATCGGCTATTAAAAGGGGTATTATTACTCGTCACGTGCAGGCTAGGCGTCATCACGGCCAGATCATTGGCGTTATTCATGCCTGCCTCCTGAATATCATCCGCGGAAAATGCCTGGACCGCTATCGGAACATCCTGCAGGTTCTCGGACTTCTTCTGGGCGGTAACGACGATTTCTTCTAAGGCAACATCCTGAGCGATAGCACCGGCACCATAAATCGCTAAAGCCAGGGCGGACACGAGTGGTGCGACCATTAGATTACAGCTCGATTTTTGCTTCATGATTAGGTCTCCAAATTTATTATTGTGTGTTCTTGAGTGACTCATAATTCAAATTCGGCTGTTTTCAGTAAAGCTTGTCAATTACGTAAAACTATCAATACTGTTCTTTGCTGTTGATACAAAGCCATCAAAGAAATATTTATCTCTCCCCGCGCTCGAGTATAGCGAGCCGCCTGACAACACAAATATCATATTCGGACGAAATTCTAGATCGTTTACCAGTAAACGAAGCTCGTGCATATATCTTCACATTGACCAAGTACAGACTGACCACTCTCCGAAAGTCCTAAAATGATACTCGCTATCTTGAAGTAAGCCTTATAGTAAGCGCAGTAAAAATCCTTGACCTCAACGAACGACATATCTGTCGAGGCATAAAGGTCAGTGACCGAGGAAGATCCATAGCGCCCACCATAGACTTCACTTACGACTTAAACTACAAAAACCCCACGAACTGGAGTTCCCTTAAAACCATGGACATTTCCTTGTGGCCCCTTCTGCTTTTGATGCTATTTCTGTTATTAACACTGCATTGTTACCGCCGACACTGGGCCAAACGGGACCTGCCACAAACCGATACCTGTAAATTTTCGGGGCAGCTGATGAAGGTTAAAAAGACCTACATTGGCTATCGGTCTGCCCACGCTAGTTGCCATCGCACCATAATCTGTTTTCCAGGCTTCATGGAAGACATACGCTATTTTCAGGAACTGTATCAAGACGACAATGTAGAACTTATTTTAGTGAATAATGCCAACTATCACTGCCCTTTTCTGGGAGTAAAAGATACCGTTGATGTCACTGAATTGGCGTGGCCCGAAAACCCCTATCAATTAGGGACAATCGAATACGATGCCTTCTATGTGGGTTTGGTACTGGAGCACCTTGCTACGGGCAGCAACATTACTCTGCACGGTCACTCCCGCGGTGGTGCCGTTGTTTTGGAAACCGGCCGGCAATACCCGAAATTAACAAACTCGACAACACGCTCTGTGAGCGCGATATTGGAAGCACCCGTGTTGCCCCAAGCGCGCATGGCAGGCAAAGGCTCAGATGCTCTTCCGCACGGATTGGCCTGCTATTTTTTACCCCTTCTACTAGGGTGGCTACGCAACAGCAGTGAAGAACGCCGTATCAAACGAATAATGGTGGGCCCGGTCACACCGTTAAAACACCAGCTTTTACTCAGTGTTGCCAACAATCCACGTACTTACGCCACGTGCGTCACTAACCTGCGCTCTATTATTGCTTGGCAGCGCACAACACCGATTGAAGCCTATAACAACTTCTCAGCGTTGACCGTAATCATGGGCGAGCACGACCATGTGCTATGCAATCACAGCATGCTGGCGAGCACAGAAAAGGGACAAGCAGTGAATAAAGGCGTGTCCATCGTAAAAACCGAGCGCACAAACCATTTCATTAGTCTTGAACGACCTGAAGTGATGCGAGCTTATTATTCTCAAATAACAAGTTAAATAATTAGAACACCAGTATGCGACACTTTTTAAAATATACACCCCCGCTGCCAGGCATTATTTTTTTGTTTTTAGGTTTTTACTGGTTGACCGATCCTGGAGCCGCAGCACAATTATCAGGCACGACGCTGTTGGATGGTATAGGCCGCAGCAGTCAGATTGGCTATATGACGGCATACTTTATGGGAGGGTGTATCATGGTTTTTGTCGGCGTCATTACCAAACAACCTATGTTACTGCAGGCCGCCGCAATGATCATCGCACTGACTGTAGTGTTTCGTGTAATCGCATGGCTGTTTTACGACGTTGAACTCGCGACACAACTAACAGTTACAGAAATTATTTTCACTACCACATTGCTCTTTAGAGCATCCAGAATGCCTCGAAATATCGGAGATGACAATAAATCAGAGCAGGCACAACAACCTGCTGAACTATAAGAAACAGGATTCATCAATGAGTACCAATCACTTTTCAGTAACCGCTGTTAGACGAACCATCACGTTAAGCGGTCTGCTTCTGGGCTCCCTCATAAATTTTTCCAACCACGCCGCTGCAGAAGCCGGTATTGATGAAAGACCCAATATAGTGGTTATCCTTGCCGATGATTTAGGCTACTCGGACATAGGTTCCTATGGCAGTGAAATTAGCACGCCCAACTTAGATCAACTGGCACGGGACGGGCTGCGCTTCAGTAATTTTCATACGACGGCTAGCTGCGCCCCGACTCGCGCCATGTTGTTAACCGGCGTCGATAGCCACCGTACAGGTGTGGCAAATATCAAAGAAGCGCTAACACCAGAACAGGCTCACTCGCCGTTTTATCGTGGTTCACTCAATCACAATGTCGTCACGGTTGCCACCCTGTTGAGAGATGCCGGATACAATACCTCTATGGCCGGAAAGTGGCACCTGGGGTATGAAAATGAATCATTGCTACCGATAAACCGTGGCTTTGAGAAAACGATCACCATGCCTTTTTCTGGAGGCGACAACTGGACTCAGCAATCTTACGTTCCACACTATGAAAAAACGCTATGGTTTGAAAACGGTAAAGAAATTAACGTGCCTGAAGACTTTTATTCTTCTAAATTCATCGTCGATAAAACCATGGAGCAGCTAGAAAATAATCTGCACACGAATGAAAAGGACAGAAAACCCTTTTTTTCTTACGTATCCTTTCAAGCAGTACACATACCGATACAAGCCCCTAAAGCATTCACTGAAAAATATATTGGAAGCTATAAAGATGGCTGGCATGTTCTGCGTAAAAATCGCCAAAAAGCCGTTAAAAATCTGGGGCTTTTATCCGCTAGCGCCCCCATGAAGCGCATGCCATCAACGACCGACTGGGATGAACTATCAGAAGAAGAAAAACGTTTCAATGATAAGCGAATGGCCGTATATGCTGGCATGGTCGATGCCATGGATCATCATATTGGCCGTCTCATACAATACCTAAAAGACTCAGGCCAATACGACAACACCATCATTATGTTCACCTCCGATAACGGCCCGGCAGCAGCTGAAGTGCCCCCGCTTTGGTTTAAAATGCTAGGCTACAATAATGACTACAACACACTGGGCGAGCGTTATAGTTACAACACACTTGGAATCAGTTTCGGCAGCGCGGCAGCTTCACCTTTAGGTCACTATAAATTCCATTCTGGCGAAGGCGGCATGCGCGTCCCCTTAATTGTCAGTGGCGCACAGCTTGCCGACTCTCACCGGGGAAACATCAGCCACAGCAAAGCCTTTGTAAAGGATCTGGCGCCGACGATTCTTGCTCTGGCAGGCACCCAGCATCCCGGCACGCAATACCAGGGCAGGCCAATCGAGGCCAGTACGGGTAAAAACCTACTACCAATTTTCAAAGCAAGCACCGACTCTGTCTACACAGATGAAGACATTATCGCTTATGAAATTGGCGGTAACGCAGCACTCATCAAAGGTGACTATAAAATCACCCTAAATCGAGGCGGCACAAACGATGATCGCTGGCACCTTTATAACATCACACAAGATCCAGGGGAGACTGAAAGGCTAGAAACTATCGAACCAGCTGTATTTTCAGAGCTGCTCTCCGAATATGAAACCTACGCCAGAGAAAATGGTGTCATACCAACACCACCCAACTATCATCAACCGATTCAAATTCTAAAAAATGGTCTTAAAGCCAAATTGGTAAATAGTATGAATACTCCGATTGGAATATTTATCGTTTTAATTATAGCTGTAATCGTCATTGTCCCGATCGCTCGAAAGACTATCAGTAAGTAAAGATGTGCAGTTAATAAAAGACACCTCACTCAGTCAGCCAAGCCTTGGCTGAATATGATACATACGAAGGTGAGCTGATATAGTAATTTATTGACATGAGATATTCCCACCCACCCTATCATCCTTTCACCCATTAAGGTGTTCTGAAAGAGACAAAAGCTATGAACTTTATAACCGACCCCCGATTTAATTTCGCTCGCCAGCAAATAAACGCAGTTAATGAAGAAGGCTATACTTCAGTGCTCGATGTATTTCAAAGAGCCTGTACTGAATTCGCTGACGATATTGCATTTACCTGCATGGGGCAGGACATCAAGTTTCGTGAAATTGACAATATGTCTGCAAAATTCGCCGCCTACCTGCGAAACGATGGTGGCTTGGAGCATGGTGATCGGGTGGCTATTCAACTAACTAACCTTATTCAATATCCCGTAGCGGCATGGGGCATTCTGCGCGCGGGTCTGGTGCTGGTAAACACCAACCCCATGTATACCGAAAGAGAGTTGCGTCACCAATTTCAGGACAGCGGTGCTAGGGCGTTAATCATACTGAGTGACTTTGTTGCTGCGGCGGAAAAAGTGATCCCCGATACAGATATTAAACTAGTCGTCTCCACCAATGTCTTGGATATGATAGAGGCGCAGCCGGCTGCTGAATACAAACTGGAAAAATCCGTACGGGTAGTGACCTTACCCAGCGCTATCTCCCTTGGTGAAGGTAAAAAACTGCCACAAATTCGCCCCACCCTGAACGATCTGGCCGTACTGCAATACACCGGCGGCACTACAGGCGTTGCCAAGGGCGCAATGCTTAGTCATGGCAATATCATTGGCAGCGTAGCACAGAGTAAAAAACACTTTGCAGAAGCCAACACAACCAATAGCGGCCTGCTCATTGCGCCACTGCCGATTTACCATATCTTCGGATTTTGTGTCTATCTCTGTTCCAACTTTGCCTCCGGAGGTAGGTCTGTACTGATTCCCGACCCGCGTAATCTCGATGGATTACTCGATGTTATGATAGCCTTTCCGTTCACCGGCTTTGCGAGCGTTAACTCTATGCTTGTCGGGTTAATGAACAACAAAAAGTTTGATCAAGTAGACTGGTCACATCTGCAATGGACTGGTGTCGGCGGCGCTGCTCTGGTACCGGACGTTGCCGAACAATGGGAACGCCGGACTAACACCAAATTGATTGAGGGTTACGGCCTTTCCGAAACTACCGGCAATTTAACTCTGAATATGCCCTCAACACGTCGTATTGGCACCGTGGGTAAACCAATGGGCTTTCAGGAAATAAAACTGGTAAACGATGCAGGCCAGCAAGTGGCAGAAGGCGAAGAAGGTGAAGTATGGGTTCGTGGGCTTCAAGTGATGATGGGTTATTGGGAGCGCCCTGAAGCCACAAACGAAGCGGTCGACCCCGAAGGTTTTTTTAAAACCGGTGATGTTGCAGTAAAGCTGGATGACGGTTTCTATAAAATCGTTGACCGGATCAAAGATATGATTCTGGTGTCTGGCTTTAATGTGTACCCCAACGAAATCGAAAACGTTATTACCAGTCATCCTGATGTACTGGAATGCGCTGTGGTGGGCGTTAAGAATGACAAAACAGGGGAAGCGGTAAAAGCGGTAGTCGTGCGCAGTAATAGCGATTTAACGGAAGCCGAGCTTACAGCGTTTTGCCGTGAAGGTCTTACCCCATACAAGGTACCAAAGCTTATTGAATTTCGTGAAGACCTGCCCAAGTCCACCGTCGGTAAAATTTTACGCCGCGAGTTGCGTTAGATCACAGCAAAGGATTGGGCCTGTTTACAAAGCTCAATCCTGGCCGTTATTGCGGGTCAATAAATCCAGGTTTAATGCATTCATCTTGTCCGGACGATTCAAGGTAACCCTGGCTATCCCCTGTTCAACTTGATAGTCAATCACACTACTCATCGTTAACACCAAGACCTGCAGCCGTCTTGCCATATAGGGTTGTTTTAAGGGCCTTGAAAATACCGCGCTTCTTTTCAGCCAGATCACTCATCATCTCTAGGGCGGTAGGAATCAAATCCTCTTCACTGCAAACCTCATCGATAATATTGACTGCCAAACCTTCAGCGCTGGTATAACGTTTACCAGTTAGCACGGCATCACGGCAGACAGAGGCGCTCAGTTTATCTTTAGCCATCGCCATCTCAGCGGCGCCAATAGGTACACCAACATCCACTTCGCTAAAGCAGAACCAACCTCTGTCGTTACGCATGACCCGGTAATCGCAGGCCAACGTCAGAAAGGCTCCTGCGGCAAATGCATGACCGTTAATAGCGGCAACGGTAGGCATTTTAAAATTCATCAGCCGGCCAAATAACTTCTTGAGTGCTTTATTAAAAACTTCAATTTTTTCAGGAGCATATTGCATCACTACTGGCACGTTAAGGCCTACCGAAAATGCCTTACCCGAACCCGTAATAACCAGCGCACCAGGCCCATCTCCTACAACAGCTTCCACACTGTCGAGCGCTTCATGCATGGCTGCCACCAGTTTCTCATCAACGGCATTACCCTCGGGGGCATTGATGGCTAAAATATGGATATTCCCCTGATGGGATAACTGAATCATAAACTCGTTCTCACTATATACTGTATAAATACATTCACGTTAGATAAACAACTCGCCTTCAACTTTCACTATCAGGGTGCCTCGAATTAACCTAAGCGCCCTTTCGACTCATGCAGAGAAGGCTTCGTAAACCAAACCGAACTCTTCAAGAAACTACAGGAACCAGACCGTTTTCAAAACGGCAGGAGTAGTCGTTCGAAGAAACTTCTAGCCCTCGGTTCCGATTGCCGCTTCAGCAGCGGCAATCGGATGTTTTCAATTCACACTATCGTCACTGCTATTTGATGCGCTATACCAGATCGGCGAAGACCAAGCGCGCTCTTGAATAGTTGCCGGCACACGAGGGTCAGGTTCACGACCCAAGCGAATCGCATCGTATGTTGACCAGCGACAGGTCGGATTCATAAGCACACGAACATAGTAGAAAGCGCCCTGCCCCGCATCATAGGCGGGATCATGCCATACAGTTTTCAATTCGTTAGCACCGCCCCCTTCAAAACTACACGACGCCAGATCAACCGTGGAACCATTATCCGTGCAGCGCCCTGTAGTCGGGTTTACCGCTACATCACCGGCACAGGCAATATCGACAACTTTCTCGTGGGTTTCTCCGTGCTCATCAATCCACCCTTTCACCATTTGCACCCGCTGCAAGGGGGCATCCATCGGATCGCGAGCAGCCCAGACGAAAAAGCCCGGAGAAGATGGGGAGACACGGTCAGCACGCAATACCCCCCCCATGGGAACAGCACTGTTAGCTAATTGCTCAATCGCATTGTGTTGTGCTTTGAGCGTCTCATCGATATCCCAGCCCGCGTAAAAACGCAGCGCCATACGAGGGCCTGACGTCGCATAGGTTTCACGCCGCTGCATGCCTGAAAATATCGCATCGCGCGTGTTCTCCTCCGCCCATACAGCGGCAAGGCCACCGGAACCATGACCGGCTAGTCGCTGCGATTTGAAGGGTATATCATCCTCCACACGCAGACGCCTCAGTGCAGGAGAAGTTACCGCACCGACTTTGCCGGTGAAGTCCCACTCTTCGGCGTCACCCGGGTTCCCGTTATGTCCGTCGGTGGCTGCGATGAAGCCGAAGGCCATCGGGTTAAAGCCCATTTCACGCTCCAACTCCATGCCGATCTTCAAGCCCTGACGCGCGAAGGACGATTTCAAGGCGCAACCGGTTTCTTCTCCTGTTTCACAGGGCTTCAGAACCTGCTCGAAGGCACACTCTTCATCTGTCGCACCCACACCCAGTGCGCATTCGGACGCCCCTTTCACCTGATACATCTCAGCAAGCGGTTCACGCTTCATGCGCAGGCGCCAGTCATCTTCACTGTAAGTACCCCCATCCCAGGTATGTCGACTGTAAAAGAGCCCCCAGCCTTTGTTCATATTGTGGGGAATGGTCAGAAAGTCGCAGTCTTCGGTACAGGACGCTTCCAAGCCTCGCCATAAATCGATTGCGTTAGTGACGTCCAAAGCGGAAATGGCATATGGTGGAAGATTTTCGCCATTGAAAATTACGTTTCGGTGGTGCTTACCTGAGCGTTCGAGAGGCGGCGAGTATTCATAGGCCGCAAAGGTGGTAAATAGACCTGGCTCATTGTGGCGATCGGCGAGCTCAATATAGCGCGCCCAATCCGACTGGGCGTCTTT
>TARA_B110000091_G_scaffold133648_1_pt1 | contig 10370 bp, 13 predicted proteins | sample TARA_B110000091 | Tara Oceans TARA_B110000091 (sample SAMEA4397278) | marine metagenome | biome: Polar Biome; feature: [DCM] deep chlorophyll maximum layer (ENVO:01000326); material: water (ENVO:00002006), including particulate matter (ENVO:01000060) such as... | depth 35 m
ATGGAAGTGCAGGTATCATGGGGGTTTCAGGAGGGTTCCTGAGGAATGATGGTGCGGACGGAGCGCAATCTCTCAAGTCCGATTCCTAAAGGAAGAGCCAGAAGCCCCTACGTACAAGCAAGTTCAACTATATCAATGGCTCTCAGCCTAATCAAGAGGATCATTATGGTCTACACCTGTGGTTCACAGTTAAGCAAGCCATGCATTGCACCCTTCAATGGTTTTGGTGTTTGGCTTACTTTATTTGTATTGATAACAGACACGCTCAGGTCCCATAGCCTCCACAAACCACCTCAACTCCAGTGATAACTCCATGACCTCACACACGGCAAGACTTCTAACCGTCAACACCTTCAGCGTGTTCTAGTGGGCAGCACAGAGGCTGCTTAAGCTCTAAGCGTCAGATAGCCCAGTAGGAATCGAGAGAGGGGTTTATTAAAAATGCATCTAACCTATTGATAAAACTAGAGATTGTGATGGATTATATGAGGGTCTACAAGCTCCCTAAAACTATGATTTATATCCTCAATACACTGGCTAGGTTTGTATTGTAGCGTCCCTTAGGATGCCTGTATGGAGGACTCAGACACACTTCTGATGGTGGTTATTCCGTGTCTAACCTTTGGTATCTGCTGAGCTAGATACTGAGCAAAGGGGGGGTGCTGAAGTTATTCGAGTACCCATATAGCCGAGTGTAACTGATGTGTTGTTGAGATAGAAAGTAGTAGTTTACCCATGCGATGTATAAGGTCAAACTCCATCTGATGTGTGAGGGAGGGTTTAACCAGTTTTATTTAGACTAGCCTTATCCAAACTAACAACAAGCCACTATCTCATGAAAAAGGTTTGAGACAGACAACAGATGATACACTCCCAATGATAACGAAAGACCGCTAACTGGCTAGGCCCTCTTGCTCGCTTGTTTGAATCATTTACAAGTTCATCTAATAAGTTTGCGGTACAAGACCCATCATAGTCTCATCTTCAGCAAGTTTTTTTAGTTCTGGGTCGTTCTGTAGTTTTTTGGAGGCATGTTGAAGCGCACCGCCCCATTGATTTATAGCCTCAATCACCACTTCTCGGTCAGCCTTGAGAGAGTCGGAGGCATGTAAAAGCGCATACCCATGGTTCTTAACAGCCTCAATCACCACTTCTCGGTCAGCCTTGAGAGAGTCGGAGGCAGCTGCAAGCTCATTGCCGCCACTCTTGACGGCCTCAATTACTACTTCACGGTCAGCCTTAAAAGAGTCATCGGCATTTTCAAGCGCTCCCGCCTTCTTAACAGCTTCAAGCACCACTTCTCGGTCGGCCTTGAGAGTGTCGGAGGCATATTCAAGCGCATAGCCGCTCTCCCTGACAGCCTCAATTACTACTTCACGGTCAGCCTTGAGAGTTTCGGAGGCGTATTCAAGCGCATCGCCCTCTTGCTTAACAGCCTCAATCACCACTTCTCGGTCAGCCTTGAGAGAGTCTGAGGCATATTTAAGCGCATTGCCGTCATTCTTGACGGCCTCAATTACTACTTCACGGTCAGCCTTGAGAGTTTCAGAGGCATATTGAAGGCCACGGGCATAACTCTTAACAGCTTCAAGCACCACTTCGCGGTCGGCCTTGAGAGTTTCGGAGGCATATTCAAGCGCATAGCCGGTCTCCCTGACAGCCTTAATCACCACTTCTCGGTCAGCCTTAAGAGAGTCGGAGGCATATTTAAGCGCATTGCCGTCATTCTTGACGGCCTCAATTATTACTTCACGGTCAGCCTTGAGAGAGTCTGAGGCATATTGAAGCGCAAGGCCCCATTGATTTATAGCCTCAAGCACCACCTCGCGGTCAGCCTTGAGAGATTCGGAGGCATATTCAAGCGCATCGTCATCAATCTTAATAGCCTCAAGCATCTCTTCACGATCAGTAATTATTTTATTGTCTGTCATCAGTTTCTCCTAAAGTCCAAAATTACAGATAAGTCATAAAGTATTCATTTTTACATTTCTTATATACATCAGTTTCAATAAACTCATTAACAGCATTTTCACTTATTGCAATTGCATCAGTGGTTATTGGCATAATAAGACCTCTTTTTTATTTTAATATTTATCAAAAATCACCTGGCGAAATGTCTCCCATACCATCAGGAAAATCTGGAACAAATATCGCTAATAATTCTAAGGCATCATTCATCTCTTCATAAACCGGTTCCATTTCTTCGTCGTAAGCAAGTTGTTCATCATCCGTTGGTTCCTTTTCATCTTCATCATTGTCCCACGCCTCTTGTTCCCAAGGAGTAGGTTCATTAGATTCGGCGTGCAAGTCAGCGGCTGATTCAATTGATCGCATAATAGTAGCCACCAAATCACAAGGGTCTTTCTCGCTGTATTTATCAAACGCTCTGCCGTCATAGGTCAGGTCAAAACTTTCATCGGTGCAGTAATAAAACATTCTGTTCTTTCTACCTATACCAACTGACAACAAACGATTTTTATCTGCATCGTAAATGCCAATGTTAGGTTCGTGCCCACTATCGAACATCGTTTCATACCAATTGGATTCCTTCGGTAATACTGAGTCAAGGAAGTTTTTTACTTGATTGAATCTCTCTTTGGAATCACTGCCGTATTGATGATAAGAAAAAGTAAATAAATTTCCTTTGTTCACAGTATCTTCATCACTGTAATGACCGTCATCATGGAGGGCTTCGTTATCGTATAAATCGTTTATGTAACCTTTTTCTTTCAATTCGTTCAATGACATATAGTTTCTCCATATAAAAAGCCCCCTCGAAGCTTCACCCGAAATTGAAGTTTCCTGGGAAATAATTATTTGTCATGACTGGGTTGATTTTTGTTCACTTTGATGTGACCATTATATAATCATAGGATGATACTAGCAGGATCGCAATTAAATAGTAGTTACAACAACTATATCGGATAATAGTCGTCTTTCGTATGTGCTATTTTGTTTTGAAACAAAAAATTCTATAACATCTCTCACTCTCTTCACTTCAACAACGTATTTACTTAAATACAGTAAAATAAAAAAGGGATCTTATTATGCCAATAACCACTGATGCAGTTGCCGTAAGTAAAAAGGCAGTTAATAAGTTCATTGAAACTGATGAATATAGGAAATATAAAAAGGCTGATTTGATATTTGCTGAATTCTTAAGTGATGATGGTGGAAAGCTCTTTCTATTCGAGCCTAATCGAGTTTTCCAAGTAAATGAAAATGAAATCGATGAGGAAGAATTTATATGGGTTTCCATTGATGATGAAGATAACATGGAAGTTATGGGCTGTTGGCAAGAATCACCTTTTTTTAATTTTGATATTTCAACTCAAATGAGTATTATTGTTGATGATAAAAGCAAAGTAGAAAACTTAATTGAGTCATTTGATTACTCTGAAGATGAAGATGATGAAGAGATAAATTTCTTCAAAGATACTGGCTTTGATTGTTCTAATAGCACAAAAACTACGTTTATTGGGGTATTTGAACCAGACCTAAAGGCGCTGATTAAATATAAAAGCATAATTGAAGATATTACAGAAGATCTAAAGCAGTTAGGTGATGAAGTTTTCGCAAGCAGCACTTTTGATACTTATAATTATGAATTAATTGAAACTCTTGCTGAAAAAGAAACCAAGAAAGCAGGCTCAGGATTTGATGTTGGAATTACTGGGTTTAGTAGTTCAGTTGTATTAAACAAGGCAGCACTACTTATTAAAAAAACGACCGGAATGGGGTTGAAAGAAACGAAAGAGTTATTAGCTAAATATGCCCGTTTTCCTGGGTTCTATGATGATCATTTCCTTTCGATCCAAAGAAATATTGTTAAATCAGATGCTACAGATTTTAAAGCCAAGCTTGAAGAGACTGGCGTGCAGGTTAAGATTGTGGCTTCAAAAAAGGCGACCGAACCCTATATAAACGTAGAAGTTGATGAACTCATAAGCCATCCTTCTATTAATGCCTACGGCTTTTCTGGGTCTGGGGCCAATGGATGGAATGGTGAATTGGAACTGGACAAAAAAGGAGTGAGTCTGGTTAGTCTAAAATCGTAACTGCAAACAAGTTTTCTGCTTTTTCGTAAACCTTCTTAGCTCATTCCTTATCATCAGCTTCAACTATATTGTCAGCAAGACTTCTAAAGCCATAACTGTCTTCAGCATTTTGTGTTCTTCTTTAAATTCTTTAATTTGATCATTAGTAAGAGTACTTTCTGATGTTTTATCAACATTCTCTTTACCAGATATTGATTTATCGATAATCTTTCGATGTTCTTTATAGTCATCGGTTGCATATTCCCACTCTGCTGGAGTCATTATTCTTGTAGGTAGTTTATTAATGATAGCCTTTTGACGTTTACGTGTATTTTGATTGCTCATTCTTTTCTCGTCCTTCTCATGATGCTGGTTAGCTATACCCGGTAGGTGACGAAAGAAACAAAGAACCTCTCTCAAACTAAAGACGCTACAGACTACATGGGCTTCACGTTCAGCATATTCATAAACTGACTTTTTAGTATTTTACGGCGAGCCTCAACAAAGCTTAGGAAGTCTTCAAAAGCTATAGAATCAGTGGTATTGATATAATGCTGCATTAAAAAACTATTTCTATCGGATTGTGATGGATAACACAGCAATAGCCATTCACTAAATGTCTTATCACTCTTTTCAATATTTTGAGTCGCTTGCAGGAGCTGCAAATTGGGTAAACCATTACAAGAGTCAATAAATGTCTCGCACTGCTCTTCGGATAAGCCAAGTGTGCGCAGATATCTTTTGCTGAAAAAAGACTGAGGATGGATGTGATCTTGATGATATTTGAAATTATAATTAAGCCCTGAATATAAAAGCGTGAGTGCGCAATAAGTTTTAGGCTTTCCATATTGGAGATCTAACAAGCTTTCAATATCGTCTTCACTGAAGCTAATTGACTTGCGGCCACCTCGGTAGTGGGCGATGGTTTCTTGTAATGGAAACTTACCCAAATTGGCTTTAATTAACTCGCGCATTTTGGGGTATATATTGTCAGGTTGGCCACCGAAAGTTCCTTTTAAGAAAACGCGTGCCAGCCATTCTTTAATTGCCTTACGGTCATCTTCACGAGCACTCGCATGTACGATGTGTTGGTAATCGTAACTATTTTTGTAAATAAAGTACGCTATTGGAATAATGGCGTTAGTTGCAGTGAGATTGTCACGGTTATATCCAAACTTGGCCGCAAGCTCTATAGCTGAACGCATGGCATGAGAAGTAAATTCCCAGTTGCGCTCAATGACAACCATGTTTCCTTTAGTAAAATTGTCGATCTTGAACTTCACATCAAAATCTGCCAACACAAGGCATGATTTCAGTACAATGTCTTTATTAAATGCAAAACCATCTCCGATATTATTTATTTCATCTACAAATTTATTAATGACTTCTTTTGCGTCTTGATCCTTCCATTTGGCTGTCGCGATAGAAAGCAATAAGTCGGAATAGCTCAGCTTGGTCCCGCCACTGTTAATTCGAATAAATATTTGTAGAACTTTATCAAGCTCTTCACTTTCTTCTTGATAGAAGCTGATAGTACGTTTTTGGTGTACTACATTGAAAAACTCAAATAGAGTATCCGAAGCAAAGTCACATTCCTCTTCTTTATAGACTGAAGTATCCATGAGTTTATTATGTATGAGGTATTTGTTTAGCTTCTTCGATTCATCTAACTCAAGAATTTTCGCACATTCAAACCAATAACAACCGTCAGATGACTTTACTTCTTCGACCGTAAGGAATTTAAAGTCATACTCCACCTCAATATTTTCTGAATGCCTTAACAAGTTAAGATAAAGTTTTTTTGCAGGAAAGGCGTGCGGACTCTCCCATCGATAATACGGTATTTTTTTCGAGTACGTGCCAGTAAGGCCAACATACATTGAGGTCATTCTCTGCTGACCATCAAGCAATGCAATTATATCTGCGTCATTGGACAGGTCTACTTTACGGGTGTGTTTGCTATCTTTTTCGTGATAGTTTTTTAGAAATTCATAAAATTGAAAGTCTTTTATTTTGTTTTTATCGACTTTCCAGAAGAGAAAAGTGCCTATCGGATAATCCCTCATTAAGGAGTCGAACAAGGTTTCGATTTGGTCTGTATCCCATACAAATTCACGCTGAATTGATGGCAATACATAATGGTGCTTTTTAATGCTATCCATAGCTTCTTTTATTGTTTTCGGTGTTTGATAAGCCATTATATAAATCCCTTTAATACTTTTTTAAACTTCTAAATTTTCTACAGAGGCTAGAGTGTATCACACCGATGTTTCACCTCGACAATTGCTATTAACGGAGAAACTCTCTGTCTTTAACTAATGTTAATAATGGGGGATTACCCCTTGAATTATGTAGAGATGAAGCATAAGAAAAATCGATAGTTAATTGGCTAAGTAACGTAAATGAAAAAATAAATTACGATATTATTAGTGATGTTCATGGCCTATTGCATTATAGTCAAAGGAAGATATAGATCGTTTCATTAATGAGCGGGAGGAAATCATGGCAGCTTTATCTATAACTGGGCAACTTAAGGTATCTACACTTCAAAAGAAATTTCTCAAGGAGTTTGGCTTAGTGCTCCGAGTATATGACGGTCGAGCCTTGGCTGATACAGACCAGACTCTTGCTCAAGCCCGCAAACACAAGGGTAGTGGTAGTGGTCTCTCCGTAGCAAAGAACATGAAGGTTGGCAATCTGGAGCGAAAATTTGAAGTAGAGTTTGGTCTCAAAGTGCAAGTGGCGGGCTCAGATGATAGCTACCTTTGCAATGATGATTTCACTCTTAATGCAGCGAAGTTAGAAGATGAAAAAAAACTCATTCGAAAAGTAAGAAAATCGTTACGCGAAGAGAATAACAACAGCGCTGTCGACGACGATGTTAATGGCGCAGAGAGGGAGGCAGAGTCATATATTGTTGCTGCTGAGGATTCCATGGAGGTAGAGACTGACGTCGTTGCTTCGGAAGAACCCGTTGCGGTTAAAGTAGACGAATCTAATACCCTGATCAAAGAGACTCCATTAGGTGAACTTTCTGAAACTAAGAGTACAAACATAATTCAAGCCAAGCAAGATACTTTAATAATGGATAACTTTGATCTAAAGACCGGGGAGCTTGTGGATGGTAGTAATCTGGAAAAACTGCCGCAGCAAAATGAAACTTGCGTGTCTGTCGAGTCTGAGTCTATCAAAGAGGTGGAATTGTCTGACTTAGTTGTTACAACTGAAGACGTAAGTTTACCGCTCAACCAGGATGCTTTCACATTCAAAGAATTTGATCTTAAAGTCTGAATTCCGGTTATCATAAATTTAAATATAGAGGAACTAACATGAAATTATCAAAAGCAACTTATTCAGGTCCTGACTCAGATGGTGAATTATCTTTTGAGATTGAGGCCTTAATAGAAAATAGTACTGAAAGCATTGTAGAATTGGTAAAAACGAGCTTGATCTTGGTGAATTCTGAGGGCGTTAGCGTGGCTGGAAGCAACGATGATGAGGAAGATGTGTTTATTGATAGCAATGACACTGCTTCTGTCGATATACGATCGGGTTGGGTCAAATCCTGCGGTTTCTCTGATGGCCTTGAGAATATGAAGGCCATTGTAGATGTGCAACTTTACAGAAGGGAGTTTCATAATCTAGGCGATTTCCCTCTTCCAAAAGATCACAAAACCGCCACGCATGTAAAGAAGGGCGTAGATATAGCGGGTTTAATTAAAATCATTGGCGCGACATGCATTAGAGATAAGGCAGATGACGACGGCGATATTCAAGTAGGTATGAATATCGGAATAAGAAATATTAGCGACGTTTATTTCGAGCGCGTTACCGCAAAATTTTCAATATTTGATCAGGAGGGCGCAGAGATCGACAGATCTGAGGACTATAATTGTCTTGCCCCACACACTGGACATACGCTGGAACCTAGTATGCATGGCCTAAAGGCTGGAAGATTAAGGAACTGTACCGGAAAATTAACGATTAATGTCTACCAACCCGTCGGTTTTCATTCTGAAACCGTTGTGGTAACAAAAGGCGACTCTGATTGATAGTCAGAGTCGCCTTTTGACGTCGGACATTTCGATGATGGAGTTAAATGCAGACACTAGCCTAAAAGAACTTTTTGTTTTTTTAAGGGACGACTTTGGCATATCTGCTCACAGCATAGATAACAAAGGTCTGCCTTCTCTAAAGATGCAAATATTTAAAAGTCTCAATGTTAAACAACAAAATAAAAAACACTTTGAGCCTTTTAATATCAACGAATCTTCAACGATTGCTGAAATTCTATTTTTACTGGAATCTTACGCTGATTTGTATGTGGATTTTAGAAATGTTAATGGGCTTAAGCTACCAAGTGAGATCAATTTGAGAGATGCAAAGGGCCTTGCTATGTCCCCGCGCGGCGATTCAAAGGTTCTTGAGACAGCTCTAGAATCTGCAATTTCTCTAGCACAAAAGCAGGCTCTAAATGTGGATTTGGATTGGGTATACCGAATTCTGAAAAATACTGCATATAAGCTAAAAACAAGTGAAGATAAATTGCTGATGGTCAAGGCATTAGTAAAAATTTGTGAAACCTCTCCAGATATTTCTATCAATGTATTGAGTGGTATAGTTAATATTTTCTGTGTCACAGATATTGATCGCTTGGCTGCAGTTAGAGATATGTCCCATTCGACTTCAGACAAAGTGGCGCAACTTGTCACCATAATCAAAAGCGATTGAACCGGTCAGGTCTAGTTTATAGCCTTTTCAAGACAAATCCCAAGGGACAGCTCAAATACTTTTTTAACAAAACTTATTAATTGCTCATGCTCTTTTCTCATTTTATTCTCCTGCAATCTCAAATATTACAAAACGAAATTTACAAAAAAATAGACACTACTGAACGAAATATTAAAATTAGACGATCTTGGCAATGTAAAGATCAGATTCAATTTCCATACCTTACCTTCGCAAGTCCATTGTTTAATCCGATTTGATTTTACGACTTTAGACTAACCAGACTCACTCCTTTAATTGTCCAGTTCCAATTCACCATCCCATCCATTACTCCCTGACCCAGAAAAGCCGCAGGCATTAATAGAAGGATAACTTATGAGTTCGCCAACCCCTATGTTTATAATAGTTTCAATGAACTCATAATTATAAGTATCAAAAGTACTGCAAGTCATCATTTTTACATTTCTTATGGGCATCAGATTCAATAAAATCATTAACTACCTTTTTACTTATGGCAACTGCATCAGTGATTATTGGCATGATGGGTACTGATCTTATAACTTATAACACAGGTTAAAAAAGCCCTACGCTTTTGAATAGGCTAAAGTCTTGTTAGGTTATTTAAGCAGGGATACAAACGTTTTGTCTTTGCCTATTATGCCCGCCTCCTGCAAGGTGTCATTGATCGCATCTGCCATACCTAAATCTTGTATCGTTTCTTCTCCCTTAGTTATTCTCCTAAGCGCCATAAAAAAGGTTAATTGCCCAAGACAAAAAGCATCTTTTTTATCTGAACCTTTTATAATTGCTTCAGCATATTTGTTTATGTTGTTCTCTATGAATTTTTGCATTTGATCTTCCTTTGAATAATCGTTTGTTAAGTATTTTTATCACCGAATCTAATATAATCAAATAATTTACATTGTACAACTGTCACTTCTCGTCACCAAGTGTTCTTATATTGACAACTTCAGCCTACAGGTTATGGTCTTACTTGATTTTGGTGGCATAGCTTTTGAAAGGGTTAAGACTTCATGTTAAATAAAAACAATCAAGTCTCGCATTAATTTTCCGCTCTAGGAGGAAAATGTTCTTTTATCCAGTTTTTCGAAGCATAACACCTACCCTTTTTAGGAAGGAACTGCTTGGTGACCATTGGCTAAAAGGGCAATCGATACCTCAAAGACATGACCAAAAAGACTAAAAAATGGTAAAATTGGTTGGCAAAAAAGGCCTCAACGGATTGATACAAATAATTATAAAAAAGCAGTACATTATCCGAGGAGGTTGATTGGCAAAATATCTAAACCAGTATTACTGGCCCTAGTAGGTGACGAATTAAAGTTGGCAGCTGTCTTACCTGTCGTTTAATTAACCAAAATCAATTGGCGTAATGACCCCCACAAAATTCAGTATCAATCCACCCAGATAGACAAAAATACCGCCATGTACTAAGTTTTGCGCTGGTCAGGGTACATGTGGCGAGAGACTAGCATTCAGAAATGAAGGCGATTTACAGACCGAATGTTTGTTCCAAAGGGATGAGAGTTAAATACAGGTCATGCAGAAGATGAAACTCTTTAGCCCTGGCTCAAGTCATGAGGC
>TARA_B110000091_G_scaffold212886_1_pt1 | contig 10315 bp, 10 predicted proteins | sample TARA_B110000091 | Tara Oceans TARA_B110000091 (sample SAMEA4397278) | marine metagenome | biome: Polar Biome; feature: [DCM] deep chlorophyll maximum layer (ENVO:01000326); material: water (ENVO:00002006), including particulate matter (ENVO:01000060) such as... | depth 35 m
AGTTTTCAAGACTGGTGCATTCAACCGCTCTGCCATCCCACCTAATGCTGCTTAACAAGAGTATTTACTGCCTTACCCCTGTGTTGAAGGCGCTGATTATACAGCGCCTTTTAGCACTGACAAGTAACAATTACTCCTTTGGTGCTTTTTCTGCTTTTTCCTTTGATCCAGCTGCTTCTGGAGCCTGTTTTGGCGCCAGTTTTTCGACAATGCGCTGCTTGCGAGGATCATTTGATGCTCTTGGTGCAGCGGTTGCTGCTGGAGCAGCTTTAGGTGCAGTAGTAGGCGCACTTGCTTTAGCCGCTGGAGCAGTTGCTGCCGCTGGACGCTCAGTGCTTACTGCGACCTTGGCCGCTGGCTTTGGCTTGTATCTCGGGTCATTGCTGGCGCGAGGTGCCTCTGCTGGCTTGTCTGCTGCTGCAGGCTTGGCTCTTGGCTTGGCTTTCGCTCTTGCCTTTGCTTTTGGCTTGGCCTCTGCGACGGGCGTCTCAGCTGCCGCTGTTGCACTGGCTGCTTTGGTAGACTCTGGCGCTGCTTCTACTGCGTCCTTTTTAGCCGCTCTAGGCTTGGCTGCTGCTTTGCGTTTTGGCTTGGCTGCTGTCTTAGCCTCTGGAGTAGTCGCTTGCTTGTCGGCGACGACGTCAGGTGAGCTAGCAACTGCTACCGGCGCTGCTTCAGCTGATGCGGGCTTTTGCTCTTGAGTTGTCTCAGTAGCAGCAACTGCTGTAGCTGTCTTATCCAGCATGTCCTGAGGGACATCTTGACGTTGACGGCGACGGCGAGGGCCACGACGCTTGTCGTCAGGCCGGCGCTTGAGCTGATCGGCCTGAGCAACGGCTACATTGCCATCAACGGCTTCGACTTGCTTGGCTTCTTGAACAGAGGTGCTAGCTTCTGCGTCTCTCGGCTTTGGCTGATTGCGACGATTGTTGTTATTGCGGCGACTATCATTGTTACGGGGCTCGTTGCTGTTGCTATTACTATTACTATTACTACGGCCTTCGTTATTGCCACGGTTATCGTTGCTGCGCGGCTCATTACGATTTCCGCTGTTGCGACCTTCGCCTTGAGTTTCGCTAGTCTTGCGGTTCTCATCGTTGCCACGGGTGTTGCCGCCACGATTGTTATCATTGCCACGGCTATTATCATTGCTACGGCTATTATCGTTACGATTGTTAGGCCCACGATTACTGTTGCGGCCACGATTGTTCTGGCCTCCGCGGCTTCTATTATTTCGGTTGTTGCTTCTTGGCTTAGGCTTTTCTTCCTCTTCAACCTCGGCTCCACCAAACATGGTGTCCCAAAGGCGTTTAACCAGACCTGGTGTTTTTGCTTCTGCGACCTTAGTCTGCGGCATAACAGGAGCTGGCGTTGAAGGTACGATGGTTTTAACAGCTGGCTCAGGCAATGCCTTAGCGCCGTCGCTGGCGTCTGTCACAACTTCAACTTCTGGCTTGCTTAGGTCGTGGGCTAATTTGTAGCTAAAGTCGGAGGTGTCTTCATCCTGATTGCGAATACGCACTACTTCAAAATGTGGCGTTTCCATTTCAGTGTTTGGCAACACAGTGACTTGGATTTTGTTGCGTACTTCAATGTCAGAGATTTCTTTACGCTTTTCATTGAGTAGGAACGTAGCGACGGGAACCGGCACAATGGCGCGAATCTCTCGGCTAAATTCTTTTTGAGCTTCTTCTTCGACCAGGCGCAGAATAGACAGTGCCAATGATCTGGTACCCCTAATAGTACCCTGGCCTTTACAGCGCGGGCAGATCTTGGACATAGTTTCTTCAAGAGAAGGGCGCAGACGCTGACGGGACATCTCTAGTAGGCCGAATCTCGAGATACGACCGACCTGAACTCTGGCGCGATCGACAACCAATGCATCACGCATTTTGTTCTCAACTTCTTTTTGATGCTTGCTATTAAGCATATCGATGAAGTCGATAACAATAAGTCCACCGACATCACGCAGTCGCAATTGGCGAGCGATTTCTTCAGCGGCTTCTTTGTTAGTGTTAAAGGCTGTTTCTTCAATATCACCGCCTTTAGTTGCACGGGCGCTGTTAATGTCGATTGAGACCATTGCTTCGGTAACGTCGATAACAATGGAGCCACCTGATGGCAGGGCTACTTCGCGGCAAAAGGCTGTCTCGATTTGGTTTTCAATTTGGTAGCGGTTAAACAGTGGAATCTCTTCCTGATAGAACTTCACCTTACTGGTGAAATCTGGCATCACTGTACCGATAAACGCTGCAGCTAAAGCGTAAGCCTCTTCACTGTCGACAATAACTTCACCGACGTCCTGACGCAGGTAATCGCGAATAGCGCGGATAATAACGTTGCTTTCTTGGAAGAGGAAGTGGGGGGCTTTTGAGCCTTCAGCTTCTTCGGTAATGGTATTCCAAAGCTGAAGCAGGTAGTCCAGATCCCACTGCAGTTCTTCAGTGGCTCGGCCGATGCCAGCTGTACGTACAATCGCACCCATACCTTCTGGAATGTTGAGCCCGCGCATTGCTTCGCGTAGATCAGCGCGCTCTTCACCTTCGATGCGACGAGAGATACCGCCAGCACGAGGGTTATTTGGCATCAGTACTAGGTAACGACCGGCTAGGCTCATTAATGTTGTGAGGGCAGCGCCTTTGGATCCACGCTCTTCTTTTTCAACTTGGACCAGAACTTCTTGGCCTTCTCTAATAGCGTCTTGTATGCGGACGCGACCACCTTCAGACGAACCTTTCTTGAAGTATTCGCGAGAAATCTCTTTTAGGGGTAGGAAGCCATGACGGTCAGCACCGTAGTCAACAAATGCAGCTTCGAGGCTTGGCTCTACTCGGGTAATTTTACCTTTGTAGATATTTGACTTCTTTTGTTCTCTGGTACGGTTTTCGATATCTAGATCGTACAATCTCTGGCCATCGACCATTGCAACTCGCATTTCTTCTGTGTGCGAGGCATTAATTAACATGCGTTTCATAATTCACCTTTACTCGTTATTGGGAGCGAGAGCCAGGTGAGAGACAAGCTAAAAAGGGAAGGTAAAACGGAAGTTGCCCTAGACTGTTGGTGCTAAATATACATTAAAGGTTATTAAGGTACATTAACAGCAAGCTGTCGAGTTTCTTCTTAGGCCAGTTAAAATGCGGCTTTCAGAGAATTATCAGCTTCATTAAAGGTAGCTGCGGCCTGCGGATACTGTCTTGGTTTCTTGTCAGATGGAGCTTGGGAAGCTGTAATTAAGCCTCTGCTCTAAAACTGCCAACCTGCCATGGTCACCAATCAAAAGCTGTTTTGATGGCTGTAAATGACTGACAATATCGTTAAATTCTTTCGTTTGTTTACTAACCACATACTGTAATTCAACGTTTTGAATTGGGCGTCTAAAAAGGACAGCGCACTCAATAACGGCAGTATCTGGTCTAAAAACCTGTTTCTATTCTTGTCTTTCACTGGCTGAGTTCACTCAGCTATTGTTGATTACCTGCCAATGATTAAACCATGGCAGGTAGTCATCTATTCTTTACCCAAGTTTGTGTTTAAACACTGTGCTCAAAACTCAAGCCTTGGAGCAAGTCTACCTTTGGCAGCCAAACGTTATGCGGCCTACCCAAGGGACTTCGCGGGGCAATATAACAACAATTGCCTGTAGCTACAATGAAAGTGAGAATTTAGTTGGGTGATTGCAGGGCAGGTGGGTACAATGGCGCCGTTTCCAACAGCCTATAGTTGCCATATCTTGCCTGAATCAGATGCAGAACCAAAAGTAGAGTCGACGTCAGAGTTCGATAAGGTGTCTTACACCGAGGTCGGCTCTGAGCATGCTGGCCAGCGGTTAGATAACTTTTTAATTCGCCATCTAAAAGGCGTTCCCAAATCTCGCATCTATAGACTGCTGCGCAAAGGGGAAGTGAGAGTTAATAAAGGTAGGGTGAAGCCTGATACGCGCCTCAAAGAGGGCGATATTATAAGAATCGCACCGATTCGTGTTGCAGAGCGTGGCGAGCCTGCGCTACCAGGCAAGCAACTCAAGCGCTATTTGGCGGAAAATATTTTGTTTGAAGATGATGGTCTGCTTATCATCAATAAGCCCAGCGGTCTTGCTGTGCATGGTGGTAGTGGCATCTCTCTCGGGGCTATTGAAGCTCTGCGCGCAGAGCGCCCCAACGCGAAGTTTTTAGAGTTAGTTCATCGCTTAGATCGCGATACCTCAGGTTGTTTAATGCTAGCCAAGAAGCGCGCGGTGCTTTTGGAGTTGCAGCAGGCGATGCAGCGCAACCATATAGAAAAGCGCTACCAGGCTTTGGTAAAAGGCCAGTGGCCCAAGGGTAAGGCGACTATTAATGCGCCCCTTAAAAAGAATCAGCTGTCATCTGGTGAGCGTATGGTGCGAGTTGACGCAGAGGGCAAGGCCTCGGTAACTCATTTTAAGATTGTTCAGCGCTTTAAAGAAGCCACTCTGCTTGATGTCAGGCTCGAAACGGGCAGAACCCACCAAATTCGTGTGCACTGTGAGTTCTCTGGCCAGCCCATTGCCGGTGACCCTAAGTATGGCGATGTACAGTTCAATGAAAGCCTAAGAGACTCTGGCTTAAAGCGTATGTTTTTACATGCGAGCCATCTGCGCTTTAGGCACCCTCTGTCTGGGGACTGGGTAGAGGTAGAGGCGCCGTTACCAAAAGATCTAGCGCCGGTATTGACCAAGCTGGTCTAAACAGACCAGCGATTAAAGAACAAAGACATATAAAGATCTAAAAGGAACTATGAAAGATACAAAATTGGTCATTTTTGACTGGGACGGCACCCTTTCCGATTCGGTAGCCCGTATTTCTCAATGCATTCAGCTAGCGGCAGACGATCACAGTCTGCCAGTCCCAAGCTATGATGAAGCCAAGGACATTATTGGTCTTGGCCTTAAAGAAGCTATTCAGCGCCTGTTTCCTAGCGCTAATGAGGCCATGATTCAGCGGTTTAGCCAGAGTTATTCCGCTCACTATCGTTTGCAAGATGCTGAGCCCTGCGGTTTCTTCCCTGGTGTTTTGGATACATTGGACGAGCTGCGCGCTGCAGGGTATCTTTTAGCTGTCGCCACTGGCAAAAGCCGTGCTGGGTTAGACCGGGTATTTGCGGCAACGGAGCTGAGTGAGTTTTTTCACGGCTCTCGCTGTGCCGATGAAACCCAGTCTAAGCCACACCCTATGATGCTAGAAGAGCTGCTTGCTGAGCATCAGATTGTCGCTAGCAATGCTGTAATGGTTGGCGATACCGAGTTTGATATGGAGATGGCGGTAAACGCCGAGATGCCTCGCATTGCCGTGAGTTATGGTGCCCATGATGTCGATAGGCTAGCGATTTACAAGCCCGTCACTTGCCTTGATCACTTCTCAGATATTATAAAATATATATAATAATCAAGCACTTATAAATTATAGTTAAAGTAAATTCGATATCTCTATAGCACTTTTATGTCGAACCGCTTTAGGCCTGAACACAAGCCTATTAAAGGTAGCCCTATTAATGAGCTGGGGTCATTGCTTCGCACCTCGCTAAAAAGGCTTATCCCCAGCCCCTCAGCCTTAAAGCTCCCCGCGCAGTCATAGGGCTGCTCTGCCTGCAAATAGGCTTCGATCTGCCCAGCACTGAGTTGGCGAAAGGTGACGCTGGTGGTGTCGACTATGCAATGCTCTTTAAAACTACCGTCAGGCTGTTGCTGAACTAGTGCAAGGCCGCTGTGGAAAAGGACCGTTTTCCCTGCTTGAGCCATAAGCTGTTCTTTGGCGCGATCATGGCTGCCAGGCTTGCCTAGAAACTCACCATTGAGCTCTGCCACTTGATCTGCGCCTATTGCCACAGCATTGGCAAATCTTTCTGCAACGGTCCGAGCCTTCTCTTCGGCTAACCGAATCGCCAAAGCCTCCGGGAGCTCACCTGGGTAAGCGGCCTCATCAATAGCTGGTGAGTAGCAGCTAAACTCCAAGTTAAGCCGCTGTAGCAGCTCTTTTCGATAAATCGAAGAAGAGGCCAGAATAAGATTGCTCATAGGTTGTCCAGTTATTAGGTGGCTACTGTGCGGCTGTCTTGGTCATTCTAGAGATACCAGAGCGACGCCTAGGAAACACCTAAGGTGCTCCTCAAAAGCGCCATATGGTACCTGTATATAGTGTCGCCTTAAAGGCAGTGGTGGCTAGTGCAAATAATCGGCGCTTGTTGGTTGCGTGTTTTACCACTTTTTCTTTGACAGATAGCGGCGTGGACCCTATGATGCGCGCCTAACTGGGTACCACCGATATTATGGCACTGCCAACTGAAATTGATCCGCGTAAACTTGCTCTTCAGGGCAACCTTCTCGAAGGCACGGTAAATATAGTTGATCTTCCTAGATTAGAATCATCGGTGAGTTCGATTTGTGAGCCGTTAAAAGCTTCAATACAGTTCGAGCTAGATGAATCTAGAGCAAAAGTTGCTCATGGAAAGGCAGTGGTACTAGTAGAAACAGTCTGTCAACGCTGTCTTGATGGGGTAAAGGTCGAGGTAGAGGCGGTGTTTTCGGTTCAGGTTATTTGGTCTGAAGATCATCTTAACCGAGTGGCTGCTAATTACGAGCCTTGGCTTGTAGTTGACAAGTTGGCAAACCTCAACGAGTTACTTGAGGATGAGATTTTATTGGCGTTACCTTTGGTCAATTACCATGAAGAGGGTGGTTGCACAGGGGATACCTTTCAAGATGAGGTAAGGGCCATTGGTGATGAGGTTGTTTCGGACAACCCATTTAATGTTTTACTGCAGCTGAAGAAATAACCAGCTGCGCTTAATTTTTGCTTAGGAGTTCCTATGGCCGTTCAAAAAAGTCGCAAGACCCGATCTAAACGTGGCATGCGCCGTTCACATGATGCACTGACTGCAGCAACAGTTTCTATTGATTCTGTTAGCGGCGAAAAGCACCTGCGTCACCATGTTACTGCTGACGGTTTTTACCGCGGCCGCAAAGTCATTGAGACTAGCGCCGACTAACTGTTAGATTCTCCTTGGCAAATTCTCTCAGAATTGCCGTAGACGCTATGGGCGGGGATTTTGGTCCCCGGGTCGTAGTGGCCGCGCTTGTAACGTCGCTACGCAAACACCCTAGTGTCTCTGCGCTACTATTTGGCGACCAGCATAAGCTGGATGACGCACTTTCTGACTGCATGGACAAAGCGCTCCTCTCTCGAATAAAAACTCAGCATTGCGATGCGGTCATCACTGACGATGACGACGTTTCTGTGGTTATTCGCAGCAAGCGTGACTCATCTATGGGTTTGGCCGTCAAGGCGGTAGCTGACTCAGAGGCTGATGCCTGTATCAGTGCAGGTCATACAGGGGCTTTGATGGCCCTTGGAATGGTTATTCTAAAAACCTTGCCCGGTATCTCTCGCCCCGCTATCTGCACCACATTTCCGACCAGTCAGGGTCGCTCCTACATGCTTGATTTAGGGGCTAACTTGGACTGTTCAGCTGCTCAGCTTTCGCAGTTTGCATTGCTTGGCTCTTTGACGATGCAGGAACTGGATAATATTACTACCCCGCGGGTACGCCTGCTGAATGTCGGCGAAGAGGCCAGCAAGGGTAGTGGGGTAATAAAGCAAGCAGCAGACCTTTTAAGAGACGAACCACTGATAAATTATTGCGGTTATGTAGAGGGTGATGGTCTCTTTGAAGGCGATACGGACGTAGTCGTCTGCGATGGCTTTAGTGGCAATGTGGCACTGAAAACTAGCGAGGGGGTCGCGCGAATGATCAACGCTATGCTTAAAGATTTACTAGCTAGTAGTTGGCTCACTAGATTGGCGGGGCTGCTAATGTTGGCGCCTCTCAAATTATTTAAAGCTCGTCTCAATCCTTCGGAACACAACGGTGCCTATCTACTTGGTTTGAATGGCGTTGTGATAAAAAGCCATGGTGGCGCCGACGAAGTTGCCTTTGGGCATGCCCTCGATGTTGCCATTGAAGCAGCTAAACATAATCTGCCTGACGTTTTGTCGCCTATACTTCAGGGCAAGATAGACCGCAACCAAACCAAATAGAGGATATATGTCAAAAAGTAATTTAGCGTTTGTATTTCCTGGCCAAGGATCGCAGAAAATTGGTATGTTAGCCGAGCTTGCAGCAGATAACCCAACCGTAGAAGCTACCTTTGCAGAGGCTTCAGAGGCACTGGGTTACGACCTATGGGACATGATTCAGAATGGCGACCAGGAGGACATTAACCTTACGGAGCGCACCCAGCCAATGCTATTGGCGAGCAGCGTTGCCATTTGGCGTTTATGGGGTGAGAAGGGTGGGCCAATGCCTAGTCAGTTTGCTGGGCATAGTCTTGGGGAATGGTCTGCATTGGTCTGTGCTGGTAGCCTGGATTTCGCTGATGCCGTAAAAATTGTTCGTTCTCGCGGTGCCTATATGCAACAAGCCGTGCCTGTCGGTGAAGGAGCGATGGCCGCTATATTGGGTATCGCTGATGATATTATTATTGCTGCCTGCGACTCGGCTCGAGAAAGCGGCGTCGTTAATGCGGTTAATTTTAATGCCCCTGGACAGGTCGTTATTGCGGGCTCCACCGCTGGCGTAGACCGCGCCATTACTATTTGTAAGGAAGCTGGAGCCAAGCGCGCTATGGCCCTGCCTGTTAGCGCACCGTTTCATACATCCTTAATGCGGCCGGCGGCCGAACAACTCGCAGAACTTGTGCAGGCGACGAGTTTCGTGAGCCCTACCATTCCGGTAATACATAATGTCACCGCTCAGACTGAAGCCGACCCAAAAATCATTAAGTCACTGATGCTTGAGCAGATTTACAAGCCTGTGATGTGGGTAGACTGCATTCTTGCGCTAAAGGCCGCTGGGGCAGAACAGTTTGTAGAGTGCGGTCCAGGCCGTGTACTTAACGGGCTAACCAAACGAATCGATCGAGACCTGACATCATTTTCAAGTGATGATGCCGCTAGTCTGGATAATGCATTGACCTCAATTTAAATAATTCTAGGAGTACAGTATGGCTGTTGAACAAAAGGTGGCTTTGGTGACTGGTGCTAGTCGCGGTATAGGCGCTGCCATTGCCGATGACCTAGGTCGCTATGATATTACTGTAGTGGGCACGGCAACGACCCAAGCCGGCGCTGATAAGATCAGTGAGCGCTTTGCTGAAAAAAATATTTCTGGCCGCGGTATGGTACTTAATGTGACCGAGCTGGAGTCTATCGATGGTCTGTTAAAGGCTATTGGGGCTGAGTTTGGCGCCCCAACGATACTGGTGAACAACGCAGGTATCACAAAAGATAATATTCTAATGCGTATGAAAGAAGACGAATGGATGGACGTTGTGAACACCAACTTGAATGCTGTTTTCCGTCTATCTAAGGCCTGTGTCAGAGCGATGACCAAGGCGCGTTGGGGCCGAATCATCAACATTAGCTCTGTAGTTGGCTCTATGGGAAATGGCGGTCAGAGCAACTATTCCGCGACCAAGGCAGGGGTTGAAGGGTTTTCTCGAGCGCTGGCTAAAGAGCTTGGGTCGAGAAGTATTACCGTCAATAGTGTGGCCCCAGGTTTTATTGATACAGATATGACAAAAGAGCTTCCCGAAGCGAATAAACAGTCTATGCTTAATCAAATACCGCTTGCCCGACTCGGCTCTCCAGACGAAATTGCCTCTGTTGTAAGCTTTCTGGCAGGGGAAGCTGCAGGCTATATTACGGGGGAAACTATCCACGTAAATGGCGGCATGTACATGGCTTAACCCGTTGATTTAAATCAGGATACTACCTTTTTTTAAAAGGGCACTAGCATTTTCGTTTTTGTTAGGTAAAATGCGCGCCCTAGGAACAGATTATGGTTAGACGAGCTTTTTAAGCTCGCTATCAAGTTAGGCATCAGATCCCTTATAGGAGTGGAAATACGATGAGCAACATTGAAGAACGCGTTATCAAAATGGTTGCAGAGCAGCTAGGTGTTAAAGAAGAAGATGTTAAGACCACATCATCTTTTGTTGAAGATCTAGGTGCAGATTCGCTAGATACTGTTGAGCTGATCATGGCTCTGGAAGAGGAATTCGATGCCGAAATCCCCGACGAAGAAGCTGAGAAAATTGCTACAGTTCAGGATGCTATTAGCTACATCACCGCTAACGGTTGATCGCTAGTCATTCTAAAGAGCCGCTCCAATTGGGGCGGTTTTTTTATGCCTGATAGTTTTGTCATCATAGAGGCTAAGATTGGGTTTATAATGGCTGCCGTAAAGGGCGCTGGTTATCTAGGGCATAGAGTACGCAGTTCATACAGTGCTCGGCTTA
>TARA_B110000091_G_scaffold62701_1_pt1 | contig 10315 bp, 8 predicted proteins | sample TARA_B110000091 | Tara Oceans TARA_B110000091 (sample SAMEA4397278) | marine metagenome | biome: Polar Biome; feature: [DCM] deep chlorophyll maximum layer (ENVO:01000326); material: water (ENVO:00002006), including particulate matter (ENVO:01000060) such as... | depth 35 m
TCTATGTTGGACTAGATGTTCACAAAAAGAGTACGTCCCCTTTTTTTAATTTTTCAACTTTACTTTTGTCAGATAGATAAACAGTTAACGCACCAACTATTGTAGGAAGTAGAAATAAGAATGTTACAGACATTACAGAAAATAATGCATTCCAATCTTTAACTCCAAAAGCTAATCTTAAGATGACTGCGTAAATTGTTGGAATTCCTATTGTGATAAGTATTTTTTTTAAATTTCTGTTGATTTATTTTAAGTATTGGTTATGTTTAATTGTAGTACTCTCCATTGTTAGTAAAGATTTTAAGTTACTTTTATGCACCCTCAAAATTCTATTTTGAACTGCTCGTCGAATCTTGACTTTTCGCACCCGTAAAATGCGCAGTGCCGATCGTAATTAAAAAAGCTGCCAATACGTAATGAAAGTAAATCGATAAAAAACTCGTAAACCATACCGTTTCTGAATAAATTGTAAGTCCCAAAATGTGACGAGATATCATTGCTATTAAATATACAACTCCCCAAATTAAATAAATTTCACCTCTGAGCTTAGATTTACGAATCTGGGTAAAATGGAATCTGTAATAGGCAACGACCATGAAGGTTAGGATGATTATCTGCGTTACGAGTAAGCGCCAATAAGGAACGCTTGCACTGTGCCATTCTTCAAAATTGGGTATACCAGGAATGTCAACGAAGGCTTCAATAAACTGAGCAATCACTCTAAAGGCGAATAAAATAATTGTCACTAAAATAATTATTGGGACCAGTTTAATTAGTTGTTTTGACATCCTTTTTCTTTTTTAGTTTCCAAGGCAACAATAATAAATACAAGAAATTGTCATTGGGTTTATCTTCCAAAGTGTCAATCCCAAACTTTAATTCTTTTGGGTTTCCTTGCGCAAATGTTCCAAATATTCTGTCCCAAAATGAAAAAATGTTCCCGTAGTTTTTATCCGTCCAAGGAAGCTGCGCATGATGGTGAAATTTATGCAGATTTGGCGTTACGAAAACAAGCGTTAGTATAGAATTAATCCTTTTTGGCAAGATAATATTTGAATGATTAAAGTACGTGAAGAAAATCGAGCAAAAACGAAACAAAAAGTAATACGCAGCAGGGATTCCTAAAACGACTAGAACAGCAAATGAAAACACTTCGCGTAAGGCATAATCAATGGGGTGATGTCGCGTACCTGAAGTGGCATCGAGAAAACGATCACTGTGATGAATTATGTGAAACTTCCACATCCATGAAAATTTGTGCAAACATATATGAATAACATACTGTGCAACTAAATCCAAGGCCAAAAGGGCAACTATAAGCTCAACTATTATAGGAAGGTCGAGCAATTGTAGCAAACCAAAATTAAAGTTTTGGAAGTAATCCAATCCGACGACTAAAAAGAGCCCAAATACAAAGTTTATTACCGACATAATAAGCAAGAAATACAAATTTGTCCTACCGTGTTTAATTTTAGAATACTTGAAATTAAACAATGGTTTTCGGTATTCAAGAAGCCAACAAAACCCCAAGGAGAACATTAGAAAAGCCGTTTTATACAGTGGTGGCATAAACTCAAAGAAATCTAAAAATTCATTCATTTTACATCTATTTTTTTTGATTTGTACAAAAGTGCCAAAAGGATGGGTAATAGGGTGAGATCGGCAAACAACGCAATAAATAACACCAAAGTGAGAAGTAATCCAAGAAAGAACGTCCCCATGAAACTAGAGAAGATCATAATAATGAATCCGGCACACAGAACTAGTGTTGTTAAAATCATGGCTTTCCCAGTAGTTAAATAACTACGTTTAAGCGCATACATTGGAGTAAGCCCTTTCTGTAATCCCATCTTGAATTTACCGAGAAAGTGAATGGTGTCATCTACCACAATTCCAAAAGCAATGCTAAATATGATCACTGTGGACATTTTAAGTTCTATGCCAATATAGCCCATAATTCCCGCAATGATAAGAAGTGGTAATAAGTTTGGAATCAAACTGATAAATGCGATTCGAATTGAGCCGAAAACAATTCCCATTATCAATGCAATTATCATGATTGAAATGCCTAGACCGAAGAACATATTACCAACTAAAAACTCCATGTTTTTGTCCAATAAATGTGCTGTTCCTGTAATTTTAACATCCATGTTTCTATTGTCTTGAAAAGCAATAAACTCGAACATTTCTTTGTTCTTATTTGTGACAATATCACGCCCTTCATCTTTGATAAACCCAATAATTTGTATAGTTGATGCCGTGGAGTCGATGAAATTTCGAATCGCTTTTCCTTGCCCTGAAATTTTGAGAATTCTCTCTAAAGACTGCAATTTTTTTTGTGTTGTTGGAAGGCAATAATCGGAACTGTTGCCAAAATTACATCCTCGGTTTATAACCTTCACGGCATCAATAAGGGAGGTTCGAACTTTTAAGCCGTATTCATTCTCTAAATACCTTTGTATCGTATCAATTTCATTCAATATATCGAGATCCCAAAAGTCCTGGTTTTTGTCTTTTAAGGAGATTGTCATTACAAAAGATCGAGTACCACCAAAATTATTATCGATGTATTTGAGGTCTTTAGCAAATGAATCACTCGGTGACAAATCATCCATTAAATAATTATTTGAGTTCAACTTTGAAGCTCCAAATACGCTCACAAGAACTATAACTAGAATGGTGATCAAAACGCCATTTCTGTTCCTCAATATGTAAACGAACCATTTGGAAAGCTTGGCTCCCCAAAAATCTCTTTTCGATTCTTTGTTTTTCCGAATTCTGCCCGGAAACCAATAAAAAAGTATAGGTAACAATCCGAATGTTAACACGAAAGCGATAAGAACACCAACTCCCATGATGATTCCAAAGCATTGAATCGGTTGAATGGGAACCAAGTAAAGTGAGAAAAACCCAATCGCGGTAGTGATTGACGTGAGCATTGTGGCAAAAGCAACATCTTTTATTGCAAGTCGAATCGCTTGGAAATTATTCTTCTCCTTTTTGGAAATATCCAGGTAACGCGAAACTAAATGTATGACATCTGACATCGAAACGACAAACATGATCGATGGCATAACAGTAAGCAGAATATTTATTTTTTGCTCAAATAATCCCATGGTTCCTATCAGCCAAATAAGGGAAAGAAATAGAATTACCTGTGGAATAAGAACGCCCCATATTGAACGGAACATAACAAACAGTATCAATACAACCAAAAGTGCGCTGAGGCTAAGGAAGAAACGCATTTCCGAAGACATCACTTTCAAAATGTGCTTTTGAGCATATGCTTTACCGAACATTCTGACCTTGTCAAATTTATACTCCTCAAGTATTTTTTGAACGTTGTTAACTAGATTCGAAGACTTCTTAACAGATAAAAAATCCGTGTATTTAACAAATACGCAGAGCGCATTTGCATCTTTAGAAATCATGGATTCAATCAACTCAGTATTTTTGAATATTCGTATGGAATCGCGCCCGCTAACAAAGTTAGAGAAGTCGATGTACGGTTTTCTAATCGACCCTTGCATTGGACCAAAAAGCAGTTCGTCCTGATTTGTCAGACTAAACACATATTCTATATCATTAAGCTTTTCGAGTTGTTTCGTTAACTGATCTATATCTTTTAAAAAGTCAACATTGAAAACCCCGCCATTACGTTCAATGATAATCGGAAGCTGGTCATTTTCCGGCCTGAAATTCTCTCTAAATTCATTGAAGTATGTTGTTTCTGGATCATCTGTAGGAAATAATTTTTCAAAATTAAATTCCAACTCGGTATTTTTCATGTTAGCGCCCAACAACACAGTTACACCTATAATTAGAGCAAGGCTAATCCAACGGTATTTTCTGAAACGTGATTCGCTAAGATTCATGGCTGAATTTTTTAATTGTCTGAGCGTTGATTCGGAGTTGATTTCCCTTCTCCTCGATATTGATAAAATCAACTAAGTTTAAGGTGCCATTTCGTCCAAATTTTAGTGATCGATCTGTTAAATCCTCCATGAGAAAGAGCGTTCCAAATGCTCCCTCCATTGTTCTAACTTCGTTGTTTATTGTTCTTGAAAGAGTAATTGAAGCCCGCGTTAAAATGGCTGTTTCGCCAACTTGCGCTCCTATGATTAATTCGATGTTCTTTTTTAGACAGGCTCTTGCAATATCCAAAGAATTGAGTAGTCCACCTTGTTTTGATATTCTCAAATTCACAACAAAACTACCAGCATTATCTTGAATAATTTCAAGGTCTTCAATTGACTTAAAGGATTCATCGAGAATTATTTTACAGTCGATTAGTTGAGATAATTGGACCAATTCTTCCAGACTTTTTGAGACCAAAGGTTCTTCAATCCCAGTAAGTTGAAAAGGAGCATTTTTCACGAAGTCTTGCACATCTTCTAGGTTTTGCCACAGATTATTTGCATCAACACGAACGGTCGATCCAGCGACTGTTTCTTTTAGATAACTCAGCTTTTTATAATCATCTTCGTTATTTCCACTAAGCTTCAGCTTAAAATCTTTAAATCCAAATTGATCGTATTTCTGCACATCTTGTGCGAATCCTTCAAATGATTTAGCACCAATAACAGCTGAATATGACGTTGGTTTAAAAGCAGAATCAACCGCGAATAACTCCTCCAAAGTCTTTCTATCTCTTCTACCCAGAAAATCTAAAAACGCCAATTCAATAGCGCACCATCCAGCAAAGTTGTCACTTATCTCTTTGCTGTGTTCAAGTCGATAGTTATTCAAATCTTCAAAAGAGTTCACACACGCCAGCACCTCATCTTTTATGGAATCAAAAAAGTGAAAGGTACTTTTTATGGATTCTCCCGTCACGTACTCACGCGGACAGCTTTCCCCATATCCTGTGACACTTCCATCAGTGATTTCTACAATAATAGTTTGCGTCACATTGCGGGTAGCAGATGTATGACTAAAGCTATTCTTAAATGGTATTTTAAGATCGTAAATGGAAATTTGAAGTTGGTCTCTCATTTCACGTAGTTGCTTAAATCGAGCATAGCTTCACTCTTTAATTGTAACAGCACCGGCTTGTATTGACCTTCACGCTGTCCTTTTTCAACTGCCCTTCGCTTCACAATTTCGTACGTTCCTTCTTTTAATATAGAAATTTGAATGGGCTTTAGTCGATTACTCTTGCGCTTCTCCATGTATTCATTGTTCTGCTCGCACAACAGCTTGTCGAGTTTGGATTGAAGATCTTGGGTGTTCACATTCTCCTCTTCGAATTCCGCGTACATTTCATATTGCACTTTTTGCTCATCGCCAACAACTTGAATGAAACAAGTATTTAGATTGAGTTCAGCTATTGCGGCCAGTAATTGTCCTTCGTACAACTTTTCACCCGTAATATTACAAACACCTTTTCCCTTTTGAATGAAACACAAAACGGGGCATTTATTTTTGAAATCAACTACTTTCATGATATCATTCATGTGGTATCTATACAATCCAGCTTGAGTAGTCACAACAACATAGTATTCCTTTTCAAGTTCCAGTTCGTGTAGCATTAAAAAATGTCGCTCACCTTTTTCAAAATCTTCTTTTTCAATAAATTCAAAGAAATTATCCTGATATGTTGGAATCCCTCCCTGGGTTGATTCATTGATAACCACAGTTCCTCTTACTTCACTCGCAACGAATCCCAAATCCATGCTTGTAACATCTTTCGGCATGGTCGAAATCAGAGCTTTTAAGGCAATTCCACAACTTCCACCTGTCCACGTACCAACCAATTTTAAGTCAGGCCAAAGATCTTTAAACTCGATTTTTTCATCTTGATTAAATAGTGCTTTTAATTCATTTAGTCTTGTCTTGTCAATTTTGATAAACCCATTTATGAGGTCTACATGATCCGATTTCTCTTTTTTTAAATGTTGAATTATTCCTGAATTTAAATCCTTCAGCAACTGTTTTTTATTTGAATTGATAATTTCAACAATTTTCAAAATTGTTGTTGGATTTGCAGTGGCGAAATATGAAATATTTTTATTCATAAGACAGAACAAGCCAATTATGAAATATTTTAATTCGTAATCTTCAATTTCGAAGACTTCATATGGAAGTACATACTTTTTTCGAACCAGTTTTGATACACTCTTGTAAAAATGACCAGATGCAGCACCAATTGGAATTCCGTGTTCACTAATTTCCTCTTCGGCAGGGCTTGCAATACCAACGGCTTTCCCAACAAATGCATTTTTTTGATTCAAATATTGAAAATAAATCATCAATGACTGACTTTTCTGTAATCCTTTCAAGGAAGTTTTAGTAACAGGAATAAGTTTTGGCTCAGAGGTCGTTCCGCTCGTTTTATTGAAAAAAAGAATCGTACCATTAACGATTGCGCGCGTATCTTGGTTTTCAGCTTGCTCTAAAATATACGGTTTAAAGTCATCGTATTCTCTAATCGGTAATTTGGATGCATAATCTTCGTAGTTCTTGATTTCTGCGAAGTTATTGTCCTTTCCGAATTTAGTCTCTGCATTGTGATTTATAATTTTTCGCAGTAATTTGATTTGAACTTCATCACACGATTTTGTCTTGTTTATAAACACCCGAGCTTTCGTAATCTTGGTGATAAACATCTTTAATATGAATAGTCGGTTGATCATTGTTCAGAGTCGATTGGTTTTTTATCTAAATTCTTATTGAACGGTGTGAAAAGTTGTTTAAAAAATGACTTTGGATAATTAGGATTTAAAAGTCCTAGTGTTTGAACCTTTCTTTTTTTCGGAAGATAAAAAGACCCAAATAAGATGTCCCAAACGATGACATTGTTGCCATAATTATTGTTTGATTCTGAGATTTCTTTTGAATGATGCCATCTGTGGTGTTCAGTGCTGCTCACGATATAGTTTAACCACCCAAAACAAAGGTTGATGTTGCAATGTTGAAAGAAACCATTGACACCGTAGAGTACTAAGTGCAAAGCAATCACTTCCTCTGAAACCCCTAGTAGCATAAATGGAAAGACATCCATTAGGAACTGAAGTGCCTTTTCCAAAGGGTGAAATCGTGAGGTATTCAACCAATACATCTTTGTTACAGAATGATGTACTGCGTGTAGTCTCCATAGAATGGGGACGTTGTGTGAAAGTCGATGAAGCCAATACCGCAAAAAATCTGATAAAAAAATAATTAATATTGTTTGTGCCCACAAAGGCCATGTTTTTGGCCACAATCCATCAAGTTGAAGCCCATTATTATGAACTAAGTATAGCAAACCTAGAGCCGTCATCCAAACAAAAATTTGAGGAATAATTGTTTGAACAAAAAGCAAATAAAGTCCATCATTTAGGTAATCTTTTAAGGCAGGCTTCCATTCTGAATTATACGGCATTAACCTTTCCAAAATAATGATAAAAAGCAGGCTCGACCAAACCGGGACAATGGTAGCAACGAGCAGATTATCATCCGCTTTGATTAATACTGTAAATAGGAGTGCAGCCATTGCCATAATAACTGGATAGATTAGAAACTTCAATGCGCTATTTCGGCTTATTTCTTTCATTGATCTAGATTACCTGGGTTTTCAAGAAGGTTAATAAATGTTTCTCCAAATTTAGCGGCAGGCACTCCGTCGATTAGGTCGTGATTAATTTTCATAGTAAGACAAAGCATTTCTCGGTTCTGATGCTTGAAGATGGAGCCAATTGCTAATGTGCAGGTGTAAGGAGTCACAGGATCTGCCCAAAATCTTCTCCCTTTGAGTTCTTTTCCGATGCTTGTTAAGCCAACTGTACCCATCGCTTCTTTTGACTTGTTTGGACTTTTTAGAGCCAATCGCAATATTTTCATGCGCAAAATTTTGGGCAACCATCTTATGATCGCGGTCTTTTTCTTACCTTTTAATTCTGCAAAACTCAGTTCGCGTACCTTATTAATTTCAGCGTTTATATCTGAAAATGACTTGTTTTGAGCCGCTCTAATAATATATGGAAACGGTATTTTTGAACCGTCTTCTAATTCTTTTTCTATCATCGTTGCAACATCTACGTCGTCGAAAATAATCAGCTTATTCCCACGTTTAATTGCTTGTAACTTCGGATGCTCAGCGATTGCTCTTGATGTTGCCCAAATAAAATAAGCGATAAGTGAAGCCTCATTTCGACCGTCTTTTTGAATTAACGCTACTTTATTTGAAAGTTCTGTTACGTCAGCCTCAGACATGCCGCTAATGAAATTAATTCCATGCGAGAGATCTAAAAAATCTTTCAAATTATTACGGAAATCTGGAAATGGTATTTCTTTAAAGCTCATGATTAATTCCGTTTTTTTATGTTTACCCAAATTTTCTTCTTTGGCTTAATCGTAATCGAAAGAATCAACCCTGGATCTTCATCCGTCACTAAACTAAATTCATATTCTCTCACAGAACGAATGATTGTAAGAATCATTTCCATCATTGCGTAATGCTCACCTATGCATTTTCGCTGGCCTCCACCGAAGGGAAGGTAAGCATACTTTGGTCGTTTTTTAACATTCTCAGTTGAAAAATGTTCTGGATGAAATGCTTCGGGCTTTTCCCAAAATTCAGAATTTCGATGAATGAACATCGTAGGTAAATTTACTGAAGTGTTTGCTGGAATTTCAAAACCGTCAATCACATCTTTCTCGATAGTTTTTCTTCCAAAAGCCCAAACAGGGGGTCTAAGTCGCATTGTTTCTAACACAACCATTCGCGTATATTCGAAACCCATAATGTCCTGAAGCGTCAAATCATCAAGCTTATCCTTTGAATTTATTTCCTCAAGAATTTTATTCTGAACCTCTGGGTGTTTCGATATAAAGTAAAACGCCCAATTGAGCACAACAGCAGTCGTGTCATGACCCGCTACAAAAAGGGTCATCACTTCATCTAACAGTTCATCATTCGTTAAGGAAGTATTTTTTTCCTCATCTACAGCGCCCATTAGCAACGATAAAAGATCGTGATAATTCGCCTCTGAACTACGACGGTTTTCAATAATGGAGAGAATGGTTTGTTTTAGTTCAGCAATGGCTTTTCTTCCCTTTATTTTAGTTGGAGTTGGAATATTAATTGACTTAATCGCTCTAAATCGCTTGTTAGAAATATACTTAAAAGCATCGTTTAAATTTTGTCGTATTTGCTCCGATCGATCATTTAAATCCGTTTTGATTATTGAGGTGCAAAGCATATTCAACGCTAGAGAATTCATGCTCGAATCCAATTCTATTTTTTCTGTTTTAGATGACTTGTGCAGTTCCCAATAATTCGTTACCGTGGAATCTATATCCTTGATTAAGGAATTTAAATTGTCTTTTGAAAAAGCGGGTTGGGCTATTCTACGCCGTTGCCTCCAAACCTCACCTTCTGAAGTAATGAGTCCTGTTCCTAACATCTCCGCCAAAATGCTGTATGTCTTTTTCCTTGAGTAATTCGTTATGTTGTCGACAAGTACATGTTTTAAATAATCTGGGTGATTAAGGACAAAAAACTGCCTATTAACGACTCTAAATATGAACATTCGTCCCAATTCGCTGCAATTCTTCTCAAAAAAATTAAAGGTATCATCTTTTAAATCTTTTAAGTTATGGAGTATAGGATTGCTGCTTTTTGCAACTGGTGTAAGGTTGAGAGCGCTTTGTTTGGATGCGAAAAACATGGGGAATACTATTTTAATCAAGTGCTTTATTTTCATTGTACTCTTTATATGTGCGCAAATAAATATTTATTACGTGTAACGGTTAGTGTAATTTCCCTCCGCTTTAGACAAGGTGACGCGGAGCGGAACTTGTCTAAAGCGGAGGGAAATTGCTTACGCACCGAAGATAAATAAAAGGGGAGAACCTACCCAAAGCTTTTGAAATTACACTTGTTTTGTATACCGTTTTTACCAATTTAAACTTGTTAGGTGATTATTTTGATAACAATATAAATAAGAGGTAAAATTCCAATTGAATTTCCAATGATAGAGAAGTATAATTTTATTTTGTTTTTAGGTCTAGGGTCTGTGAATATTTGAATTAAACCTCTAATTGAGATTATAGTAATTGCTATTAGACCAAGAACAATTATTAATGCTCCACCGTTAAAGATTGTAAATTCTCCACCAGGTATTATTAACAGAAAGAATAGTCCAAGGATTATGGAAACAGCTACTGCATTCCTGAAAGGCCTGTATTTTATTTTTTCGTTAGATTTCAAAAGAGTGATTTTAATGGTAAACAACGTTCTGTGTATGGGGCGTTGCTGTCCGAAGGGAGCCTATGACCTATACATCTTGTGTGTGCCTCGAATGGCAAATATAGTTCTTTTACAAGAATGTCC